>UMLT01031774.1_pt1 | contig 43912 bp, 28 predicted proteins | sample 1966641 | NCBI WGS metagenome assembly UMLT01 (sample SAMEA4836208, study PRJEB28245) | human gut metagenome | biome: gut microbiome; material: fecal sample | place: Denmark | collected 2008 | reverse complement strand
GGGCAGCTATACCGATACAGCCTGGGATCCCTTCGACGGCCGGGTCATGGCTGCCGTGCGCAGCGGCATGCAGCCGGGCAAGGCCGAACTGAAGCTGATCATGAATGGTACGGTCGCTGCGATCATTCCCATTGAGGTGAGATAACCAGGAGGCTGACAGTATGAGCAACGCATGGAAAAACGGCCCGCAGGATCCGCCCTTCGTGATAGCGGATCCCCAGGGAGGCCGGTGTATTACGTTCGATCCTGACGACAAACTGGGCAGCATGTACATGCTGGATCATGATTTCAAGGGCTGCGTGACCATGGGGGTGTCCAAAGAGGTCATCCCGGAGAGCGGCTGTGTGCTGCTGGACGGGCAGAAGGTGCCTCATGTGGTGAAGAAAATCCAGATCATGTCCGGCTTTGAGGTGTTCATGCTGGGTGTGCAGCTGGCCGGGCGGCTCGTTGACTACGGCGTCAGGGCCAGGCTGTCCATCAGCGGTTTCACCGATCTGAACGGTAATGTCATGATTCCCACGGAGTTTGAGGTAATCACCAGAGAGCAGACCGGCCCGCTGCCCCAGTATGCGGAACATGAGGCAATCGCACTGCAGGCGGCCGAGGAAGGCATTGTGCTGCTGAAAAATGACGGTCATGCTCTGCCCGTGCTGCCCTCCACGCTGAATGTAGTGGGCGAGGGTGTGTATTTCTTCCAGACGTGCGCGGTGGGCGCGGGCAAGATCAATCCCCGGTATCAGGTGGATTTCCGTCAGGCTGTCGACGCGGACCCGGACTATACGCTGAACCATGAGCTGGCGGCGTTCTTCCAGGCGGAGCCCCAGGGCGTGCCGGAGGATGCGCTCCTGCGACGTGCCGCCGAAAAGTCCGACACCGTTGTGATGATCCTTGTGCGCTCCTCCGGCGAAAACATGGACAACAGCACCGCCCCCGGCGAGTATGCGCTGACGGACAATGAAAAAGCGCTGCTCCGGGCGCTGAACAGGCACTTTGCCAAGGTGGTGCTCGTCCTGAACGTGGGCTATCCCATCGCGATGGATTTCGCGGATGACATCCATGTTTCCGCGATCCTGTACAACGGCTTCGGCGGCATGCTGGCCGGTCAGGCATTGCTGAACGTGCTGGCAGGACGTACTACGCCATCCGGCCGTCTGACCAGCACCTGGGCCAAAACCTATGATGACCTGCCCTCTGCTGGCAACTTCTATGACTGCTATCACAACGAGATGCAGCGCTATACGGCGGACTTCGGCCCCCATCTGACCACCCGTTATGACGAAGGGGTGTTCATGGGCTATCGGTACTTTGTCACCCGCGGCAGGAAATCCGCCTTTCCCTTTGGTTACGGGCTGAGCTATACCACGTTCACGGAAACGGTGGAATCTGTGGCTTATCAGGAAAACGCGGACGCCGTTGTGTCCGTGCGCGTAAAGAATACGGGCAGCTGCCCCGGCAAGCGTGTGGTGCAGCTTTATGTAGGCAAGCCCCGTACGACTATCGACAAGCCGCTTAGGGAACTGGTCGCTTTTAACAAAACGGAAACGCTGCAGCCAGGCGAGGAGCAAAGCCTGACGCTCTGTGTGGATGGCCGCTGTCTGGATATCTTCAGTGCCGCGGATCAGGCCTATCTGCTGGAAGGCGGCGTGTATACGCTCTATTTGGGCGAGCATGGGGAGAACGTGCGGGAGATCGGCTGCTTCACGGTTCCTGCCACCATCGTTACACGCAGGACGCAGGTGCATATGACGGGCGAACGCAGCACACCCGGCTACAGCGACGCGCCCCTGTATCCCGGCGTGGAGCAGCTTCCCGTGAAGGAGCTGATCCGCCTGTCCTGCTGCTCTGGCGACGGCTGGGGTATGGAAGGCACCGGCGAGGCCGGCAGGATCGCCAAAATCACCGCCATGGCCATCCCGGACTATGTTGTGGCTGACGGAAACAGCGGCGTGAACATGAAGCAGCGCAACATTGGCATGCCCTCTGGCGCGTGCTATGCTGCCAGCTTCAACGCGGAGCTTGTCGGCGAGGTGGGCCGCGTGATCGGCGAGGAAGCCAGGGAACTGGGCATTTCCATGATCCTGGGTCCGGGCTTCAACCTGCAGCGGAATCCGCTGTGCGGCCGAAATCCGGAATACTTCTCGGAAGATCCGTATCTGGCAGGCATGCTGGCAGCAGCCTTTGCCAAGGGCCTTGAAAGCACAGGCGTGCATGGATGCTACAAGCACCTTGTGGCCAACAATGCGGAAGCCTCCCGCAAGCGCAACGACAGCGTGATGGATGAAAGCACGCTGAGAAACCTGTACCTGCGGTCCTTTGAGATCGCGCTGCGCGCCTATGAGCCGGCGGGGATGATGACCTCCTACAACCTGCTCAACGGTTGCTATACCTCCACCGACCCTGAACTGGTGCTGGGCGTACTGCGCAGAGAATGGAACTTCAAAGGCTTTGTAATGACGGACTGGGGCAGCTATCTGACGGCGGATACGGCACAGATGATCAACGCGGGTGTCTCCTGGATCACACCCTGCAGCAGCGACGATACCTACACCGCGCCTCTGGAGAAAGCGGCGGAGGAAGGCCGCCTGGACATCCGGCGGCTGCGGGAGAACGTATCCTGGATGCTGAAAACCATCATGAAATAAGAAACAGGGGGCGCTTTCACGGGCGCCTCCTGTATGTTCATAAGGCATTATTCCTCATATTCCGTTGCGCTGTACTGGTTGCGGAATTCCCTTGGCGTCATGCCGAAGTGCTCACGGAAGAGCTTGCCCATGTGGCTCTGCGAGGAAAAGCCTACATAATTTGCGATATCCACATAGGACGCGGAGGAGTGGATCAGCATCCGCTTGACCTGATTCAGCTTCTCCGTCATCACAAATGCGGAGAACGAAATCCCCTCCGTTTTGTTGAACAGCTCCGACAGATAATTCTGGTTCACATACAGCGTCTCAGCGGTTTGCCGCAGGGTCACCTTGCGGTGTAGATTGGCGTAGACGTAATCCTTAGCCTTTTCCACCAGTGGGTTTTTGCAATAGCTGCCAGTGTTGTGCTTCTGACGTTCCTTGATTTCCTTGACCATAGTGCAGAAATTGACCTTTGCTTTTTCGGTCAGGGGTTCCAGCTCGTTCAGGTTTTTCAGCCGTTCCACCTCGAGAATGTAGGAGTCGCACAGGGAAAAGGCAAGTTCCGGGTTCACGCCGCCCCGGATGGCTGCGCGGCTGGCAAGAGTAATGGCGCAGATCGCCAGATTGCGGTAGCTGCGTTCTGTATTCTCCGATAGCTTGCCGAAGCGCTGTATTCCCTCCTTGTCAATAATCTCCTGGCGGCGGCATTCCTCCAGCAACACCAGATCTCCCTGCTCGATGGCTGACAGCATCCGCTTTTCCAGACTGTAGGGGTTATGGGAGAATTGCTCCTCCCGGGATGTGAACAGCAGCTTCTGGTAGTCCTTCTGTACATTTTCCTCTGAAGGATGAAGAAAATTGTCCTCCAGGTATTCCGCTTCCCGCAGCATATTCTCATAGTACAGATTGTAGGAGGGCAGCAGCACCAGCTGATAGGTGTCAATGGATATGCTGTACAGCTGATCATCCTGGACGGGCAGGGGCTGTGCTGTATGGATGGTATACCGATAGGGCCGATGGTTGATAACGATATTCGGTCCCATCAGCAGGATACGCTCCGGTGTGCGGAAGACGGAATAGGTATACCGTCCGTTAACCAGCGCCGTGCGGATTCCTTGCGGCGGCACCATCTGCTTCAGCTGCTTGAGCAGATCGTCGGGGAGAACGGGCGCATCATCCATCAGCGTGCGGTTGATTACCTCAGCCTGTGTGCCGTCCGCCATGCAGACATACAGGCAGGATCGCAAGCCTTCCGCCATATAAATATAATGATTATACTCAATCATGCGGACACCCTCTTTCTTTTACCCTGGATGATGGCTCCATTATAGCATGGATCATCACCTGATTCAACGCGCAAACATGAAAAAACAGGTCGAAAATCAGAAGAATATGACAAAAAACCGATGCTTCATATATCAAATCGGTCTGTTGTGCGATATGATATGGATAGTGCAGGGAAGCTGCAACGGACAAATTCAGCATGTCATTATCGCTCGACCCACGAAGAGAAGGAGGGGACATGATGCTGCAGGGCGTGAACCTTGGTGGTTGGCTGGTATTGGAAAAATGGATGACGCCATCTCTGTTTGACGGCACCACAGCGGCGGATGAAACCTATTTCTGCCATGATCTGGGTGAAGATCGGGCCAGGGAACGGCTGAAAACCTTCCGGGATACCTTCATTCAGCGCCGTGATTTTGCGGAGATTGCCGATCACGGATTCAACGCGGTGCGGATTCCGGTGCCGTTCTTCATCTTTGAGGATATTGGGCCGTACATTCACTGCTATGAATATCTGGATAGAGCGTTTGAATGGGCGGAAGAATTTCAGCTGAAAATTCTGATCGACCTGCACACGGTGCCCGGCGGACACAACGGTACGGACAACTCGGGCATCAGCGGCATCTGCCTCTGGTCGACCAGAGAAGAATGCGTGGACTGCACCTTGCGGGTGCTGGAGCGGCTGGCTCAGCGCTATGGCCAGCGGGAGGCACTCTGGGGAATCGAGGCGCTGAACGAACCGATGTGCAGCGATACGCCCTCGGGTGCGTACCTGAACATTCAGGAATTCATCCGCTACTACATCCCGGCGGAGCCGGAGCTGGCTGAAGGGAACGCCAACTACTCACTGGCGTTTCTCAAGCAGTTCTACCGGGACGCGTATGCACGGATGCGCAGGCATATGGCAGCGGACAAGCGCATTGTATTCTGCGATGCCTTTGAACTGGATATTTGGGATGACTTTCTCCTGAACGAAGGCATGGAAGGCGTATGCCTGGATACGCATCATTACCTGATGACGCCTGACCGGATGCTCTTCACGCAGCGGAACCTGGACGTGTACCGTGACTATCTGCTGTCCCTCGGGAAGCGCTTGCGGGCGGCAGGGCGGCGGATCCCGCTGATCGTGGGCGAGTGGAATGTCCAGAACACAGCCGACGGCCTGCGCGAGATGACCCCATCGGAAAAGGACGAGCTGTATTGTACCCTGGCTGAACTGTTCCAAGACGGCTTCAGCGAGTGTCTCGGCTGGTTCTACTGGAGCTGGAAAATCACGGCGGGCGGTATCGACGCCGATTGCGACGACGCGGCGCGGTGCGTCACCAAAGGATGGCTGAAAATACGAAATATATGATAAAATTCCGTTGATTGTAATATAGTTGACGGACAGAAAAGGATAAATTAAGTATAGAAATTGCAGTCGATTTCCTGAGATGAATAATGTCCCAGTACAGAAAGGACGAGAGTCATGCAAGCAAAGACTGACGATGTGCAGGCAATGGTCAGGAAAACCGGTTGGCGTCATGATATCGCCATGAACAAGGGGCTGTACCTCTTGTCCATCCCGATCATCGCCTTCTTCCTGATCTTCAATTACGCACCCATGGCCGGGTTAGTGATCGCGTTCCAGGATTTCAAGCCGCAGCGCGGTATCCTGGGCAGCCATTGGGTGGGCTTTGGCAACTTCGTGGACTTCTTCACCAATCCCAGCTTCGCGTCGATTCTGCGCAACACGCTGGTCATCAGCCTGCTGGGTCTGGTCATTGCCTACCCGATGGCCATCATCTTCGCCCTTCAGCTGAACGAAATCGGCTGCAAGCGCTTCAAAAAGGCGATCCAGACCATCAGCTACATGCCCTATTTCATTTCCCTGGTGGTGATCTGCGGCCTGGTGATTGAGTTCTGCGCCTCCAACGGCGTGGTGACCAATATCTTTTGCGCGCTCACGGGGCGGCCCAAAGAAAACCTGCTGACGAACCCCAATTACTTCTGGGCCATCAACCTGCTGTCCGACCTGTGGCAGAACCTAGGCTATTCGTCCATCATCTTTGTGGCGGCGATCACCTCCGTCAGCCAGGAGATGCACGAGGCAGCCGCCATTGATGGCGCCAACCGTCTGCGCCGCGTGTGGAGCATCACCATTCCCTGCATCATGCCGACGATCGTGACCATGCTGATTCTTCGCTGCGGCTCCCTGCTGAGTGTGGGCTTCGAGAAGATCCTGTTGCTGTATAACCCCAGCATCTATTCCACCGCCGACGTCATCAGCACCCACGTCCAGCGTCTGGGTATTGAAAAGGCGCAGTACGGCTATTCCACCGCCGTGGGCCTGTTCAACTCCATAATCAACACCATACTGCTGCTAGCGGCGAATTACTTCAGCAAGAAATACACCGATACCTCGGTGCTTTAAGGAGGTGCTGATATGATTGAGCGTACAAACAAATCCAGAATCATCTTCTGCATCTTCAATTACGGCGTTCTGATTGCCTTTGGCTTTCTGTGTCTGATGCCCCTGTGGCATGTCCTGATGGCCTCCGTCAGTGATCCTCGGCTGCTGATGGCTTCCTCCGGCATCCTCTTTGCGCCTCTGGGCAGGCCGACGCTGGAAGGATACCGTATTGTGCTGAGCAATTCCGCCATCATCGAGGGCTATGGCAATACCCTGCTGTATGTTGTGACCAATGCCGCGGCAGGCACCTTCCTGACGGCCATCGCCGGCTTCCTGGTGAGCCGCAAGAATTTCAAGCTGGCCCGGCCGCTCACCGTGTTCATCATGTTCACCATGATCTTCAGCGGCGGCCTGATCCCCACCTACATGGTCATCCGCAGCTTGGGCTTCATCAATACCCGCTGGGCAATCATCGTGCCCGCGCTGATGAACGCATACTACATCATTGTGATGAAGTCCGCCTTTGAGCAGCTGCCCGGCGCCTACGAGGAATCGGCCAAGCTGGACGGCGCGGGTCCCGTCCGCATCCTGTTCCAGATCCTGCTGCCGCTGGTCAAGCCCACGCTGGTAGTCATCATCATGTTTTCGGTGATCGGCCAGTGGAACAGCTGGTATCCCGCGTCCATTTACCTGCCCCGTGTCCGTGAAAAATGGCCCCTGCAGCTGATCATGCGCTCGCTGCTGATTCAGAACGACGTGTCCAAGCTGCTGACCTCTTCCAGCGAAGCCAACCATGTGGTCAACATGACCGGCAACCTGGTGAAGTATGCCGTGACCATCGTGGGTACGCTGCCGATTCTGGTGGCCTATCCCTTTGCGCAGCGGTACTTTGTGACGGGCATTACCCTTGGCGGCGTCAAGGGCTGATTAAGATTCTAAAGCGTGAAGACATCACGCTGAATAATAAGGAGGTTCCCATGAGAAAAATCGTTTCCGTGTTCCTGGCTGCCATCATGCTGCTGAGCCTTGTACAAGTTGCGGCACTAGCTGACAACGACAAGAAGCTGACCTACACCGTGTTCCAGCAGGGCGACGACGTGCCCAATCCCGAAGAGGACTATCGTAACAGCGCAGTGATCCATTACTGGCAGGATATGTTCAACATCGAAATCGACTGGCAGATTCCGCCCCAGGGCAGCGAAGCCGATCAGATGTCCCTGATGCTTGGTACCGGCGACTACACCGATATCATGGATATGGGCTTCAACACCGAGAACCTGGGCACCCTGTGCGACGACGGCGTGATCTATGATCTGACCCCGTATCTGGATGATTGCATGCCCAACTACAAGGCATGGCTGGACGCTAACCCTGATGTGAAATCCGCGCTGTTTGACGACAGCGGCCGCATCTACCTGGCAGCCACCATCCAGGATCATCCCAAGCAGTGGGGCGGTCTGGTGTATCGCCGTGACATTCTGGAGACCATGACCGGCGGCAACGTAGCCTTCCCCAGCGGCAGCGAAGAGCCCACCACCATCGCCGACTGGGAGTACATGTTGGAGCTGATGAAGCAGTACTTCACTGCTGCTGGCTTACCGGACTATGCCTGCCTCATCCTGCCTGCGACCGGCTACTTTTCCACGGGCGAGCTGATCAGCGGCTTCGGCATCGGCGGCACCGATTACCTGAAGGAAGACGGCTCCGTGGGCTACGGTATTGCGGAGGACAACTTCTATAATTACCTGGTCAAGATGAAGGAATGGTACGCGAAGGGCTACATCTATGCCGACTTCGCCGGCCGTTCCCAGGATCTGTTCTACCTGCCCAACACTGCCCTGACCTACGGCGGCTCTGCGGGCATCTGGTTCGGTCTGGTGCAGCAGTTGGGCGATGCTATGTCCCTGCCGGAATACGGCCTGCTGATGGACGTGATGCCGCTGGCCTCCCCCATTGATACCGAGCATGGCATCGAAACCCCCACCCCTGTCTATCTGGCAGCGACCCGTGCCACCACCAACTCCGGCTGGGCAATTTCCACCGCCTGCAGCAAGGAGAAGCTGAGCCGCATCCTGACGGCTATCGACTGGTTCTACACCGACGAAGGTGCCGCCACCCGCAGCATGGGTCTGAGCGAGGAACAGGGTGCTGCCGAGCTGGCTGACTACCTGGACAAGGGCATTACGCACGGTGTCCGCGAGAATGGTTCCATTCTGTGGACCAAGGAAATGAACGAGGCCAAGGATCTGGGTCAGTATGAGTTTTCCCAGAACCGTCTGCCCGGCATCGTGGTGAATTACGCCACCCGTACCTGCGAGCTGAATGAGCAGGGCATCGACCCCAACGTGCTGGGCGATGAAGTGTGGACCAAGTATGGCGGTGCAAGCGTGTATCCCTATGTGGTGTCCTTCACTGCTGAGGAGCAGGAAAAGGTCAACCGCATCAACACCAATATGCAGGACTATGCGCATCCCATGATTGTCAACTTCATCATGGGCCGTGCCGAGCTGACCCCCGAATCCTTCAAGGCTTATCAGCAGAAGCTGCAGGAACTGGGCCTGGAAGAGTACCTGAGCATCAAGCAGACCGCTTACGAGCGCTTTGCGGCTCGTGCCGGGAATTAAGGCACCACCGCACAATTCGGCGGCGCGTCTGGCGATGTCTTTTCCGCCATCTGCGGCATGCAAATTCCTCGATTTACATCCAGTAAACCTTCGAAATTTGCATTTGCATCTGACGAAAAATCCATTCGTCAGCCAACCACCTCATTTGTGCGGTGTTACCTTAAAGCAACAACGTGTATTTTGCGGATGTGATTCGGTAAAATACAGCACATCACCCAGCAGGCTACACGCGGATTCAAGCTGCGTGTAGCCTGGTTTTTCAGAAAGGAACTTGCTTATGGAATACTGCAATCCGCTTGATTTGGCGTACAAATTCCAGCACTACGGCAAAGCCGCCCACCGGGAAGCTGCCGATCCTACGCTGGTCCTCTTCAAGGGCACCTATTACCTGTTCGCCAGCATGAGCGCAGGCTTCTACTATTCCAACGATCTTGCCAGCTGGCAGTGGCATGAGAACCGCAATCTGGATATGTACCTGTATGCTCCGGACGCAAGGCAGATCGGCGACTATCTGTATTTCTGCGCGTCCAGCAAGGGCGAATCCAGCACCATCTGGCGGACGAAGGATCCTCTGTCCGACCAGTTTGAGAAGGTCAGCGCACCCTTTGATTTCTGGGATCCGGCGATTTTCTCGGATGATGACGGCCGGGTGTACCTGTACTGGGGCAGTGCCAACGACCGTCCCATCTATGGCACCGAGCTGGATCCCGCCACCATGACGCCCATCGGCGAACGCAAATCCCTCATCTATGGGGACAAGAAAAGCCATGGCTTTGAGCGTTTCAACTTTCCGGGCAAAAAGAAAAAGGATCGTCCTGAGCTTGAGCAGACGCTGTACGACATCTTTTTTGGCAGCGGCGACCCGTTCATGGAAGGCCCCTACATGAGCAAGCTGAACGGTCGGTATTACCTGCAGTATAGCGCGCCAGCCACGGAAGAGTCCATTTACAGTAACGGCTATGTGGTGGGTGATGCGCCGCTTGGTCCCTTCACCTTCGGCGTGAATTCCCCCTTCAGCTCCCGTCTGAGCGGATTCATCACTGCCGCAGGCCATGGCAGCACCATGGAGGATCGTTACGGGAATTTGTGGCATGTTGCCAGCATGGGCATCAGCGTCAACGCTGATTTTGAACGCCGCATCGGCCTGTTTCCCGCAGGCGTGGATCAGGATGGTCTGCTGTTCTGCAATCAGAATTTCGCCGATTATCCATTGGAAATTCCCCAAGGCAAATTTGATCCCTGGTCGATCAAGCCCCGCCACATGCTGCTTTCCTACCGCAAGCCGGTGGAAGCGTCATCCTTTGCGGAGGGGCATCCTGCCCAGCTGTCTGTGGATGAAAGCATCAAGACCTGGTGGACAGCCAGGGGAAGCAAAGGCGAATGGCTGAAGCTGGATCTGGGCGAACCGTGCAGCGTGCATGGGATTCAGATCAACTTTGCGGAAGAGGGCGTCCCAGTCATGCAGATGCCGCCTGAGGCGTGCGGTCTGCCCGGCGCAGTGGGCGGGCGCTATGTGGACTCTGGCAAGCAGCTGCGCACCCGCTACCTGCTGGAAGGCAGCCTCGATGGCGAGAACTGGACAACGCTGGTGGATGCCCGGACGACGGAGGACGACCGCAGCCATCCCTACCATGTGCTGGCTCAGGACACGCAGCTGCGATTTGTGCGCATCACCTGTGAGGAGACGCCCTACAACAGCCCCGTGAGCATTTCCGGTCTGCGCGTATTTGGCATCGGCAATGGCGAAAAACCTCAGCGGGTCGCAGGCGGCCATGCCGTTATGGAGGATCCCATGACCTGCCGCCTGACCTGGGACAAGGCGGAGGGCGCCACGGGCTACAACGTGCGTTTCGGCATTGCGCCCGACAAACTTTATGCCAGCTACCAGGTGTATGGCAGCGAAGAAGCCTTCATCACGACGCTGAATGCTGGGGAAACCTACTATTATGCCATTGACGCCTATAACGAAAACGGCGTGACCGAGGGCGGCGTCAACAAAATGTAACGATCAGGCCTGCGCGTACCAAACCCGGTACGCGCAGTTTCTTTTTCCTGAAAGCCGTACAGTGCCTTCATCAGCCGAACAGTGTCCAGGTTGATGCGATCCTCCGATCCGTCCATACGGAGCAGCTCTCGAACACGTCCAACGCCGGGTGCCGCTTCAGGTCTTCCGCCATCTGGCTGCGGCAGGCGTTAGGACCCCGCCCAAATCCACCACCTGCTCGTTGATCGAAATGACCGGCATGGATATCACGACGTAGGCCCGGATCTTCTCTATGTCTGTAATGTACTTGACCTGTATCCCAAGGGCATCGCAGACATATTGAGTCTGTATAAAGGCAGCATACCAGCAAGATCAATCTTCGTCCCCGTAAATACCTCGGCTGGAGATTTCCCTTTGAAGTTTTCTTCAACCACCTGTTGCACTTGACTTGACAATTAAAGATCAAACGAAAGCCCGGTGCTGCACCCACCGCGCCTCAGTTTGCACCCAAATGCACCCAATGTAAAACGAAAGGGTTATTGCAAAACGATAGCCGGGAATTGTATTAGTTTTTGAGTCATTTCACAGTGACGAGCCAGTTTCGTGAGAAGCTGGCTCGTTTTTATGTGCATGGATATGAAAAATCCGCCTCCGAGAATGGGAGGCGGACAGCGTTTTAGTTACCAGTCCAAAGGATATGTATCATCGGACATTGCATGCATTCCGCGTTATTATTTCTTCTCATTCGCAATACTGTCAAGTGTTCTGCTAATCGCATCGTCACTTGTGACAGCATGCGAGCCATCCATGTATTCCGCCTTGCCAAAGCCAAGAATGCAGACAAATACGGTGTTCAGCAGCACCAATCCCCAACCGAAACCCGTGCTTTGGTTGAATGCGTGCGCAAGATCGATGGCTGCTTTGATAGCAATGTAGATGCCATAAAACGGAATCAGCAGCAGGAACATTTTCGCCCCCTGACCATACAGCACTTCAAACTGAACGTAGATATTATAGAACGGAATAATTCCTTCCCAGCCTTGTCTGCCCATCTTCTGATAAACTCTCCAATTGGCCGCCAAACTAACAACCAGCAGCAAAAAACTAATGACGCTCATCGTATTCTCTCCTTTTCCAGTTTGTCCATTTTATCGCTTCGGCTGTGCTCTTTTCTTTTCTCTACGGCTATCCAGCAATTTGCCCAGCCATGCGATTGTTGATAGCAAATCACTGTCCGTTCCTCCTTTCCCTCGCGATTTCTTTCTTCTATTTTACCCTTCCCTCGAAAAAAGTCAAGTGTTTTCTTGAAGAATTATATATTTCTGACATTTCTGACAAAAGCATGGCAAATTGTTGTGTATCTTCACAACGACTTTCGTGTCGGCGTGTAACCACATTTCAGAAAATCGTTTTTTTCTGAAATCAGCTGCCTCAACCCCCTCCAAATTTCAAATTCGCACAGAAAACGCGCCCGCCGACCTTCCGACGAGCGCGTTTATACTATTTGGGGCTCTACTCCCGAATTCAGTGCAGGACTTGCTGGACACCACAGTTATCACATTTACACAAATGAGGCGGTCAGCCGCCGAGTTGTGCGGTGTTGCTTTGAATTACTTCTTATTCTTCTGCTCCACCATCGCCTTGACCTTCAGCGGCAGACCGAGCAGGTTGATGAAGCCCGCAGAATCCTTGTGGCTGTACAGGTCGTGGCTGTCGCCGAATGTAGCGATTTCCTCCATGTACAGGCTGTTCGGCGACTTCACACCCGCATTGATGCAGTTGCCCTTGTACAGCTTCAGCTTCACCGTGCCGTTGACCGCCTGCTGCGTGCTGTCCACAAACGCGGAGAGCGCCTCGCGCAGGGGCGTATACCACATGCCGTCGTACACCAGCTCCGCGAACTTGCTCGCGACCAGCTCCTTGTAGTGGCTGGTTGCGCGGTCAAGCGTGATGGATTCGAGGATGCCGTGCGCGGCGTAGAGCATCGTTCCGCCGGGAGTTTCGTACACGCCGCGGGACTTCATGCCCACCAGACGGTTCTCCACCAAATCCGCGCAGCCGACACCGTTGCGACCCGCGATTTCGTTCGCCTTCGTCAGCAAATCCACCGCGTCCAGCTTTTCGCCGTTGATGGCGACCGGCACGCCCTTCTCGAAGTCCACCGTGACGTATTCGGGCTGATCAGGCGCCTTTTCGGGCGTGACCATCGTCAGCAGCAGGTCTTCCGGCGGCTCGTTCCACGGATCTTCCAAATCCGCGCCCTCGTGGCTGATGTGCCAGATGTTGCGGTCCATCGAATACGGGCGATCCTTCTTCACTGGGACGGGGATGCCGCGCTTTTCGGCGTAGTCAATTTCCTCCTCGCGGGTCTTGATATCCCAGATACGCCACGGTGCGATAATCTGCATGTTCGGGTCGAACGCCTTGATGGTCAGCTCGAAGCGGACTTGGTCGTTGCCCTTGCCGGTGCAGCCGTGGCAGATGGCAGTGCAGTTCTCCTTGTGAGCGATTTCGACGAGGCGCTTGGCAATCAGCGGCCGTGCGAAGGACGTGCCCAGCAGGTACTTGCCCTCGTAGACCGCGCCCGCCTTGAGCGTCGGCCAAATGAAGTCCTCGACGAACTCCTTGCGCAGGTCTTCGATGTACAGCTTTTCCGCGCCGCACTTCTTCGCCTTTTCGTGGAGGGGCTCCAGCTCTTCGCCCTGCCCGACGTCGCCCGCAACGCAGACCACGTCGCAGTCATAATTTTCCTTCAGCCACGGCACGATAATCGAGGTATCCAGACCACCGGAATAAGCCAGCAATACGCGCATCTTCGCCATAACAATCGACTCCTTTATCTTCATCCTGATTTTCATCATTTTTGTGTCCGTCTGCCGGACAAGATGGATTATACAGCAAGATGAATAAAAATGCAATAGGTCTGCATAAATTTTCTCGGATTTTTTTCGGGGGGATGATGCAAGGTCTTCCACACGCCCCGTGCAGATTGCAACGTGTAAAATGTATTGTATGCTCCCAGCAGGACGACTTTGCCTCCACACGCCCCGTGCAGATTGCAACGAGGAAAGGAGAAATGCAATGAAATATCTGCATCTTTGCCTCCACACGCTCCGTGCAGATTGCAACGGTTTATCAATAGTACGGATGAAATTGAAGTGCACCTTTGCCTCCACACGCTCCGTGCAGATTGCAACGGCAGAAATGCACAGAATTGCAATATGCACTTTTCAGAACGTGTGTTGAGTTGGTAGATAGCTTTTCAGTATTGAACAAAGCAATGCTGCGCTGACTATTTTCCCGAAACTCTTCTGCTGTCAAGGCGACCTTTGCCGCCATTAGCGACAGCCCCGGACGGACAATCGACCGGTTTTGCTGGTGCGAACCGCACCGGATTTTCATGTTAGCTGATGATTCGCCTGATACCCATGCTGGGAATCGTATGCGGAAGTTCTGAAAGCCGCTGAATCGTCATGTGATGATACGCAACAAATTGAGGATAGTCACGTTGAAGTGCCTCGCGGTCAAATACTCGGTAAAGTTCTTCACCAAATTCTTTCTTTAATTCCTTCCTATTATATTCCGGCAATCCCTGCTTGCAATGTTGAAGTAGAAACGCCGAGTACAAATCGCGCTGTATGCGTTCGCCGTCCGGCATAACGTTCCAGCGGTTTTCAAGTGCCTTTTCGATGCAGGTATCTGTCTGGTGGTTGTACTGGCTGGCGCGCACATGCGTATCAACTTCTTTCACCCCTTCCAGCCCGCGCGACTGGCATTTCTGTTTCAGCATCGTAATCAGCATGGCAGGTGCTTTGTTGGCAATGGATTTTCCGAATCGCTTTTTGCGTTTATACCATCCAGTCTTTTCGGAAATCTCCGTTTTGTTTGCTCTGTGGACTAAATCGCAGTAACTCATGTTCTCCACAAAGAAGCAATCACCCAGCGTCAGCAGATAATTTGCCAATTCGTTATGCTGCTGTTTTCGGATGTCCGCCTGATGATGCTGAATCATTGCCAGCTGGTGCTGAATCCGTCTGTATCGCTTGGACTTGTTCCGCGTTAGCTTCACGCCGCGCTTAAATGTTCCATCCGAATTGTAATTCTCCGGATTCATTGCGCGTCGGCTTCTGTCCATCTTGCGCTGCAAGCGCCGCTTTTCTTGTTCTATATTCTGCACACGGTCAGCCAATTCCAGCAGATTAACCTCCTTATCGGTCGAGTATGCCAGCGTCCGTGTGCCAATGTCGATGCCAACGACACCATGCCCGACGGGATGCTTCGGCGCACTGCTTATCGGGTCACGCTTCACCGCCGGCTTTCCTTCCAAAACAAGCTGTGCATACCAATGCGGCTTTGTCTTGCCGTCTTTGCGGAGGATGCGGACAAATTTCACATGCCTTTTCAACATCTCGGCCTCGTAAGGATTATTAGGTGATAATTTCAGCAAAAACTCTCTTTTTACCTTCTTGCGGTCACGATTACCTTGCTGATTCCATATAATTCTATCTTCTCGGAACATAATCTCCTTTCCACCGCTTTTCTTCTGTGAATAGCCCTGCACGGAACAAAGTTCACCCGGCTTTTTGAAATGTACTTTTCCCTTCTGCTTATAGTTGTCAACGAACACCTTATCAAAAGCAATCCACACCTGTGCTGTAATTCCATGCAACGCTACATTTGCGCCGATATTATCATTAAAGTGCTTATAGTATTTTTCCATATCAGCCTTAAAGGCATTTCTGCTAAAACCGTTTTCTTCCAAAAATGCTTTTCTCTTTTTTTCTAATGCCCACTTTTCCTTCTGATTGCTGGCAGTATCAATCATTTTCATGATTTCTTGGTATTCAGGCATTCTTTCAACTTGGCATTTCTTCTTTAGTTCAGCATGAACCAGCGTATTATACAGCTGCCGCGCAATCTCGAAACGCTTTTCAAGATGGTCGGACTGCCATTTTTCCAGTTTAAGGGGCAGCGTCAGACAACAAGTCGCCCCGTCCTTCTCTTTCTCCTCATTGTCCACGCGCGTCCCTCCCCCTCCTTTGCTTTTCCACCCCATTATACCGCATTTTCTCCTCATTTTCAAGCAAGAACAGCAAATTCGACATTCATCCGCTGTTTTTTTACTGTACAGCGCTTTTTGCATTTGTCCCCTTCGCCCATCTATCCGCCATTCCATTCATCCCGTTCCGAAAACGTATTAAATTGTGAAAAAAATATCGTTAAAATCGTGTCAGCCACTTGACAAGCGCTTAACAATCTGCTACACTGTTCTCGTCACCCCGACAAACACCGACATTCCCCGTTCGCGGGCGCATCCCCGCAGGACGGATGAAGCATAAGGAGAGAGTATCATGGCGAAAGAGTATCCGATCGTCGATAACGTGGAGAGCTTCGAGGCGGCCCTCGCCCGCGTCCGCGCGGCACAAAAGGTCTATGCGACCTACACGCAGGAGCAGGTGGACAAGATTTTCAAGGCAGCTGCCCTCGCCGCGAACAACATGCGCATCCCGCTGGCGAAGATGGCGGTGGAAGAAACCGGCATGGGCGTGGTGGAAGATAAGGTCATCAAGAACCACTACGCCGCTGAATACATCTACAACGCCTACAAGGACACGCAGACCGTCGGCGTGCTGGAGCGCGACGAAGCATTCGGCATGATGAAGGTTGCAGAACCTATCGGCGTTGTCGCGGCGGTCATCCCGACCACCAACCCCACATCTACCGCCATTTTCAAGACGCTGATTTGCCTCAAGACCCGCAACGGCATCATCATCTCTCCCCATCCGCGCGCGAAGAAGTCCACCATCGCCGCCGCGAAGGTTGTGCTGGAAGCCGCTGTGGCAGCCGGCGCGCCCGAAGACATCATCTCGTGGGTCGATGTTCCCTCGCTGGAGCTGACCAACATGGCGATGAAGGAAGCCGACATCATCCTCGCCACCGGCGGCCCCGGCATGGTCAAGGCGGCGTACTCCTCCGGCAAGCCTGCCCTGGGCGTCGGTGCTGGCAACACGCCCGCGATTATCGACGAATCTGCTGATGTGAAGGTGGCCGTCAACTCCATCCTGCACTCCAAGACGTTCGACAACGGCATGATCTGCGCGTCCGAACAGTCCACCATCGTGCTGGACAGCATCTACGACGCGGTGAAGGCGGAGTTCGCCAAGCGCGGCGCGTACTTCCTCGAAGGCGAAGAGCTGGACAAGGTGCGCAAGACCATCATCATCAACGGCGCGCTGAACGCCAAGATCGTCGGTCAGAAGGCGCATACCATTGCCAAGCTCGCGGGCGTGGACGTGCCGGAAACCGCCAAGGTGCTGATTGGTGAAGTCGAATCCGTGGATATTTCCGAAGAGTTCGCGCATGAGAAGCTCTCCCCCGTCCTTGCCATGTACCGCGCCAAGGACATCGACGATGCGTTCGACAAGGCGGAACACCTGATTGCTGACGGCGGCTACGGCCACACCTCTTCTATCTACTTGAACGCCGTCACCCGCAAGGATTTGATTGACCGCTTCGCCGCGCGCATGAAGACCTGCCGTATCCTCGTCAACACGCCTTCCTCTCAGGGCGGCATCGGCGACCTGTACAACTTCATGCTGCGTCCGTCGCTGACGCTGGGCTGCGGCTCTTGGGGCGGCAACTCCGTCTCCGAGAACGTCGGCGTCAAGCACCTGCTGAACGTCAAGACTGTTGCCATCCGGAGGGAGAATATGCTGTGGTTCCGTGCGCCTGAAAAGGTCTACCTCAAGAAGGGCTGCCTGCCTGTCGCCCTGAATGAACTCAAGGCAGTTATGGGCAAGAAGCGCTGCTTCATCGTCACCGACGCGTTCCTGTTCAAATCCGGCTTCACCAAGGCGATTACCGACAAGCTGGATGAGCTGGGCATCGTCCACACCACGTTCTACGATGTTGCGCCCGACCCGTCCCTCGCCTGCGCGAAGGAAGGCGCAAAGGCCATGACCTCCTTCCAGCCGGACTGCATTATCGCCATCGGCGGCGGTTCCGCAATGGACGCCGGCAAGATTATGTGGGTCATGTACGAGCATCCGGAAGTGGACTTCCTCGACATGGCAATGCGCTTCATGGATATCCGCAAGCGTGTGTACACCTTCCCGAAGATGGGCGAAAAGGCGTACTTCATCGCCATCCCGACCTCCGCTGGCACTGGCTCCGAAGTCACCCCGTTCGCCGTCATTACCGATCAGGACACCGGCGTGAAGTACCCGCTGGCGGACTACGAGCTGCTGCCGAAGATGGCGATTGTGGATGCTGACATGATGATGTCCGCGCCGAAGGGCTTGACCTCCGCCTCCGGTATCGACGCGCTGACCCACGCGTTGGAAGCCTACGCCTCCATGATGGCGACGGACTTCACCGACGGTCTGGCGAAGCAGGCGGCTCAGCTGATTTTCGAGTATCTGCCCGCGTGCTACGACAACGGTCAGAACGAGCCGGTTGCCCGCGAAAAGATGGGCAACGCCGCCACGATGGCTGGCATGGCGTTCGCGAACGCATTCCTCGGCGTCTGCCACTCCATGGCGCACAAGCTGGGCGCGTTCCATCATCTGCCGCACGGCATCGCCAACGCGCTGCTGATTGAGCTGGTCATCCGCTACAACAGCGCCGAAGTTCCCACGAAGATGGGCACCTTCCCGCAGTACGCCTATCCGCACACGAAGCGCCGCTACGCTGAATTCGGCGAATTCCTCGGCTTCAAGGGCGCAAACGACGACGAGACGGTGGAGAACCTGATTCGCAACATCCATGCCCTGAAGGAGCGTGTCGGCATCAAGAATACGATTCGCGACTACGGTGTGGACGAGGAGAAGTTCCTCGCGACGCTGGACGAAATGTCCGAGCAGGCGTTCGACGACCAGTGCACCGGCGCGAACCCGCGCTACCCGCTCATCAGCGAAATCAAGGAAATGTATCTGAAGGCGTACTACGGCGAGTAATGCGCCATTCTCCCCGGCTTGGCAGGAATGCTTCTGCTGGGCCGGGCATTTTTGAGCACAAAAAATTTTGTCCGCTTGCAGGAATGTCGCATTTGGGCGGCGAATAGATATTTAGGACAAGTATCGACTTTTGCGTTCTCCACTGCCGCTTTACCAACCAACAAGCGCAGGAGGGGGGCGAAGCAGTCCAGAGGGCGATCGCAGACTTCGTCTGTTTCCATTGCCCTCTGGTCGCGTCCGCAGACGCGAATCCTCGCATAGACACACGGACGTTGTGTGATAGCGTCACCAACTCAATCGCGAAAAGGGAGTCCAGAGGGTCGAAGACCCTTTGGCAGGTCAAGGGCAGTGCCCTTGCGCCTCTCCCCCCAATAAACATGAACCATATAGAAGGAGGTTTCCCTATGGATTTGACGCATGTGATTGCCGAGCGGGAGAATAAGAAGATTTACCGCGACGGCGCCAAGGCCATCAAGGTGTTTGCCGAAGGGTACAGCAAGGCGGACATTCTGAACGAAGCGCTGAACACGGCGCGCGTGGAAGAGACGGGCCTGCCGATTCCGAAGCTCCTTGCTGTTGACACGGTGAACGGTCAATGGGCGATTACGACGGAGTTCGTCGAAGGCGACACGCTGGCGGCGCTGATGGCGGCGCATCCGGAAAAGGAAGACGAGTACCTGAACCTGTTTGTTGACATTCAGATGAAGGTTCACGCCTGCACCTGCCCGATGCTCAACAGCCTGACGGAGAAGATGCAGCGCAAGATTTCCGCCACCGACCTCGACGCGACCACCCGCTACGAGCTGCACACCCGCTTGGCGAGTATGCACGTCCACAAGAAGGTCTGCCACGGCGACTTCAACCCGTCCAACATTATCTTGAAGCCCGACGGACAGTGGTACATCCTCGACTGGTCGCATGCCACGCAGGGCAACGCGTCCGCTGATGTTGCCCGCACCTACCTGCTCTTCGTCCTGGAAGGCAAGGAAGCGCTGGCGGAGAAGTACCTCTCCCTCTTCTGCAAGAAGAGCGACACCGCCAAGCAGTACGTCCAGCAGTGGATTCCGATCGTCGCCGCGAGCCAGTCCCTCAAGGGCAAGCCCGAAGAGCGCGACCTGCTCATCCGCTGGGCAAGCGTTTGCGAATACGAATAATCATCAAAGGGACTGGCTTCGGTCAGTCCCTTTTTTCGCGGGGATGGGAGACGCGCCATGTAACCATTTCCCCGCATTTGTTGAAATCTGCCACATTTGCAATTTCCCCTATGTAACCAACTTTTCATCCTCTTTTTTTCGTGGTATCATTATTATAAGAAGGGGGAATTTGCCCTTTTCAAACTTATCTGCCGCGATTGCTTGTCAACCGCCTCTACAATCAGCATGAATGAATTATACACGGCAAATATTGCTCTCAGCGTCTTCGCCATGGCGATTATGCTCGTCTCCCTGCGCGGCGACATCAGCCAATCCAAGATCCGAAACCTGCTCTGCGGCGGCCTGTACGCCACCATCGCCATTTGCGCGCTGTGTGAGTGGTCGGGCGTGCAGATGGATGGCACACCGCCCGCGCTGATTCCGCTGCATATCGCCGTCAAGACCATCGAACTTTCGCTTGCGCCGCTAATCGGGCTGTTCGCGGGCTGCGTCATCCATCCCTGCCCGCGGAAAGTGGTACACAGGCTGCTGTGCCTTGCGGGCTTCCACGCGCTGCTGGTGCTGCTCTCGGCGTTCACAGGGCTGATATTCTATGTCGATGGGCAGAATTTCTATCACCACGGGTTGCTCTACGTGCTCTACATGCTCGCCTACGGGGGCAGCATGGTGTTCTTCCTCGTGCAGATTTGGTTCGCCTGCCGCGCCTATCAGTACACCGGCGGCACACAGCTGATGCTCGCGACGCTGTTCTTGCTGTTAGGGCTGATGGTGCAGCTGTTCCTGCCGACGGTCAAAATCGACTGGATTACCATCAGCTGCGGTGCGCTGATGATGTCGAAATTCTCCAGCGACATGGTACTGCAAACCGACGGGCTGACGCAGCTGGTCAACCGTTTGGGCTACGAGCATTATCTGGCGCGCCTGCACATTCCTGCCACCATTCTGATGTTCGACGTTGACCGCTTCAAGGACGTCAACGACTGCCATGGGCACTTGATGGGCGACGCCTGCCTGCGGACGATTGCCGGCTGCATCCGCCGCGCGTACGGGAATTACGGGACGTGCTTCCGCATCGGCGGCGACGAGTTCTGCGTGATACTGACGCGGCGGAACGCGCAATACAACACCATGACGGAGATTTTCCAGCACCTGATGGATGCGGCGCGGGCAGAGAATCCGGTTCTGCCGATGGTATCGGTGGGCTGTTCGCATTTTAATCCGTCAACGGATGATTTGGCGGATTCCTTGGCGCGGGCGGACGCGCGGATGTATCAGAATAAGGAAGCGCATAGATAATAGCGCACAGAAATACCGCGGCGAAGTGAGATTTTCGCCGCGGTTTCGCTGATTGATGTTTAAATCACCATTTGTAATCGCCGCATTGCTTGCAGTAGTGCGCTTCCTTTGTATTTGTGAAGCCGCACCGCTTGCAAACCCAGTATTCCGGAATTGGCTCCTCCACTTTGGCGCGCTCGGAAGCGGGCGTTGTCAGGACTTGCTCCCCTGCATCGCCGTCATTCTTCAACCCCTTATTCTGCCCAAGGTTTTTGTTGATTTCCTTCAGGATGTCGCGTTCCTTCAAGTCCGGCATTGCCGCCACCAGAATATAGGCAATCGCAAAGAAGAAGCAACTCCACTTCCACAGATTCTCGTCGTATCCCTTGTCATTCGCAATCTCGCCGGCTTTCGACGCCATGCAGTAGTTAATTACAAGGAGAACGACCGCGCCAATAAAATACCAAACTTCCTCGTTCATTTCTTTCACCCCCCTCGCTATTTTCCTGTATCATATCCGTTTTTTTCTATTTGTCAAGTATTTTCCGCAATTTTCACATATTTTTTCTGCAATGAAAAATCCGAATACAAAAACACGCATTCCACATTCGGAGTGCGTGCTTTTGTTGATATTACCGATTCACATACGCGTCGATTTCGTTCCGGCTGGAGATTTGCAGCTTCTCAAAAATGCTCTCCATGTACGACTTCACCGTGTTGACGGAAATGCCCATCAGCGCGGCGATTTCCTTGTTGCTGCGTCCCTTCGCGGCAAGCATGGCAATCGAAAACTCGTAGGGTGTGAGCGCGTCGGTCACCTGCAGCGTCGACACGGGGTTGTGAATTTTCATCCACCCGCGGCTGAAGCGGTAGACCGACTGCACAATCTTGTTGTACGTTTCCGGCTCCTGCTTGCGCAGCGCGCGCTCCACCTGCCCCTGCAAAATGCCGTGATGCTCCACAAACGGGTGGATGTACCCCTCGCGGCTGGCGATGCTCCACGCGGCATCGAACTTCTGCTCCGCGCGTTCATCCTGCTTCAGGCTCATGCAAATCATGCACAGGACGATGTTGAGGTAGATGCTATCAATGGGGTAGCGCGTGCCCGCCATCAGCAGGGCGGATTCGGCAATGCCCATCGCGTGTTCGTATTCGCGCCGGATGTAGAGCGCGTGGGCGATGGCGTACATGGCGAAATACTGCATTCCGGGCGGAAGAATACCGATAGCGGGGCGGATAGGGTTCAAGTCGAGCTTCTCGGAGTGGAAGAACACGCTGATGAGCGCGTCGGTAATGCTGCTGTACAGCCGCCACGAATCGTCGTTTGCGCGCTGCCCGTCTCGCTGAATCATTTCGAGATTCCGGCGGCACTTGGCGGCATCCCCCGTCTGCAGCATCGCCATCGTGTTGGTAATCAGCGCGGACAGGCGGATTTCGGGGCACTTGCTCGTCAGGTATTTCTCGCTGATTTCGCGGGCTTCCTCGTGCTCATCGCGGAAATAGTGGTGCAGGGCGCGGGCGATGTCGCGTTCCTCCTCGTCGTTCATGGTCAGCAGGAGATTTTGGAAGCCGTTGTCGCACGGGCGGGAAATCAGCGGCATATAGCACTTGGCCATCCGCGGGGGGATTCTCTCCTGCCCGCGCTGCCCGCTCTTGCGCAAATCCGCCGGATGCGGCGTATTCGCCGGAATCAGCCACCCGCCCGGTTTCCGGATTGCCCCCTGAATCCGCCCGGTATTCAGGTAGTAATTGACCATTCGGATGGAAACGCCCCACAGCTCCGCCATTTCCTTTACGCTGAGGTAGTCCAATGCGCAGCCCCTCCTTGTCCTCCTTGTTTACGCTTACGGAATTGCCTCCCAAAGCATGGTCGCCGTTCGATTGCCATACGAGCCCTTGGGCAGCATGTAGGAGCGCGGCGTTCCTTCTACGCCGTCGATTTTCCAGCCTACAAAGGTATAGCCCGGGAGGTAGTAGGACGGGTCTTCTTCCGGTGTCCCGAAATAAACTTGGTTGTTGATGGTGTATTGAACCCAATTATATGCTTTGCCGTGGCTCACGTAGGTAATGGTGTACGTCGCCACACGCCACTCCGCCTTGTAAATGCGGTCGCCGGTTGAGCCTTTGGGGATAATCATCGGCGTTGAAGGGAACTGACCGCTGCCATCGAGAACCCAGCCGGAAAATTCGTAGCCCGGACGGTCGGGAGGGATGCGCAGGGTGACGGAATCCTCCACAGTGTAGCGTATCGAAGCCATGGCAGGGCCGCCGTTCGTGTCCAGCGTGATGGTATACACTATCGCCTTCCAGTTTGCGGTATACGCCTTGTTTCCCGTCGAACCCTTCGGAATTTTGACGCTTGTCTGCGGCGTCGTGATGCGCTCGCCCGTCCAGCCGACAAACTCGTAGCCGTTGCGGGTCGGGGTTGGCAGCTCGAACTCCTCATCCGTCATGGTGTAAACCATCTTTTCTTGACCGCTGCCGCCGTCCAAATCCATGGTGATGGTGTACTCCGCCAAACGCCACTCCGCCTTGTAACGGAGGTCGCCGGTTGTGCCATGGTAGATAATGAGCGGCATGGCAGGGATCATACCGCTGCCATCGAGGGTCCAGCCGACAAATTCGTAGCCCGTACGGAGAAGGTAAGGCAGGGTGAAGGAATCCTCCACGGTGTATTTTATCGGAGACACGGCTGGGCCGCCGTTCGTGTCCAGTGTGATGGTGTATTCAATCACCTTCCAGTTTGCGGTATACGTCCTGTTCCCCGTCGAACCCGTCGGAATTTTGACGCTTGTCTGCGGCGTCGTGATGCCCTCGCCCGTCCAGCCGACAAACTCGTAGCCGTTGCGGGTCGGGGTCGGCAGCTCGAAATCCTCATCCGTCATGGTGTAAACCACCTTTTCTTGACCGCTGCCGCCGTTCAAATCCATGGTGATGTTGTATTCTGTCAGTTTCCAGTTCTCGATATACGTCTTGTCGCCCGTCGAACCCTTCGGGATGGTCACGTTCGGCTGCGGCGTCGTGATGCCCTCGCCTGTCCAGCCAAGGAACGTGTAGCCCGTGCGGGTCGGGGTCGGCAGCGTTACGGTTTGCTCCACCGTGTAGAAATACACTTCCGACGAGCCGGCATTGCCCCCTTCCAGCAGCGTAATGACGGTGTATTCAATCACCTGCCAATTCGCGGTGTAAGTGCGGTCGCCCGTGCTTCCCTGCGGGATTTCCATGGTCTTCTGCGGTTCGGTGATGCCCTCGCCCGTCCAGCCGAGGAAGATATAGCCCGTGCGCACCGGGGTCGGCAGCAGGAACGCTTCCGATTCCACCGTGTACTGGATGGGACGGATCGGATCGCCGCCGCTTGCGTCCAGCGTGACGGTATAAAGCTTGTCCGCCGTCAGCGTCAAGGTCAGCGGCGCATAGGGCATGAGGAAGGAAGCCGCGTCGTTCCCCTCGCTGATACTCAGGGAAACAGCCGGGTCGCTCAGGGAAGCGTGGATGCCGCGATAGCCCGCTGCGGGCTGCATCGTGACCGACACCAGCTCGCCGGCGCAGCACAGCAGGTCGTTGCCTTCGGCAGCGCGGTCGCTGTCCCAGACAACGTTCTGCGCGTCGATAGTCGTGCGCTGTGTGTCCGCCGTCCACGTCAGCGTAACGATGCGCCTTTCTTCGCGGCCTGTTACGGTCAGGAATGCGTTGGTTTTTTCGCCGCGCAGTCCCGTCAGGTGAATGAGGGCACGCTCGTCCGCGCCGAAGTCGCTGCGCTTGAACTGCGTCACCCACTCGCCGCGCTCCTTATCGAAGGTGAAGCTCGCCACGGCGCCGCTGCGCAGGGTCAGGCTCGGCGTGAAGTAATCCGGGCGCGCGCCGCTGATGCGAACGCGGTAGGTGATGCGCCCGTCCTGCTCGCCATAGCGGTAGACGTACACCGGGAATTCCGCCACCAGCGTGCTGTCATCCGTCAGCGGGAACACAACGTCGCCCGTGCGGGAGAGATAGACACAGTTTTCCGTCGCGGCAAAGCAGGATTTTCCGTCATTCAGGCGGTAGACCTTGCTCCACGGGTCTGCACTGCGCATTTCCGGCAGCAGCACATACTGCTCCTTCAGGTCGGGGTACTTCTCCGCGAACGCAGCCTCGATGCTGTCCAGCATGTTGACCGCGCCCATCGGGCAGCTGTCGCCCGTGTACTGCACCGTCGTTTCGGTCAGCAGCGCGCCGTCCCAATCCGCCGTTTCCAGCTGCATGTCCTTGGCGCTCTGGTCAACAAGGCGGAAGCGCACGGTCAGGCTGATTTTCTTCTCCACCTTCAGCTCGCTGCCCATATGCAGCTGCTGCCCCGGCACAAGCGCATTCTTGCCTGGATTCAGCACAATATCGCCCGTCGGCAGCGGGTCATCCGTCAGGTTCACGAGGTTCGTCGCAATCCCGATATCGAGATTCATCGGCTTGTCCACCACGATGGTGGAGCGGACATTGCCCTCGCCGTTCAGCGACACATTCCCCGATGCGCCCAGAATCAGCTCCTGAACATCTGCCGCCGCGCCGATGTTCAGCCGTACGTCCTCGTCCGACAGCACATACAGGCGGTCGATTTTGCCGGACGGCAGATTGGCGTTCAGCCCGCCGAGAACCAGCAGATTGCCGTTCATTTCCGGCGCATTGAACTCCATGTCGCCCAGATGGTCAAAAATCGCGTCGCCGATGAAGGACTCCGGCGGCTGCGTGTCCTTTTTCAACACGGTGATGCCAAATCGCCCGATGTTCTCCTGAAACGCCGGGTCATCCCAGTCCGTATTGTCCCATATGCCAGCGCCGATTTCTTTCGCCAGCCGCTCCAGCGCCGAGTCCTTGCCCTGTGGTGTCTGGTTCTTGTTGATGGTGTTCAGTGTGTTCAGCGCACTCATGTTGTTTTCCACAATCATGGCCGCCGATGCTGTACCCGCCCAAATGATGCTGCATAAGAGCAGGAAAATGGTGCTCCATCGTGCGATTCGCTTCATGCTTCTTCCTCCTTGCTGATAGCTTCCGCGGGCTTTTTTCCCATAGAAATCGCCCTTCTGGTTTCAGTATACCATCGGCAAGCGCTGTTTGCCACCGCCATTCAATGGATTAATTGGACGTTTCCCTGCCCTTTTCCTGCTGAAAATTCCTGCATTCACGCAGGTTTCCCGTCAATTCACGCATGTTTTCCGCCGAATGTACCTTTCCAAGGCAGGAAATATCGGTTGCCAAGGATGGCAAAGTACATCTTTCCAACATACGAAAAAAGGCGAACCGGTTTTGAAGCCGATTCGCCCGTGGATTTGTCCAAACTTGGATGGAATTACTTGGCGACGGTGCAGTGCATGAAGTACTTGTAGCCCAGCGGGTTGGAGAAGAAGCCCTGCACGGAGTCGTCGAGCATGTAGATGTCGGTGTAGTAGTACAGCGGCACGATGCAGCCGGTATTCATCAGCATATCTTCCGCGATGTGCATCATGGCATAACGGTTCGTGCTGTTGGTGCAGCTCTTGATAGCAGAAATCAGCACGTCATAGGTTTCCGCCCAAGTGCCATTCTCCACCTTCACGTCGTAGCCGTAGGGGGTCAGGTCGAGGTTGTAGATCTTCAGATCCGCATTCGCGCCCTTGCCGAACTGCACGTCGTTGTTGCCGGAGCCGGTCACCCACATGTCGAGGAAGCAGATCGGGTCGTTGTAGTCGGCAATCCAGCCATTGCGGGCAATGGAGTAGTCGCCGGACTTACGGGTGTTCAGGAAGGTGTTCCATTCCTGGTTGGTCAGGTTCATGGTGATGCCGACCGCAGAAACCGCGCTCTGGAGGTATTCGCCAATCGCCTTGTGGGCTTCGGAGGTGTTGTAGAGGTAGGTCAGGGACGGGAAGTTGGTGAAGACGCCGTTCTCCTCGTCGTAGGTGTAATACTTCTTCAGGGTCTCAACCGCCTTGTCGAAGTTCGCCATGTAGACGTCTTCGTCGTCGGTCACGTCGTAGTAGCCGGTGATGCCTTCCACATGGCCCGCGTTCTTGTAGAACTCAGAGCCGTCCGCATCGGTCATGCCCATAGGAACGAAGCTGGACGCAGGCACCTGACCCGCCTGACCGATTTCTTCAACGATGTAGTTGCGGTCGAACAGCAGGCCAATCGCCCGACGGACTTCTGCGCGCGCCGCTTCCGCTTCTTCGGGGGTCATGTTCGCGAGCACGTCAGCGGGCAGGATTTCTTCGTTGATGTTCCAGCAGACATAGTAGGTACCAATCTGGCCGGCAATAACGAATTCCGTCGGATACTGTTCCTTCAGGGAAGCGATTTCAGAGGTGGGAACGTCGTCGATCAGCTGCCAGTCGCCCTTCTGGAAGTTCGCCAGCATGTTGTTCGCGTCGTCGGAGAGGTAGAAGTCCAGCTCGTCCATCGTGACCTTGTCCACCGCATGATAGTAGGGGTTCTTGGTCAGGGTGATCTTGCTGTTGTGTTCCCACGCGGTCATGGTGTACGGGCCATTGCCGATGTAGGTGGAAGGATCGGTCGCCCACGCTTCGTTGGCGACGACGTCCTCACGCACGGGCATGTACGCCGGGAAGGCGAGCAGCTCGTTCCAGTAGGCAACGGGGTTGTTCAGGGTAACGGTCAGGGTCTTGTTGTCCACGGCGGTCACAGCGAGGTTTTCCGCCTTGGGGTCGGAGCCGTCCGCAGTGTAGCCCTTGATGACTTCAAACATGTAGCCATAGTCCGCGCCCAGCTCGGAGGAAGCAGCGCGCTTCCACGCGAACTCGAAGTCCTTGGCGGTCAAATCCTTGCCGTCGGACCACTTCAGGCCGTCAACGAGCGTGTAGGTGTACGTCACCGTGCCGTCGTCATTGACCACCGGATCCGGCAGTTCCACCGCGCAGTCCGGCAGGATTTCCAGCTTGCCGTCGTCGGTCTGCGCCCAAGTGGACAGGCCTGCGAACAGGTGAGCGACCATCGTCGCGCCGTCCACAGCGGAGTTCAGCGCCGGGTCAAGCGTATCAGGCTCGGACGCGATGCAGACAGCCATGTACGTCTTGCCGTCTTCGGCGACAGCGCACAGGGTGCAGGTCACCATCATTGCGATGGCGAGCAGGAGAGCAGTCAGCTTCTTCATGAAAAAACCTCCCTTAATATTCTGTGACAGCCTTGCTTTTCGTAGACTGTCTGTATCAAAAATGCGTGTTGACGCATCCTTGAAGCAATTTTTTTGCGCGGATAAACACGCGGGCACACTATGCCAGTGTCACCAACTCAATCGCGAAAAGGGTGTCGAGAGGGTCGAAGACCCTTCGCGGGTGCAGGGCAGAGCCCTGCCGGAGTCCAGAGGCAGAGCCTCTGGCGCTTCCCCTCACCCTAACTCCTTCACCCGGTGGCAGGCGACGAAGTGCCCCTTCTCGACTTCGTTGAAGGGCGGCATCGACTGCGCGCAGGCTTCGGTGGCGTGGGGGCAGCGCGTGCGGAACGGACAGCCCGACGGCGCGTTCAGGGGGCTTGGAATGTCGCCGGAGAGGACAATGCGCTTGTTCGCGCGCGCAGCCTTCGGGTCAGGCAGCGGAACGGCGGACAAAAGCGACTTGGAGTACGGGTGCAGCGGGTGATTGTAGATTTCCTCCGCCGACGCCAGCTCCACCATCTTGCCCAGATACATCACGGCGATTCTGTCCGAAATGTGCCGCACAACCAGCAGGTCATGCGCAATGAACAGGTACGTCAGCCCCAGCCGATCCTGCAAATCATCAAACATGTTGATGACCTGCGCCTGAATCGACACGTCCAGCGCCGACACCGGCTCGTCGCAGACGATGAATTCGGGATTCACCGCCAGCGCGCGGGCAATGCCGATGCGCTGCCGCTGACCGCCGGAAAACTCGTGCGCGTAACGCGAGGCATGTTCGCTGTTCAGTCCGACATAGCCCAGCAGCTGCAAAATGCGCTCCTCCCGCTCCTTCTTGGAGGAATACAGGTGGTGCACATCCAGCGGTTCGCCCACGATGTCCGACACGGTCATGCGCGGGTTCAGCGAGGAGTACGGATCTTGGAACACCATCGTCGCCTTCGTGCGGAATTTCTGCAAATCCGCTTTCGTCTTGACGGGCTTGCCATCGTAAATGATTTTGCCCGCCGTCGGCTTGTACAATTGGAGGATGGTGCGCCCAACAGTCGTCTTGCCGCAGCCGGATTCGCCCACCAGACCGAGCGTTTCGCCCTTGTTGATGGTGAATGACACATCATCGACCGCCTTCAGCGGCTTGGTGCGGAAGAAGCCCATGTTGATGTCAAAGTATTCTTTCAGTCCTTTGACTTCCAGCAGCGGCTGGTGCATCTGCGCTTCAGACACAGGGCACTCCTCCTTCCTCCGTGATGCTGCCGTCCTCAACGCCCTTCTTGACGTTCATCCAGCAGGTTGCCATATGGTCGTCATTGATGAGCATCCGAACCGGCTTCTCTTTCAGGCAAATCTTCATCGCCGCCTCGCAGCGGGGCGCGAACGGGCAGCCCTTGGGCATGTTCAGCAGGTCAATCGGCGTACCGGTAATCGGCTCCAGGCGCTGTCCGTTGTTCTCCGCCGTCGGGATGGAGCGCATCAAGCCCTTCGTGTACTCGTGGCGCGGGTTGTAGAAGATTTCATCCGCCGTACCCTGTTCGCAGATGGAACCGGCGTACATGACGATGACCTCGTCGCACATCTGGGCGACAACGCCCAAGTCGTGCGTAATCATGATAATCGCCATGCCCATCTTCTTCTGCAAATCGCGCATCAAATCAAGAATCTGCGCCTGAATCGTCACGTCCAGCGCGGTCGTCGGCTCGTCGGCAATCAGGATGTCCGGCTCGCACGCCAGCGCCATAGCAATCATTACGCGCTGCCGCATACCGCCCGACAGCTCGAACGGGTACTGCTTCATGCGCTTTTCCGGCTCGTTGACGTTGACCAGCTTCAGCATCTCCACCGCCCGTTCGCGCGCCTGACGGCGGTTGCGATCGGTGTGCAGAAGAATCGCTTCCATCAGCTGCCGGCCGATGGTGTAGGTCGGGTTCAGGGATGTCATCGGGTCTTGGAAGATAATCGAGATGCGGTTGCCGCGCACGGAGCGCAGCAGCTTCTCGTCCGCGCCGACCAGCTCCTGCCCGTCGAATTTCACGCTGCCGCTGACGATTTTGCCCGTCGGCGCAAGAATCTGCATGACGGAATACGCCGTGACGCTCTTGCCCGAACCGCTTTCGCCCACGATGCCCAGCACCTTGCCGTGATCAAGGCGGAACGAAACGCCATCCACCGCCTTGACTTCGCCCGCGTCGGTGAAGAAGGATGTATGCAGGTCATTGACTTCCAGCAATGCCATTTTGTCCAGCTCCTTTCATCACGCATTCAGCTTCGGGTCAAAGGCGTCGCGCAGACCGTCGCCGAACAGGTTCAGGCTCAGCACGATGAGGCAGATGACCACGGCGGGGATAATCAGGCGATAGGTGTAGGAATAGATGCCGTTGAGCGCGTCAGAAGCCAGCGAACCCAGCGAGGGCATCGGCGCGTTGACGCCCAGCCCCAGGAAGGACAGGAAGCTTTCGGTGAAAATCGCGTTCGGAATTTGCAGCGCGGTCGAAATAATCACGACGCTGATGCAGTTCGGCAGAAGGTGCTTGCGGATAATCCACCGCGCCTTCGCGCCCGTCGCCTGCGCCGACAGCACATACTCCTGCTCGCGCAGGGACAGAATCTGACCGCGAATCAGGCGCGCCATGCCCACCCAATAGAGCAGGCCAAAGACGATGAACATGCTGATGATGTTCGAGCCGATTTTCTCTAAGATGGTGCCTTCCACATGCAGCACCTGCCCCAGCACGACCGACAGCAGGATGATAACCAGCATATCTGGCAATGAGTAGATAATATCGACGATTCGCATGATGAACAAGTCCACCCTGCCGCCGAAATATCCCGCGACTGCGCCAATCATCATGCCAATCACCAGCACGATGATGCTAGCGAAGAAGCCGACGGCGAGGGAAATGCGCGTCCCGTAGACGACACGGATGAAGTAGTCGCGTCCGTGCGCGTCCGTGCCGAAAATGTGCGGGAAAACGCTTTCGCCCTTGTCGATTTTCTTCAGTTCCGTCTTGCCGTACTGGAACGGCGCGAGGTTGTTGTAGCTGTTGTCCATCGGGCGACCCTTCGTCTGTCCCAGCATCTGGTCATACGAATACGGCCAGAACATCGGGATGATGATGGAGGACAGCGTAATCAGCACAATCAGAATCAGACTGATGGTCGCGACCTTGTTTTTCAGCAGGCGCTTCACGCCGTCGCGGAAAAAGGTCGAGGACGGCCGCATCCGGGAGATGACTTCCTTTTCCTCCGCCGTCGCGGGCATGAAGGAATCCACATCCAGATGCAGGCTAAAGGGCTTTTTCTTGTTCATCATCATGGTGCAGATGCCTCCTTATTCGTAATCAATGCGCGGATCAGCCACCTTGTAGAGCAGGTCGCTGATCAGATTCATAATCACGATTAAAGAGGCGAGGAAAATGGTCGTCCCCATAATCATGGTGTAGTCGCGGTTGGTGATGCTGGATACGAACTGGCGGCCGATGCCCGGCACGGCGAAAATCTGCTCGACGACCATCGAGCCGGTGACGATGAACGCCAGCATCGGGCCGAAATAGGTGATAACCGGAATCAGCGAGTTCTTCAGCGCGTGACCGAAGATAATTTTCTTGCCCGAAACGCCCTTGGCGCGCGCGGTGCGGATATAATCCTGCCCCAGCACGTCGAGCATGGAGGAGCGCGTCAGGCGCGTGATGTAGCTCATCGGGTAGAGCGCAAGGGTGATAATCGGGAGGATCAGCCCTTCGGCCGTCGCGCCGTTCGCGGGTACCCAGCCTAACTTGACTGAGAACACTATCAGCAGGAATGACCCCATAATGAACGACGGCATGGACACGAACGCGGTTGTAATCACCATAATAATCTTATCCAGCACGGTGTTGCGCCGCAGCGCCGCCAGCGCGCCGAGGACGATGCCGGCAATCGCCGCGCTGAACGCCGCAATCAGACCAAGCTTCGCGGAGGTCTTCATGCCATCCAGAATAATGTCGATGACCTGACGGCCGCGCTGCTTCAGGCTCGGCCCGAAGTCCAGCTTCGTCACCACGTCGCGCAGATATGTCACATACTGTTCGCCCAGCGGCTTGTCCAGCCCGTACTTGGCCTCCAGCGCCGCCTGCGCTTCCGCGGAAATTGCCTTTTCACTTGCGAACGGTCCACCCGGAATCGAGTGCATCACGAAGAACGTCACCGTGATAACAATCCAGATGGTCAGCAGCGCCAGCAGCACGCGCTTGAGGATATAAAACAGCATCTTGGAATTCATCCGCTCCACCTTCCCGGCAGGGGCGCTGCCGCGTCTGCCTGCGTTTCTTGTTCATCGACACGCCAAACCAACCGGTTTCACCGCGTCGATGCTTTATTATGCAACACTGTATGGAGAAAATCAAGTGTTTTGTTGCACAAACTGTGTTTTTTTTATGTTTTTCTCGTGTATTTTGAATATTTTCGTCCAAGTTGTTGCATTTATCAAGTTTTTCTGCAAGTCCCTGTTCATTTTTGCGCACAAAAAATGCAGGACGCTCATTCGTCCTGCATCGTGGTAACGAAGTGAATTACTCCGCTGCCGCCAAGCTGCCGAAGATCTCCAGCGGCATGTTTTCCAGCGCGTCGCCCACTTCCTTGCTGGCGACCTGGAACGTCACAGCGAGAACCGTCTCGTCATCAAGGAAGGTGTACAGCGCCAGCACGGTGTCGCCGGGGGTGTACATCAGGCAATAGTTTTCGTTGACATACAGCTCAGCGAGCATTTCTTCCGTCGCGCCCGCGTCCTGAATGCCTTGCAGCAGCGTTTCAAAGCTCATCGCGGACAGCTGCGCCGTAATGCTGACCGTCTGGTCGGCGTTGACGGCGAAGAGCAGGATGTTCTCGGCGTTTTCCGTGCCTGCGGGGACTTCCTGAACCGCCCAGTCCGCCGGAATCTGCATCGTCAGACCCGTTTCACCCAGCGCAACCGTCTGCGCCTCGAAGCTGACATTCATTTCAACTGCCGGCACTTCCGCTTCTTCCTCCGCGAACGCAAAGGCGGTGCAGCACATCATGAGCGCCATCAGGAGAGCAAGGAGTTTCTTCATATTTGTTTCCGTCCTTTCATTTCCAGCATGATTCGGCTGATTTCTTTCCATATTAAACAGCCACAGCTGGTAACGTTTATGATACCAGATGCAAGCCGCTTTTGCAATACACTTTCGCGCAGGAAAACGGTTGATTCGCGCGGATTTGGGATTTCAGAATGAAGCAGCCTCCTTTTTCATTCGGAAAATGTGAGTGAAGTAACTTTTGTTTACTTTTTAATTTTCACCAAAACAAACAGTTGATTCTTTCCGTAAAAGCGGACTTTGCTTCCCTCCCCCTTCACAAAAAACGGGGCACCGCGAGAGCTTTCGCCCCCGCAGCACCCCGCCATCCGCGGATGCGCAATTCCGCATTGTCCCTTACTTCTTCGTCCAGTCCTGCTTTTCGCCGATGCCGTAGTTTGCCGGCAGCACATCGTCATCAACCAGCACGAAGCCCAAATCCGCCGTGTAGGTCGTACTGGCGGAGGTCACCTGAACCGGGTTCGATTCACCGTTTTCGCCCAGAATCGACGCAATCAGCGGAATATCCGTGCGCATACGCGTCGGCACAACTTCCGTCGGGTAGATGGGCTTGAGCGTGTACACGCCCGGATACAGGTTCTCAAAGGTGTAGTAGCCGTACGCGTCGGTTGTCGTTTCCGCGACGAGCTGGTCGTTGCGCCACAGCTCGATGCGCATGTCGCCCAGACCGAGTTCGCCCGCGTCCTGCAGGCCGTTGCCGTTCAGGTCAAGCCAGCAGAAGTCGCCCAGCGTGCCCGGCTGCACCGCGCCAATATTCTGTTCCAGCTGATGCTGGCTCATGCGCAGGGCAATCAGGTCGCTCTCTCCCTCGCGGGCGGTGTAGGTTGTCATCACGCTGATGTTCTGCCCGTCCTTGAGGCGCGTGTCGTCCTTTTCTACGACGACGTAGCCGTTCGGGAGCGTCACACGCAGACGGTAGTTGCCCGGCATCAAGCCGTCAAAGCGGTAGATGCCGTCCTCGCCCGTCGTCGCGTTTTGCAGTTCGCTGCCCTTTTCGTCCAGCAGGATAACCTCCGCGCCGGACAGGGGCGCAATCTCACCCGCGTTGTCGCACCAGACCATGCCGCCGATGCTTGTGTCAATCTTCAAGCCCAGCATCGGAGCAGTATAGTTGTTGTTTTCGCTAATTTCAATCTCGGTCATGACGAGCTGACTGCCCTCGGTGGTGAAGGTGCTGTCGCCCAGACGCGCCGCCTGCGTACCTTCCTTGATGTCGTAGGCAAGGCTGTAGACGCCGGGGGCAATGCCGTCGATGGCGAACCGCCCATCCGCATCGGTCTGCACCTGCGCAAACACCGCGCCGGTTTCATCCAGCAGGGTCAGCGTCTCGTTTTCCGGGGTGATTTCGCCCGCGTCCATGTGGCCGTTGTCGTTCTCATCCACCCAAACCTGACCGGACATCTTCGACGGAATCACGCCGCCGAGCGCCTGATTCAGCCATTCCTCGCCCAGCCCGATTTCGATGCTCACCTGCTGCTCGTTCAGCCCGTGCATCAGCGGCAGGGTCACATTGCCGTCCAGCTTGGAGAGCACCATGCCCTCCGGGAAGCGCAGGGTCAGCGTGTAAGTGTCCGGCCGCAGCCCGGTGAAGCTGTACGCGCCCGTCGCATCGGTGAGGACGGTCTGCTCCGTCAAATCCTCGCGGGAGGGGGTCAGAATCAGCGTCACGCCGGCAAGCGCCGCTTCGTCTGCATCCTGCGCGCCGTTGCCGTTGTGATCGGCAAACACCATGCCTTCAATGTCGCCCAAAGCCAGTGCGCCGCACAGGGGCGCGGTGACTTCTTCGCCCACGCTGATGGTAAAGGAATCCGTCGTGCCGTCGGAATCCGGCGCGATGGTGTTGCCGCCGTCCGTCAGGGGAGCAAACACGCCGTCGCCCGGCAGCTCGTAGCGCAGGCGGTACGTTCCGGGCAGCACCGCGTCAAACAGGAAGCTGCCATCCGCGCCGATGGTGCGGGTCGCCACGTCGCCGGTTTCGTCCATCAGGTGGACCACCGCGCCGAGCAAACCGCCTTCGTCCGCGTCGCGCAGGCCATTGTCGTTCTTGTCGGCAAACACCACGCCGGACACATGTCCGGGGGTAATCATGCCGATATCAAGACCCGTCAAATCCGCGCCCATTTTGAGCGCCACCGGTTCGCTTTCGCCCGCGCCGCCGGAGAGGTTGCGGAGGATATTGCCGTCGCCCGTGCGCGTGAACGCCAAGCCGCGGTTCGCGGTCGCGCTCACGGTGTACTGCCCCGGCGCAAGGTCATCGAAGGTATACACGCCGCTGCGGTTCGTTTTCGCCGTGCGGGTATTGCCGTTTTCATCCGTCAGGGTGACGGTGAAGTTGTTGACCATCTTTTCCGCGTCCATCCGGCTGCCGGAGAAGTCGTCATCCAGATACACCGTGCCGGAGATGCTGCCGTAAGTAATCGCGCCGATGGCCATCGTCATCTCGCTGTCATTCTCCAGCACCACGTCGGAAATCGTGTACTCGCGGCGGTCAGTGCCGGGCGCGAACATGTTGCCGTACTCGCCATCGCCCGCGATGGTGTACACATAGCCCTGCGGAATCGTCGCTTTGACGCGGAACGTGCTGCCGCGGATGTTAGAGAAGGTGAAGCGCCCGTTCTCGTCGGAGACGGTGTTCAGCAGCTCCTTGCCGATGGCCTGACGGTACAGGACGACCTTCACGCCTTCCAGCGTCTTTTCGCCCTCGTCGTACACGCCGTTGCTGTTTTCATCCAGGAAGCAGATGCCGTTGATGTCAGAGCCCTTCATCACGCCAAGGAGGACTTCCTTCAAATCACCGCGTTCAAGAATCACCTGATCCGTTTCGGCGCGCTTGAATTCGCTGGTGATGATGGAGCGGCGATTACCGCCCGTCTGACTGTAGCGCGCAAACACCAAGCCGTCCGGCAGACTGTATTCGACATTGTATGTGCCGTAGCGCATTTGACCGATGTAGAATTTGCCGTCCTCGCCGCTCTCGGTTTCGTACACCAAGCCGTTTTTCACGCCGACGGCGCGGATTTTGATGCCCGCCTGACCGGGTTCACCGTCCTGATACACGCCGTCGTCGTTTTCATCCAGCCACACAAGGCCCTGCAGCGCCGCCATCGTCATCACGCCGACGCCCACGTCGGTCACAGAACCGGCTTCGAGGGTCAGCGGCACGCTGCTTTGCACTTGTTCGGTCGTTTCATCCATGATGGACATGTTTGCGCTGACATTTTTGCCGTGCGCACCATGGCCGAAGCCCGCGGGCAGCTCGCTGCGCAGGACGTACGTCCCCGCCGGCACAGCCAGCGACACTTCGCCGTTCTTGTCCGTTTCGCCGGATGCCACAACAACCTCCACGCCGTTGACTTCGGTGATGAGGCTCATCGTCGCGCCGGACACGCCTTCCTCGTACTTCCCGCGTGAACCGTTGTTATCGTTGTCGCGGAAAGCGTGGATGGTCAGCGCCGCCGGATTCGCCGCCTTCGCGGTCACAGTCGCGGGTTCGTCGCTAATGACGAGCGCACCGTTGGCAAGGGTCACGCCCGCATCATAGCGGACGACGTACGTCCCGTATTCGAGGAACTCCGCCTGCCAAGCGCCGTTTTCATCCGTCACCGCTTCCGCCGCGACTTCGCCCGCCTGATTGACCAGCTGCACCTGCACGCCGCTCATCGGCTGACCGTCCAGCCCCAGCACCACGCCGGAAGCGTCGCCGGTGGCATGGTTCGCCAGCGCCGGCAGCACAACGGTTTCGCCCGCGCCGATTTCCACCAGAATGCTTGCCGTCACGCCCGTATCGGTCGTGCTGAGCGTCCAGCCCTCGGTGTCATACAAGCCGCGCGGCAGGGCTGCCGTAATCTGATAAGTATCAGGATACAGGTCGTTCAGCGCAAACGCGCCGCTGACCGTCATCTGTTCGCTCATCCGCTGGCCGGAAATCGTCACTTCCGCCGGGGCAGACAGGTCGTCGATGCTGCCGGTCATGCCGCCGCTGAGCGTCAGATCCAGTTCATAGCGGCTGGTCTGCATCGCCTGAATGTTCACCAGCCACTGTGCCTGACCCTTCTGCAGGTTCGGCCAGCCGTTCACACCCGTCAGCAGCGTGCCTTCCGGCAGCGTCACCGTGACGGCGTATGTCCCGTGGAAGAGGTCGGCTTCCTCCACCGTCTCGCCATCAGTCAGGTAGCCCGTGCGGGTCGTTTTGCCGTCCTCGCTGACAATCTGGTACGCCACTGCCGCGTTCACGCCGCGCATGAGCATCGTCAGCGTGCCGTCCACTGGTTCAGGGGTGGGGGTCGGCGTAGGCGTAGGCATCGGGCTCGGCGTGGGCGTCGGGCTCGGGGTGGGGGTCGCCGTCGGGGTTGGCGTCGGCTCTTCCGTGGGTTCCTCCGTCGGATTCTCGGTCGGATTTTCGGTCGGCGCTTCCGTCGGCGCTAAGGTCGGGGTCGCCGTCGGGGTCGGCGTAGGTGTTGCCGTTTCCGTTGGCGTAGGCGTTGCCGTCGGTGTAGGTGTCGGGGTGGGCGTCGGCGTAGGCGTGGGTTCAGGCGTGGCGGTCGGCGCCATCGTCGGCGGCACATAGTAATAGGAAGCGTTCACCTTCGTCACGGAATCCGCACCCGTGTAGCGCTCAATGTTGATAATCTTGTCGCGCCAGCTTTCAATGGCCAGCGAAGCCTTCGTCATTCGCAGGGTATACAGCCCCGTATGAATCGCCGCCGGCAGGGCATAGTCGCCCCGGCTGTCGGTGTCGAAGGAGAGAATCGTCTCGCCGCGCTCGTTAATCAGGTCAAAAGAGGAGCTGCTCTCCGTGTGCACGGTGAACAGACCCGTGTCCGTCAGCACAGCAATGACCGCTTTGTTCAGCCGTCCATCGACAATCGACACGGTGTAGCTCGCCGCCATGATGGCGTCCTCCGGCATCGTTTCCGCCACCGGGACAAGCTGCACATTGCCCGTGCCGGGGACGGAAATCGGGTCGCTGCCGAAGTCGGTCAGGCGAATCGTGCCGACCGCCTCCCCGTTCTGCATGACGGTAAAATCGCCCGTGAATTTCCGGGATTCATACGTTCCCGCGCTTGTGGCATACATGCCCAGAAAATCCACTTGCAGCATCGTCAGCTCCGATGCCGCAGCCGCGGGAAGCAGCATCAGCAGCATTCCCAGCGCGAGCAGGAGTGACAGAAATCGCTTGCCAAGCATCCTCATCTTGCCTGTTCCTCCATCTGAATCATCCGCAAGCCGTGCGGAGTAAAGTCACAGAATAATCCATGTACTATGGTAAAGCAATCCGCCCGACTTGTCAACCATTCCGCGCATATTTTTACAATTGGATTGCTTTTCTGGTCGAAAATCAGCATGTTCCGGCAATAGAAAAGAAGGCTGACTTTTTCAGTCAGCCTCCCATGCGGATACTATTTCCAAATGAGAATGCGCCGAGATGCACCGCAAATGATTCGTTCTGGCTAACGCAAACGCCAGCATGGGAAAGGCGCAAGCAGATGGCACAGGCGAATGCAGGAAATCGTATCAGTTGCTGCCGCCCATCAGCAGGGTCAGCATGCTCTCCGGCAGACTCATCAGCAGGGTCATGGGCAGGTTCTGCAGGTTGTTCATCACCTTGACGAACCACGTCTGGAACTCACTGTCCGTCATCGCGCCCAAATCCTGCGCCTTGCTCACGTCCAGCGCGTCCTTCGCGTCGCAGGTGCGGGTTTCCGCCGTGATGGTCACAACGTCCAGACCCATGAAGCGCACCAGCACATCCACCTTGCGGACGCCCTGTTCGCCGTCCATCGTCGTAGCGGTCGTCACCACAACGCCGAAGCCCTGCTCGACACCGTCCACCGTTTCCTTGATTTCCACATCAACAACGCTGCTGTCCGTGCCGATGCCCTTGCCGCTGACGTTGATTTCAACGGAGTCTTCGCCAGCATAGGCGGTCAGGTTCGCCGTGAAGTTCTCCAAGTCGCCTGCGAAGGTCAGCGTCGCCGCGGTATCTTCCGCGCTCTTGATGGTCACAAGCCACGTCGCCACGCCGTCCGCCGTGTTGCGGGTCATCGTGAAGGAGATCGGCAAGGGTTCTTCGCCGCCGTTGTTGATCTTCACCGAAGCCGTCATGCGAACCAGCTCGCCTGCTTCAGTCATCCAGTATTCGTAAACGACGTCATCCGCGTAGAGATCTGCTTCATCAAGTTCTTTCAGCAGGTCGTCCCAGCTCGTGTCAGCAGCGGAAAAAACGCATCCATGTAGGCGCCGATGCTCGGAACGCTGTGGATCATTTCCAGCAGGGCTTTCGTCATCTCGGCAATCTTTTCCGGCGGAACGGTGACTTTGACGTAGCTCTTCGCCGCGTCGCAGTCGCCGGGCTGCTCGGTCACTTCTGCCATTTCTTCACCGGACAGTATTTCGTTCATCATGGTCATGAACGCCGTGGTGTCCGCCTGCGTCAGTTCTTCCATGAGCTGCTCTTCCGTCATGCTGCTCAGGTTCGCCGCTGCTTCCATCAGGGCGGTGTATTCCGCATTGCCGCTCAGCTGTTCCTTCGATTCTTCAATCGCCTTGTCGATCTCCTCGTCGCTCTGACCGGACATCTTCATCGTCGCGCGGAGGGCTTTTTCCTTGATGGCTTCCACGTCCTTGCTGTTCACAGCAATCACGCCGCCCAGCAGCGCGCTGGACACATACATCAGCTGGTTTTCTTCCGCAGCAGTCGTCAGCGATGCCATACCCAGCACGCTCTTGCCGCTCAGGTTCAGGTCAAAGCCAGCTTCGTCGCCCTGCTGATAGCCGGTCAGGGACAGCGCCGCCAGCAGGTCGTTGATGGCGGCCATCGTGGTGTCATCCCCGCCCAGCGCCGCAACGAGGTCAGCGTTCAGGTCGTGGATGGTAATGGTGGTTTCCTGACGCGCGGCATTGTCCCACACGCTGTTTTCCGCCATCGAGGTCAGGGGCATCGCCAGCATCATGATGCTGAGCAGTACCGCAAGCAGTTTCTTCATGGGGTTTTCCTCCTTGTTGTTTGGTTTCCCTTTTTCTTTATAGCGAACACTGCGGGGGCAGTGATGCTTTCGGTTGACTTACTCTGCGTTATCGCGAATCAGCTGTGACACGCTGGTGGTGAACTGGCGCGTACTGTCCGGCAGATTCATCATGAACCGCGGCAGAATCTGCCCGGCGGTGAACATCACGCCCGTCATGTACGCCTTGAAGCGCACACTGCTGATTTCGCCCAAGTCCAGCACGTCGCCATCCGACAGCAGGGGGCGCGATTCGCACGGGCGCGTTTCGGCGGCAATCGTCAGGAAGTGCTCGCCCTGCCAGAGCAGCTGAACATCCACATTCTGATGCACTTCGCCATCCACCTGCTGGGTGTCCATGCTGGCGCTCCAGCTAATGCCCTTTTCTTCCCCGTCCACCGTGCGGTGCATTTCCAGCAGGAGATTCTCTTCGTTCGTCAGCGACGAAATGGTGCAGCGGTACAGCTTCTGTTCGCCGTCATCCGACGTAATCAGCACCGCTATTCCGCCGTTGTCTTCCATCTTCAGCTGACCATTCGTGCCCTTGCCCGCCGTTTCCTGCCGCCAATCCAGCCGCACGTCGTCGCCTGTCGGATGGAAATTCACCGTGATTGCTGCGTTCAGCAGCGTATCCTGCGCCAGCGTCGGCGTATAGGTCGGCGCAACCTTGTAGCTGATCACCACCCGCAGCAGGCGCATCGACGAATCCACATACTGCGCCACCTGCGCATCTTCCACCAGCAGCGTCTGCTGACGCAGCCACGTCTGCAAGTCCGTATCCTCGACGGGCTGATCCTGCGCGAACGCCACCAGCTGCCGATACGTATTGAGCAAATCCACATACGCCTTGACGGCGGGCGTTTCTTCCACCGTATCCAGCAGAATGCACAGCACCTCCATCAGCTGCTCATTGCTGAGGGGGAAGTACAGAATGTTCTTCGCCGATTCGCATCCTTCGGGCGGATTCGAGATACTTTCCACCCGCGTAACCTTCAAAATCTTGTTCAAGCGCGTAGCAGCCTGCTGCCAGTCCGCCTCGAACAAACCATTGGCAACGTCCTTCGGCTGCATTTCGCCCGTTATCAGCGGATTTTTCGTGATTTTCGCCAGCAGTGCGCCCACGTTCTCATACTCTTGCGCAATGGATTCGCTGACCTCCTTGGCAGACAGCTCCGTCCCGGCATCCGCATATATGCTCTGGGACGCATTCCACTGATGCAGGATTTCCGCGATATGCCGCATGTCCTCGTCGAGATTCAGGTACACCGTGCCGCCCAGCACATCACCGCTGATGTAGACATCCGCGCCGCGAGTCTGCACGCCGTAATCCACAATGGACTGGTCATTCAGAAACAGCTCACACGAGGTGAACCCCTGCCGATAGACCTCCACGCGCAGGGCATCCAGCAAATCCCGATACGCGGTTTCCGCCGCTTCCTCCATTTCCGCCATGAGCGCCCGCCCGTTGAAATCGCGGAAGGTAATGGTCGTCAGCGTCGCTTGGGGCGCGTTTTCCTCCGCCAGTCCGCACAGCGGCAGCATCAGCGTCAGCAGAATCGCAAGCAGCTTCTTCATTCGTCAGCCTCCTTGACATTCGTTTGTGCGCTTTTCCGCATTCCATTACCATTATATCAAAAAAAACACCTGTTGCAAGCGAATATGCGCAAGTTTTACAATTCCATGCCTGAAAGATGCAAATTTGCGTCTGAAAGCGCATCTTCGCGGGAAAAATGCTTGATGCCGTCATGCAAAATTTCTGTGAATGGCGCAAAAGGCCGTTTTCCCCTCTTGTGAAGCGCGAAAAAATATGCTACAATAGACAGAGTATTCTGGATTACTGAAAGGAGCTAATTCGCATGGAATTTCTGACCAAGCTTTTGGGCATCGCCAGCGCCGTTGCGGAAACCACCACCACCACCGGTGCGGCCGACCCTGCCGCCGTCACCACGGATTCTGCCGCTGGCGGCATTGTCGGTATTCTCTTCAGCCTTCTGCCGCTGCTGCTGGTTTTCGTCCTGATGTACTTCATGATGATTCGCCCGGAGAAGAAGCGCCGCAAGAAGGAGCAGGACATGCTCGCATCCCTGAAGAAGGGCGACCGCGTGTGCACCATCGGCGGCATCTACGCCACCATCGAGAGCATCAAGGACGACACCATCACCCTGAGCGTCGGCAAGGGCGACCAGACGATGGTTGTTGCGCGCTGGGCGATTCGCTCGGTGGAAGATGTGACCATCGAAAACGAGACCGAATCCCTGAACTAATCGCAAAATTCCCGGCTTCGTGCCGGGTTTTTTTGTGCCCGATTTTCCCGCCACGCATATGCTGGGAGTGAACAGCTCACACGATGGGAGGAATCGCCATGAATCAGCGTCCGAATTGCTGCCGTCCCATGCCGCCGCAAGCGCCTTGCCCGTCCAGACCGCCTTGCCCGCCGAAACCCGGTTGCCCGGCTTGTCCGCCGACGCAGAAGGGCATTTTATTGCCGCGAATCCTCGCCAGCGGGCGGGAGTGGCAGCGCCGCGCGTGTGTGGCGCTGTGCGTCGGCGGTTTGCCGGAGGATGTGAACGGGCGGCTGCAGCTCGTCGGCGTTACGGCGTGCGGTGACGCGGATTGGGAGATTGCGCCGTACCAAGAACCGCGCCCGTGCGGCTGCCGCGGATGCCGACCATCTCGACCCGCGCCGTGCTTTCTGCGGGTGAATATTCCGGTTGTTTGCCAAGTGCAGGCGGAGTGCGGGCAGGTTTTGCGCGGCGAAAGTGTGCTGACAACGGATGTTGCGCTGCCGATTCGCTGTGTGCAGGCGGAATGCTGGCGCAACCAGATGATGGTGCTTCCGTGTGTTCGGCTGATTGACGGCGGCGCGCCTGTGTGTGCGGATAACTGCCGTCCCCCTGTGTTTGATTGCACGATTGAGCTGCTCGTCGAAGCCTACATGACGCGATGGGAAGCGTGCGGCACCCCTGCGCCGACTTGTCCGGATTTACCGCTATTCCCCCCGCCGCCGTTCGGGTGACAAGGGCGTTGGAAGCCCCAAGGGGCTTTGCCCCTTGACCCCAGCAGGGACGCTGTCCCTGCACCCTGCAAGGGAGAATGAAACGGGACGAAGTCCCCTCCCTTGACCCTTCCGCGCGATTGGGTCGGTGACTTCTGCACACTATGCCCGCGTGCTGATCCGTCATCCGTTCCCCAAGCCCCGTCTTTTCCATTGTAACATGGGAGGCGAAGGCGAAGGAGTCCAGAGGGCGACCGCAGACTTCGTCTGTTTCCATTGCCCTCTGGAACCCGCGGAAAAGACCAATATCATAGGAAAAGGCAGCCGCATCCCCTGCGCCCAATCATTCGCGCGGGGGATTCTCTTTTTCCCCCAACGACAAAAAAACGCCCTTGACTCTCGCGAATCAAGGGCTAA
>UMLT01038462.1_pt1 | contig 66015 bp, 71 predicted proteins | sample 1966641 | NCBI WGS metagenome assembly UMLT01 (sample SAMEA4836208, study PRJEB28245) | human gut metagenome | biome: gut microbiome; material: fecal sample | place: Denmark | collected 2008 | reverse complement strand
TTTAATAGGAGTTTATATGCAAATAACAAAAATTAGTTTAAGCCAGCCCTCAAACCCTCAATTTAAAGCAGTAAATCAAAAATACTTTGAATGGGCAAAAAAGGATTTTAGTATTGGTGATAGTGTTTCAACTGAGTGGATGGATAGATTAAGTTTTGATGTATTTTTATTTAAAAAAATTTCAAGACAGGATGCTATAGATACAATTAATGCAGTAAAAAGATATATGAAAAAAACAACTGAAGGACTTGAAGAAACTTTGAAATCTTTAAGAAATCCCAATTAATTATCGAATGTTTTAATAATGTCTAAAGCTTGTTTCTGTTTTGCAGGTGATAGTTTTGTTACTATGGCAGTAATTTCATCTGAATACGAAACCCTATGCTCCGGCTTGAATTCAAAAAGCTGTACCTCTTCAATACCTAATGCCTTACATAATCTTACCAGAGTCGGATACTCTATAAATGATTTACCATTTTCCCAGAGTCCTACGGTATTCCCTGCTACATCAACCAGTTCTCCAAGCTTCTCTTGTGTATATCCCTTTAGTTCTCTGTAGCCTTTTACTTTTTTACCAAATTCATCCAAAAAATAGCTCATAATTACAGAATATATTATTAATTTGAGCATATCCACATTATCCAGTAGTGTTAATACAATATTCAAGATTGCATTAGTTTTTTAGTATTAGTTTTTCAAAATTAAAATTAGCTATGTTTCTTTGAGAAAGTGAGATATAGATGTATTTATGACTTAAAATATGAGGTGAGTTTTTTATATAATTTCCAATACTCTGGCGAACTTAACAGCCTGAGTTATATTTTTGGCTTGAAGCTTATAGCAAATAGAAGCTTTAAGCACCCTTGTATGGTATATTCCGCTTAGTGACAATAGTTCTATTATATTTTTTATATTGGTACCGGAGGAGGCCAGTTTAAGGAATTTTATTTCTTCTGCTGTTAGCGGTTCAAGTAAAACAGCCTGCCGGTCTGCTTCGTGTGACAGAAATCTTTTTCTAAATTTTGGTTTAATATTTCGGCTGTCTATTAGTTTTAGATTTAAGGCTTTCAATATTAATTCATTTCTGTTTGATACTTGTAGTTTTGCGTAAAGAGTTTTAATGCGTGTTTTTGCTGTATTGTAACTTACGCCAAGCATTTGCGCAGCTTCTTTATATGTAATGCCGGAAGCAAGAATATATAGTAAAAGTTCTTGGCTTTTTATAAGTTTAATTTTATTAGAATTGTGATTATACAAGGGTTTCATATTGTTATTTTGTGAGTCCAATTGGTAGCTGTACTACAAATAGTAGCACAAAGATAATAGTTATATGAAAACTCGGGTTCGCGTGAAAACTAAATTGTTAAAAAATTTAGGCTGTAATATTCAGAAGTTAAGAACTTCAAAGAATATTACTCAGGAAGAACTCGCGGAGTTAATTAGTTCTGACAGGTCTTATATAGGTGCTATAGAACAAGGACGTAAGAGCCCTTCTATTTATTGTCTTTATTCAATTGCTGTCGCATTAAAAGTTAAGCTTTCTCAAATCGTTGATTTTGATATCTAAAATTATTCAAATACTCGCCCAGTTTTTGAAGTGCAGGAGTTAAATTTTCTGCACAGAAGCCTGCTCTTACGTAACCTTCCATTTCCAGCGTTTCACCGGGTAAAAGTGCTACACCTGTTGTTTTTTGCACATCTCTGCAAAATTCTCTTGAGGGAACATTAACATTATATTTCAAAAGAACTGTTGTTCCGCCTTTTGGAAGAATGCATCTAACTTTCGGAGTTGTATCCAGCCAGTTTTTCAAAATACTTAGTCCGTTTTGCATAATTTTGAAATTTCTCTCAGCGATACAATCTTTTTGTTCAAGTGCTATGGCTGCGAAATAATCATCCAGAGCACTAATGCTTATCGTATTGTATTGTCTTTGATGGTTAATTTCGTTAATCAAATCTTCTCGTGCGGAAGTAATCCAGCCGACTCTAAGCCCGGGGAGCGAGTATGTTTTCGACATACTGCCGACGGAAATTCCTTTATCATAAATATCTGCAACTGACTTGGAATAAGGTTTTCCAATCAGGTTTAAACCTCTGTATACTTCGTCGGATAAAATCCAGACATTTTTTCTCTCTGCGATTTCCGTAATCTTTTCAAGCATCCAATCGGGAATAACTGAACCTGTTGGATTGTTCGGATTATTCAGACAGAGCAGTTTTGTTTTGGGGGTAATAATTTCGTCCAGTTCTTCTAAATCAGGAAGCCAGTTGTTTTCTTCTTTTAAAAAGTATAATTTTACATTACATCCGAGTGATTCCGGAATTGAGTAGTGCTGCTGGTAAGTCGGAACAACGGAAACCACTTCGTCTCCTTTTTCCAGCAGAGACAAAAATACCAGCTGGTTTGCGCCTATAGCTCCATGTGTAACTGTTATATTTTGTTTTGTTTCATAAAGAGTCTGGATAGCAGCTTTTAGTCTTTCAGAACCTGTAATATTACCGTAACCTAATTTCACGTCAAAGATTTCTTGCGAAAAATTAAGCTCATTTATGCAAAGCGGTGAAATACATGTTGTTGTAAGATCATACTTTGCTGAGGCTTCATACTTATTCATCCATTCTTCTATCTTAAAAGCCGCAATTTTCATATCTATATATTATCATAAATTGGTTGAAATTCCGGCTGTTTTTTGTTAGGATTTATTCATTAAAAGAGGGAGTTATATGAAAAAATTATTTTTATCTGTTTTAACAGCATTGTTGTTATTCTCGCCGGCATTTGCCGCAAATATTGAAGTTTTGCCTACAATGCAGAGCAAGACAAATGTTCAGGACAGGGTCTGGGTTGGAACATTCCAGATTGTATGGAATGATTTTATGGACAAAATTGCGTTCACTAAGATTAAGTTTCCGACAGGCACACCCGTTATTGTAAATGAACTCAACAAACAGGATTTTACTGTTGATGAGCTTTCTGAAAAATGTTATTACAAATACGCTGGTATTATTAAAAAGAATACTAAAAAACTTATTACGAAGGCAATCAAGAAGAAATTCAATGAAACGAGTGATATTCTTGACCAGCTTGACTTAACTCCGGGGAAAGACAGATTTCTTGTGTATGCAATGCTCAAGAAAGATTTCCAATTTGCAGCACCGTTTGATAAGCTGGGCAAGTCTAAATTCAGGGATACGGAAGCTGAGTATTTCGGGATTAAATCAAGTTCTCCTAAGGAACTTGACGATACTGTAGAGGTATTATTCTATAATAATCCTTCTGATTTTGCTGTAAAGCTTGATACTGCCGGAAATGACGAAGTCTATTTGTACAAGACTGCTAATACAAAAACTTTTAATTACCTGTATGATGATATGTTAAAGAAACAGGAGCAGTTTAAAGGTAGTACTAACTTTGGAGAAGAAGATGAATTGAAAGTTCCGAACCTTAAATTCTTTGAAGAAAAGACATTTGAAGAAATAGGTGGAAATAGGGTTAAGGGTACTAATATAATTATAGACAAGGCTATGGAAACAGTTAAGTTTGAAATGGATAATACCGGTGTAAAACTTAAGAGTGAAGCTGCTATTATTGCGAAGATGACTGCTTTACTTCCGTCCGAGTCAAGACTTTTCTATTTTGACGACACATTCGTAGTATTTCTAAAAGAGAAAGGTAAAGAAAAACCTTACTTTGCTCTGAGGGTTTATGATATCTCGAAATTTCAGGGCTAGAGTTGTTTAATTTCTTATGGGGCGCATTCTCGCAGAGAATGCGCCTTTCTGATGATAAAATGTAATTTTTTATTACAGGATTTTCTTTTTGCATGTTTCTATATTAAAATATTATTATTGTGAAGACCTTGGTCTTTTATTCTAGAAAAAGTTTAATAAATAGTTGGGAAAAATTTGAATGAGAAGAAGAAGGAAGTATGATTTTTATCTGGTTGTTTTCTTGACCATACTTACTGTGGGATATTTTACGTACAACCATATGTCTGCTGAATCCAGAGGGGTAGAGAATTATTCGGAAGCTCTTGAGGCGTATAAGTCAAGTGATTATGAAAAAGCTTATGAAGAATTTGCAAAAGTTCCGTCCGGTTCTACGCTTAAGCCGTCTGCTCTATTCAGGCAGGCCAGATGTGCTACGAATATGGATAAGAAAGAACTTGCAATAAAAAAATATAACCGTATTGTGCATTCTAGCGTAAAGTCTTCTATTGCACCAATAAGTGAATACAATATGGCAAATTTGATGTTTGAAATTCAGGATAAGGGTGCGAAAAAACATTTCAAAAAAATTATTAAAAAATATCCAACGAGTGATTATGCAGTTGCGTCAAATTATTACCTCGGGCTTATTGAGGTTTCAAATCCGCCTAAGAGTGAGAGGGGTTTAAAGAAATCTAAGAACAGGGCGTTTATTTATTTCAAAAATTATCTTGAAGAAGCGCCTGACGGAAGGTTTGCATTAAAAACAATTGATGAGATCAAAAAGCTTGGTGTTCAGCTTACAAACTATGATAATCTTTTGATTGCAAAATCTTATTATGCAAACGGCGAGTATACAAAAGCAAAGGATTACTTGAGCAAGACTACGCTTGCTGAAAGCTGGTCTGACTTTGCAAAAAATGAGTATAAGCTTGGGAATAAAGAAAAAGCGAATTACTATGCAGAACTAGGGCTGAAAAAACACGCTTCAAATACGCCTAACGCTGATGTTTATGAGGTTATTGACAATTATATTGCCTCTTTTCCGCAGCGCAGAGATGGTATAATCAAGCTTAATTCTCTGGGGTTGAATTCCACCGGCGCGGATTATGCTGCGTATCTCAATTGTAATGAGGTTGTCGCTTCTAACCTTAAGGAAGCCTGTTATAGAACTTTGTATGAAAAGTATCCGAGCGGGCAGTTTTCTGCGGATTCTCTGTTTAATATTTTTATGGCAAAGTATCTTCAGAAGAAATATTATGATGCACAGAGGCTCGGTTTTCTTCATTTGAAAAAATTTCCGGATGTTAATTCAAGTCCGGCAGTTACGTATTATATGGGAAAAATTGCGTTTAAGCTTAAACATTATGAAAGCTCAAATAATTATTATAAACAGGTAATAGCTAAATATCCGGATTCTTATTATGCTTTCAGGGCTAATTATAATCTGTACAAGGATGATGGTTTGTACCCGTTTCTGGAACTGAATGAAAAGCCTGTTGTATTCCCTTACAAAAAATCGCTGGATAACAACCTTGTTGTAAAACTGGCTTATCTAAAAGATTATGATCTAGTAGAAGAGCTATGTAAAAAGGATAAGTTTATTCAGAGCTGGATTGCCTACGAAAAAGAAAATTATACAATTTCAGCGGTTCTGGCGCGCAAGGGGATGGAAGAACTTGCTGTAAAACCTTCGTTTGAAGATTTGAGATGGCGTCTGGTTTATCCTATGCACTACTATGATATCGTTGATAAGGTCAAGGGCGGCAATAATCCGATTATTCTTGAAGCTATTATTAAAGAGGAAAGTCATTTTAACCCGTTTGCAAAGAGTTCTGTCGGTGCGGCCGGTTTAATGCAGTTAATGCCTGCTACATATAATGAAGTCGTCAAAAAACATAATCTGCCGTCCGATTTGAATGCTGAAACTGCTAATATTACAGCTGGAAGCTATTATTACAGCGGGTTAAAAAAGGTACTCGGTAATAAAGACTTGTACGCAATTGCTGCTTACAACGGCGGAATCGGCTCTGTAACCAACTGGTTCTCAAAGCTTATTTACAGTGATATAGATGAATTTGTCGAGCAGATTCCTTATCCGGAAACAAAGAATTACGTTAAGAAAGTTCTTAGAACATACTGGGTATACGGAAATGTATATTAGGGGTAAATGTTTTTTAGCAATTTTATCAACGGGGATTTTTTTGTCAGTTTCAGCTGCTGGTAATCCTTATGAGATGATGCTTACAAATAATAAAGATATCGAAAACCGGCTGATTTTTTTCGATAAGTTATACGGTTGTGTGCCGTATAAATATCATCAGGAAGGTGTCGGAATTTACCTGATTAACGGAAAAATTAACGGTGCGTGTTCCTTAAAATGGGTTATGGCTGATTGTAATTTCCCTGAAGGCGTGTACCAGAAGTTTGCAGAGGTTCAGAAACACAGAACTATTGAAAGAGTTAACAGGCTGCATGAGGGCTACAGGCAGGAATTGAAGGATAAAAACTACAGGTATCTTTTGTCAACCGGTAATAAATACTGTAAAATTATTTTTTAGTTTTAAAAGTGAGGTAAACAATGAAAAAGATTTTATTTATTTTTGCGTTATTAATCTTAAATATAGCCGTCTGCAATGCAGAAGATACTGTTATTACATTAAAAATGTACAGCTGTAAGTCACGTACGCCGGATCCGATATGGTTTAACTATTATCCTGAACGGAGTGCAGAGCAAACCTGTATGCCGCTTGGCCCGGCTTCCTCAAGCGATGAGTATTATAAAACAACGCCAGATTTCACGAGCTGCGTTAAGGATTATATTGAAGGTGTAAATATATATAAGTCAGGTATGGCTGATTGCGAAGAATTTATCCGTAAAGAACATATATTAAGAAATGGGGCTTGCGTAGTTGATATAGAGAAATCAAGTATGCGTGTGAAAAATTTTATGTGCGGCGGCGCAAGTGATGAAGAAGCTGACAGGATAAGAAAACTGTACTCTAAGTAATGGAAATCAAGGCTTTAAAAATCACCTATTTGAATGTTATGTGTAATAGCAAAATCGTGTACAATATTGGTGCAATTTAGTTATTTAAAGGTTAATGTATGAAAAAGCTATTCTTAATGACTTTAGTTTCTATTGTATCAGTTTTCTGTACAGGTTGTGTGAAATTCTCATATGATATTCAAATTGATGACAAAGATAAGGTAACAATTTCCGAGTTGAAACAGGTTAAATTTCCACCATTGAGTTCGGAAACTTTTCAAAGAGATTTGAAAAAAGATTTAGGACCTATAGTTAGCAAATATATAGATGCCGGTTATGAAGTTGATTTGACTTTTGCTGATAAGAATGGTAATTCAGGCTTTGTTATAAAAAGAAAAGGGCTTTCATTCCTTGATGCTTCTGAAAATATGCCAAAAGGATTTAAGAATAATGACAAAAATTCTTTTGTCGTTAAAAGAGGTCTGTTAAAAAGGTTCTATAAGCTTCATCTCGTATATACTCTTGAAGATGCCGTAAATGAGGCTGCTACAGAAGCTCAAAACTTAAAACTGGCCAGTAGAGCTTTTATAAAATATAAAGATGTCTTAAATAAGATTGCTATGTCAACAACTAAAACAATCGATCCGGTTAGCGGTAATGTTTTGGTAACTACTAAATATGCTGGAGGAAATGTTGTTCTAAGTCAGTATGATTCGCTTGCAGCAAGCGGCGGGTTTCAAGAACAGGCTTCGCCTCAGGCAGAATTGACTATTAAAATTCCGGTTAAAGCTACAAAGCACAATGCCTCTAGGGTAATCAGCGATACTGAATATCAATGGGTATTTTTAGATGAAAGTCAGCCGGTCGATATTGTTATTGAATATGAAAAATATGATTTCTCTACTATAGCTATGATATTTTCAATATTGGTTATAGGAATAGGCGCCATGTTATTAGCACAAAAACTTCGCGCTGAAGATCCGGTACAAGGTTTATAATAAGAATAGGAGGACAAGAATGTCAATAGTATTAATAGCATTAGTTGCTGCATTAGTAGTAATATTTTGGGCGTATGGTATATACGTTTCTCTCATTAAAAAAAGAAACAAAACTCAGGAAGCTTTTTCTGCAATAGATGTACAGCTTAAAAAAAGATATGATTTGATACCTAATATTTTGACAATTGCTCAAAAATATATGGATCACGAACGCGGTTTGATGGAAGAAGTTACTAAATTAAGAACTCAGGTAATGGGTATTCCTAGTAATTTTGAGAACATCGATAGAAAGATAGCTCTTGATGCTCAAATTGCTCAAAAAATGGGACAAATTATGGTTGCAGTAGAAAACTATCCGCAGGTTAAGGCTGACCAGACAATGATTACTGCAATGCAGACATATAACGAAGTTGAAGAACATATTGCAGCTGCAAGACGTTTCTATAACTCCGCTGCAAACGAGTTAAAAAATGCAGTAGAAATTTTTCCATCTTCATTCTTTGCAAGAATGCTTAATATCAAAGCCGTTGACTTCTTCAAAGCAGAAGAAAGAGAAAGACAAGCTGTTAATGCTGCAGACTTTTTGAAGTAGAATAGTTTTTAAAAACGCCCAAGCTGTATTATAGCTTGGGTGTTTTATTGGGCAAATATAGTAGGGCGACAATATGACAGAAGAAAAAACATATTCACAGATGCGTAAAGAATTTCAGGAGGTCTTTTTCAAGAAAATATCTCCAGGATTGTCTAAATATGAATCAGAACGCCTGCGTCAATTCGGGTATACTCGCGCAGTTAAGATAGCAGCACTTATCATTATTCTGGTGCTTGTTTTTCTGACGAAACAAATAGACATTGGCTTAATAGTCTTTATATGCTGTATTGCCGGTGCGGTATGTTTCGGGCTGAAGAAAAAATTTGAAAATGAAATTAAACAAAAAATTATGCCCTATGTCTGTAAGTGTCTGGGGGATTTGAAATGGAAATATGCCCAATGTTCTTTTGAGCAGTTATTATGCAAATCCGGTATAATTGACCGTTATAATCGCGTCAGCTATGATGATAGTTTTACAGGAATTTATAAAGATATAAATTATGAAATTTGTGAAACTAGTTTTTACTATACAACTGGTACAGGTAAGAATAGCAGTACAAGAACAGTATTTAAGGGTGTAATGATTAAACTGGATATGAATAAGAGCTTCACTGGAAATACGGTTATACGTCCTGATACATTGAAGCATGCCTCTCCTGCTGCAAACCTTAAGCACACAACATTAGAAGATGTAGTGTTTGAAAAGAAGTTTGATGTTTTTACAGATGATGAAGTTGAGGCAAGATATTTGATAACTCCGAGTTTTATGGAGCGTTTGAATAATATGAAAACGGCATTTAGTGCTGATAGAGTTTCATGTGCATTTTATGATAAATATTTGTTGGTAGGTTTGCATACTTCTAAGGATTTATTTTCGATTGGTTCTTTGAAAGAACCTGTAAATGACGGCAAGCAGTTCTTCACGATGTTTGAAGAAATTTTATCAATAATCAAGCTGATAGACCACTTCAAGCTTAATCAAAAGATTGGTTTGTGAGGTTTGATAAAAGTATTCTTTTTGTGTAAAATACTTTTATGAAAAACGGATTATTTATAACATTTGAGGGCGCTGACGGATGCGGTAAAACTACCCAGATTGAGCTTCTGGATAAATATTTAAAATATAAAGGACTGGAAACCCTTATAACGCGTGAACCCGGTGCAAAAGGTCTGGGGGTTAAATTGAGAGAAATTCTTTTGAATTATGAGGGGGAAGTTTCTCCTAAAGCCGAATCTTTTCTGTTTCTTGCAGACAGAGCGCAGCATGTTGATTGTTTAATTAAGCCTGCAATAACGGAGGGTAAAATTGTTCTTTGCGACAGGCATACGGACTCGACTGTTGCGTACCAGGGGTATGGACGTGAACTTGATATTGTACAGATTAATTATTTGAACAATCTTGCAACCGGAGGACTGAAACCTGATTTGACTATTATTTTTGATATAGATGTTGAAACTTCTATGCAGAGAGTAGGTAAAAATAAAGATAGAATGGAGTCTGCCGGTGTGGAATTTTTTAACCGCGTAAGGTGCGGGTATCTGGAAATTGCAAAACAAGAACCCCAAAGGGTTAAGGTTATAAATGCTTCTGATACAATTGAAAATATACATAATCAGGTTGTGGAGCTCGTTAATAAGTTATGAATCTTCTGGAATTGGAACAAGCTGTAAATACGAACAAACAGAATATAGATTTTGATACTTTAAGAAAGGAACTTTCAGATTTGGAGTCGAAGCTTCAGACTCCGGAAGTGTGGTCTAATCAGAATTTGGCATCAGAGTTGGGGCAAAAGTCCAGAGAGATTAAAGACACTCTGGAAATGTTTGAGCGCTGGCAGTCAATTATTGATGATGTCAGAACTGCGCAGGAAATAGGCGATGAGGAGCTTATTAAGGAAAGTGAGGCGCAGTTAGACCAGCTTAAAAAAGAACTTGATAAATATGATTTCCAAAAAATGCTTTCTGGCGAATATGATGAAGCTGATGCCTTTTTAACAATTAATGCCGGCGCAGGCGGGACAGATGCACAGGATTGGGCAAGTATGCTTTTAAGAATGTACACCCGCTGGGCAGAGGCCAAAGGCTGGAAAGTTGAACTTGCGGATAAGTCTGACGGTGAAGAAGCCGGGATAAAATCTGCTACAATAAAAATTACAGGAAAATACGCATACGGTTATGCAAAAGCAGAAAAAGGGGTTCATAGACTTGTCAGAATTTCACCTTTTAATGCTAACGGAAAACGGCAGACGAGTTTTGCGTCCTGCGAAGTTTCACCGATTATTCCTGATTATGAAAAAACAATTGTAATTCCTCCAGAGGATATTGAGGTTGATACAATGCGTTCGGGCGGTGCAGGCGGCCAGAATGTTAACAAAGTTGAAACTGCTGTCAGGATTTTGCATAAGCCGACCGGTATTGTAATAAAATGCCAGCAGGAACGCTCTCAGCTTCAAAATAAAGAAAATGCAATGCAGATGCTTGCCTCTAAACTTTTAGAACTGCGTCAAAGGGAACATGAAAAGAAGCTTGCCGAACTTAAAGGTGAAAATTTTGATATAAATTTCGGCTCACAAATCCGCTCCTATGTTTTCCATCCTTATAAAATGGTTAAAGACCACAGAACAGGGTTTGAGATGGGGAATGTTGATGCTGTGATGGACGGTGAACTGGACGGATTTATTGAAGCTTATTTGAAATCTAAGTAATATTTTTGAAAAGTTCTAGAAATTTGACGGCTGGTTTTACAAGATATTTATCTTTTTTGTAAAAAATTGCAAACTCACGCTTAAAAGTGTAGCCCTTAATCTTTTTAATACATACATTATCTTTTTGCGGGAAGTATTTAATAAACAATTCAGGTAAGAATGATGCGCCCAGACCTTCGTCTATCATTGAATATATGGTCTCCGCATTGTGGCATTCTATAATAGATTTCGGCTCAAATCCGTTTTCTTCACATAAAGTTTTAAGGTATTGGCTCAGTGCAAGCTGCTCTGGAAATGTTATAAAATTGCATTCTTTAAACTTTCTAATATCAATTTCATCTTCCTTAAACTCAATATTCCAGCTTTTAGGATATGCTGCAAATACAGTTTCATTGCATATATGTTCTGCCTTATAAATCAAACTGTCTGGGTTTTCTGTACCTAAATAAAAATCAATTTTGTCCTCTGCCAGCATTTTTTTTAAAATAAAAGTTGGATACTCTTCTATCTTAATATAACAGTTCGGAAAATCTTTATGAAGTTCTTTTAGAATTTTCGGCATAAAACAGTAACACCTGTGCGATGGAATACCGATAACTATATAAGTTTTTGATTGATTAGAAATATCAGACATTTCTATTTCCAGTTCTCCTATATCAGCCATAATCCGTTTTGCCTTGCTAACAAAAGCTTCTCCGGCGTGGGTAAGTTTTATAGGACTTCTTTCAAACAGCTCAACTCCGAGCTCTTCTTCTAAGAGCTTAATACTTTTGCTTAAGGAAGGCTGTGAAATAAATAATTTTTTGGCTGCATTTGTAAAGTTTTTTTCTTCTGCAATTGTCAAAACTTGTTTTATTTGATTAATATTCATACCTGCATTATAACAAAACAATATAATATTTGCACTTTATCATAGATATAAGCTATAGTGACTATAAATTATTTGTATTATACATTCTGTTTTGAGCGTTTTATACTTAATACAGTCAAGGGATAGTTACGTGAAAAAGATAATTTCAATAATAATATTAGGAGCTTTAAGCTTTTGCGGTGTTTGTTTTGCCGGAGAAAATGCCCCGATGGCAGTCAAAGCGCAGAAAGAGGAAACTTTACCTTTCTGGGAAAGTTACGGTGATGAGCTTTTAAACGGTTATATTCAGGAAGCTCTGGAAAATAATTTAAGTATAAAGATTGCGGGAGCCAGAATTAAGGAATCAGAAGCAATTTTAGGTACTATAAATGCGCAGAGGCTTCCTCAATTGAGCATAAATCCGAGTGTTTATCCATACAGGACAATATCGCGCTGGTCAGGAAATTTCGGAAGCGGAAACCTGCTGTATTTCCCTTTGCTTTTAAACTGGGAGCTGGATATTTTTGGTAAGATTTCTGACAGGGTTCAGGCATCAAAAATGGGCGTAAAAATCAGCAAAGAAGATTTGAATATTGTTAAACTTGCCGTATCGTCTGAAATTGCAGCTTCTTATTTTAATATTGTTCTTGATGATAAACTGATAAAGAATTATGAAGAGATTGCATCCAACCTTGATGAAACAATCAGGCTGAAAAGACAGTTGTATGAAGGCGGAATTATTCCTTATGATAATCTATATGTTTCGGAATACGAACTTGTAACTCAGAAAAATCAGCTAAATTCGCTGTTAAGACAGAGGGAAATCCTTCTTCATCGTCTTGCAGTGCTGAGAGGAGTTTCTCCGGACGGAAGTAGTAATATTCAAAGAACTTCTGTTGAAAAACTTGAGTTTCCTTTTGGTCTAAATGCTGAGATTTCTTCTGATTTAATCTTTAACAGACCGGATGTTGTTCAGGCTGAATATGTAATAAAAAAGGCGGCATTTGATGTCAAAGCTGCTAAAAAAGCATTTTTGCCTTCAATTAATCTGAATGAAATGGTCGGTTTTGAAAGTCTTAAGGCTGGCAGACTTTTCAACTGGAACAGCACTGTGTATCAACTGGGCGCAGGCTTGCTTCTGGATTTATATACAGGCGGTTACAAGATGTCCTATCTTAAGTATAATAAAGAACTTGCAGTTGAAAAACTGCATCAGTACAACAATGTTCTTTTGAATGCAGTTTGTGAAACTGAGAATTCAATTTCAAGCTACAAGGCTGATTATAACTCGTATAGCGAATTTAAAAATATGATAGAAAAATCAGGACATTACTATAAGGTTGCAAATATAAGATATACAAACGGTACCGGCAATAGAATTGATGAACTGGCCGCAAGGCGTCAGTTTCTTGTGAACGAAAATTCAATGTATCTTGCCAAGATAAGTGCATTAGTGGACACAATTAACATCTACAAAGCACTGGGAGGCAGTATAAATTGAAAAACTTCATCAAAATGGTTTTAAAATATTATTATACAGTAATCGTTATGGCACTTTTTATCCTGATTATGGGTATTGTAACCATAGCAAAAACGCCGATTGATATTTTCCCAGAGATTAATACTCCTGTTGTAACTGCTGTATGGACTTATACAGGTATGCCGGCTAAGGATATTGAAAGAAGAATTGTAACCATTGCAGAGCGTGCTTATGCTTCAAGTGTTAATGATATTGAACACATAGAGTCACAGTCGCTTCTCGGGGTTGGTGTAATCAGGGTTTTTCTTCACCCCGGTGCAGACATAAATACAGGAATTACTCAGGTCAGTGCAACATCCCATGTTTGTATGAAAACTATGCCAACAGGGATTATGCCTCCTAATATTCTTAAGTATACTCCTACAACTATTCCTGTTCTGCAGGTTGTAATTTCTTCTCTGAAACTCCCTATCCAAAAAGTTACAGACTTAGCGCAGAACAATATCAAGGTTCAGCTTACAAAAGTTGAAGGTGCACAGGTCCCGCTTCCAATGGGGGGGAAAGTCCGTCAGATTATTGTTGATCTGGATATGCAGAAAATGGAAGCAAGAGGGCTTACGCCTGCTGATGTTACAAAAGCGGTTGCCGGCCAAAATGTTATTATACCTTCCGGAAACACAAAAATTGGCGGCAAAGATTATCTTGTTTCTTTGAATAATGCTTCTTCAACAGTAGATGAGATGAACAATTTCCCTATATTTTCTCCTAAAGCAAATCAGGTTGTTTATCTTTCCGATGTCGGATATATTCACGATGGAAATGCTATTCAGACAAATATGGTAAGACAAAACGGCGCACCGGGGTCTTTAATGACTGTTTACAAATCAGGAAGAGTATCCTCACTTAAGGTTGTTGACGGTACAAAAAAACTGCTTCCGGTTATTTCAAAAATTATTCCTGAAAGTGTAAAAATGCAAGTTCTTTTTGACCAGTCTGTTTTTGTAAAAGCTTCAATACGAGATGTAATTTTCTCGGGAACTCTCGCGGCTCTTTTGACGGCACTTATGGTCTTGATATTTCTGGGAAGTGTACGTTCAACTTTTATTATTGCAATTTCTATTCCGCTGTCTGTATTATTTGCTGTTATATGTTCTTCTATTTGCGGGCAGACTATTAATATGATGTCACTGAGCGGTTTGGGGCTTGCAATTGGTATGCTTGTTGATAACGCAACAGTAGTGATTGAAAATATTTTGAGAAATAAAGAGTCAATGAAATCTGCTTCGATTAAAGAAGTTATTTATAAGTCTACAGCCGAGGTCGCAACCCCGACTTTTGTGTCAACGCTTTCAATATGTACTGTTTTTGCGCCGATATTTTTGATGGAAGGGGCAACAAAATACCTTTTTATACCGCTTGCGATGTCTGTAATATTCTCAATGCTTGGATCATATATGCTTTCTAATACACTTGTTCCTGTGCTTGTAGATAAACTGCTTAAGAAAAAAGAAGTCTTAGACAGTAAATCATTGCTTTTTAAAGTTAATAATTTTGTCAATGTAAATTTTGAAAAACTGAGAAAAGTTTATAAAAAATACCTTGTGCGCTCTATTATGGCGCGGCCAAAGAAAGTCGGTGCTGTTTACGGCATAATAATTTTATCTTCACTTCTGCTTATTCCGTTTATAGGCGAAAATTTCTTTCCGGAAGTTGATGCAGGTCAGATAAGACTTCACGTTTATGCTCCGCATGGTACAAGAATTGAAGAAACAGCAAGGGAATTTACCAGAATTGAAAATACAATTCGAAAAGTCATTCCTTCAAGAGAGCTTGATACTATATTGGATAATATTGGTCTGCCTGCAAGCTCACTTAACCTTGCGTTTATGGACAGCTCTCAGATTGGTGTCGGTGACGGCGAAATTCTGATTGCGCTCAAAGAAAATCATAAGCCGACAAAAGATTATGTAAAGCAACTTAGAAAGACTTTGAATAAAGAATTTCCTGATACTGTATTTTTCTTTCAGAATGCTGATATGGTGGGTAAAATACTTAATTTCGGGCTTGCTTCTCCTATTGATGTTCAGATACAGGGTAAAAATATTTCAGAAAATTATAAACTTGCTGTTAAAATGCTTGAAGATATTAAGAAAATCAGAGGAGTTGCCGATGCTCATATTCACCAGATTACAGATGCACCGGAATTAAGGATAAATGTTGATAAAACACGGGCAGGCATAATGAACCTTTCACAGGAAACTGTTTCGAGGAATGTTTTAACTGCTTTAACCTCAAGCGGACAGGTTGCGCCTAATTACTGGGTTGATCCTGAAAACGGCGTAAACTACACACTTGCTCTTCAGGTTCCGCAATATAATGTTGATACTGTTAAAAATGTTACTGATATCCCTGTTGCATACAGCCATAACTCTCCGGTCAGACTTTCAAATATAGCTGAGGTCAGCTCAGGTGTAACCTCAAGTGTTGTAAACCATTATGACATTATGCCGGTTTATGATATTCTGATGAACCTTCAAGACAGAGATCTGGCAGGTGTAGCTTCTGATGTTAACAAAGTAGTTAGAAAATATCAGAAACAAGCTCCAAGAGGTACTTTTATAAATATTCACGGTCAGGCTAAATCTATGAATTATGTATTTTCATCGCTGCTGTCCGGTTTAATGCTCGCACTTATTCTTGTTTATTTATTGATAGTTGTTAATTTCCAGTCTTGGAGAAATCCGTTTATTATAATTACTCCGGTGCCGCTTGCTCTTTCCGGAATTATATGGATGCTGTTTGTTTCTGATACAACATTCAGCGTTCAGGCTCTGATGGGTTCAATAATGGCGGTAGGCGTTTCCTGTGCTAACTCAATACTTGTTGTCTCTTTTGCAACGGACAAGATGAGAGCGGGTTATTCTTCTGTTCAGGCTGCTATACAGGCCGGCTATACAAGAATAAGGCCTGTTATAATGACTGCTTCTGCTATGATTCTTGGTATGCTTCCTATGGCATTGGGTATCGGCGAAGGCGGAGAACAGAATGCGCCAATCGGACGTACAGTAATCGGCGGGCTGATGTTCGCAACTTATGCAACACTGGTTATTGTGCCGATGCTTTTTGCAATTTTAAATAAAAATAAAAAGTTTGAAAGGATGGATAATGAAGATTAACCGTAAAAATATAATAATTGCAGTTGTCGTAATCTTTTTCTTAATTGGAATAATTCCGAAAATTGCAAGGTACATTACAACATCTTTAAATGCAAAAGAAACTCAGTATGTTGCATTTGTTGAGAAACCTCGAATTTCTGACGGAGCAGACTCGCTGGAACTTTCCGGTGAATTAAAACCTTTTTTACAGACTGAAATTTTTTCAAGAATTAACGGTCTTGTAAAGGACAGATATGTACAGTTAGGAGAAAAAGTTAAAAAAGGCCAGCTGCTCGCAGAAATTGATACGCCTGATTTGGATGCAGAAGCTGCAAGTTCTAAATCTGCTTTGATTTCAGCGCAAAAACGGCTGATGGAAACAAAATATCAGTACGATTACGCAGCAAGAACTTATGAAAGGTACAGAAATTCTTCTCAAGACGGCGCTATTTCTGCTCAGGAACTGGAGGCTAAATATAATAGTTTCAAGACTTCCGAGATGGCTTACGAAGGAGCAAAGGCTGATGTTGAAAAAGCTAGAGAAGATTTGAACAGGCTTACGGCTTTGCAGTCTTATAAAAGAGTGACATCACCTTTTGACGGAGTTATAAGCAAATATAATATTGATGCAGGTGCAAATGTTGTTGCAGGAGGAAGCAGTACAAGCACAAGCCTTTTTGAAGTACAGCAGATTGATAAATTCCGTGCAGCTATTTTTGTTCCTCAAAGCTATGTGAGATTTATAAAAGACGGGCAGGATGTTGATGTGTACATTCCGGAAAATCCTTCACTGAAAGTTAAGGGCAAAATTTCACAAATATCAGGAAAATTAGACAGTGTATCAAGGACAATGGAAGTTGTTCTTGTAATTCCTAACGACAATAAATCAGGATTTTACAGCGGTTTGTATGTTAAAACTAACCTTAACCTTCAGGGAAAACAAAAGTTTCTCACTGTTAATCCTTCCTGCCTGACGACTCTGGCAGGGCCTGACCAGTATGTTGCAGAAGTAAAGCCCGATTCTGCAATACATTTCATAAAAGTTAAACAGGGGCGCGACCTTGGTGACAGAATTGAAATCCTTGAAGGTTTAAAAGGGGATGAAATGCTTATCACTAATTTGACAGACGAATTAAAAGAAGGACAGAAAGTGAAGTTCAAGGAGGTAAATTAAAAACATGCAACCCCAACTATAATCTACTTCACAGGTCGTCAATTAATTTGCTTTTGGTTTACGAATGCGTATTTCATTGTCTGCTATATAAACTTCAAGTATATCAGTGGTAGGGTTGATTTGCAGACCATCAATAATTGCCTTAGGTATAACCATTCCCCAGCTATTACCTACTTGAACCATTTTCTTTTTTATCATGTATTTACTCCTGTTAATACTTGAATACTAACATAAATTCCTTGACAAATGATACTTATTAATGTTATAACAAATGTAAGTATTAAGGAGGTGTTATGGAATAAAACAAAATAAAAGAAATTTTCACTATAATTGAAATGTTTGAAACGACTCTGTGTGCTTTGAAATGGCACCGACATAATTCATCAGCATTTTTAGAAATAGATTCAATTATTACAGTTTATGATTTTATATTGAATAAGCTTAAGGTTTTTTGCTGTAATAACATTGGATTTCCAGAGGACTGATAACTTTAGTTTCCAGTCAATCCGTCTGAGCTTTTCTTATAATTATCTTTGATATACTGTTGGCGTTCGCGGATTTTAATCATTGTTTCCATATCCATCTGCTGAATTTTGCGTTGATATTCAAGTCTTTTTACCTGCTTTTCGAAGTTTTCAGCATCTTTAGCTTCTTTTTCTTTTGCTTTTTCGAGTTCTTTTGCCTGTCTGGCTTCAAATTCTACTTCAGAAACAGGCATTACATCAGCTTCCTGTTCAAGTCTGTACCCTACTGTAGATACCGGAAAACTTGAGCCTGTTAGTGATTCAAGTCTTGAATTCTCACCATAGATATCAATGCTCCAAGTACCCAAAAATTTAGGGATATCGCCAGTGTAGGCATATGCACAGAGTATTACTCTGTTTTCGTCATTCGCATCAAAGCCCATAGGATAAATATCCCAGCGTTTTTCATCAAAATCAACCCCGCCTGATAAAGCCCAGTAATTTACAATAGCTTCTCTTATTTGAGGAAGCTTTCTGGCTTCTTTTTTTTCAAAATCATACACCCATAAATCTGTTTTCCAGATGCCGTCGTGTCTGTGCCCTACTTTTTCTTTGACAACAAGTTTTGTGTTATCACTCGAAAAATCAATAGGCGTAAGGGTTCTAAATATAAACTTTGTATCTATGTCTTTCGAGGTTGAAATTAAAGGATCTGGCTCTTTATTTACAATATTTGCCTTTTTTACTTTCTCTATATTTGAGAGTGAAGAATCAAGGTTAATTAAAAATAAATCACAGCTTGTGCAGTCTGACTGGGCATAATAATAAACTGCCGGATAAACAAGCTTTGTATAATCTCCCGAAATAATTCCCTGTGCATTAATCTGTCTGTCAAAGTTAAGTTTTCTTGGAAGTGTTAATTCCGGACTGCCAACGGGATCATTATACTTAACAAGCTTAAATTTTTTCTGTGGAATGTAGACCATATTCTTATCTTCAGGCATTTCTGCCTTATCAAGAATTTTAGCACTAATCTCTTTTTTTGATTTGCCTCTGGATTTTTCTTCATACTCAGCAACTGTCATATACCCGGATTCCGGAAGCCTGCTTTTCTCGTACTTCTCTTTTTCATCAACTTTATCAACTTCGTTTAAGTAAATAGTTTCAGCAACAACCCTGTCCTGCCTTTTGAACATATGATATTTCATCTGGCAGAAGTTAACTTTCATAGCCATAAACATACCGGCTAAAGCTTCAAACATTAAACAAGTCCTTCCTTCATTGCAGTGACTGTTGCCTGTGTTCTTGATGAAACACAGAGTTTTTGCAATATACTGTGTACATGAGCTTTTGCAGTTGCTCTTGTGATAACAAGCTTATCTGCAATTTGAGGATTTGAAAGCCCTTCAACCATTAATTCCAGTACATCAAGCTCACGTTCTGTAAGTCCGTATGAATTAGTTGATTTTTTTATCTCAGGCGTGCTTATAATCTGCTTTTCCGGCCTTTGAAGATTTGAGAAAACTAATCTTGCGATTGCAGGGTCAATCCATCCTATACCTTCATATACTGATTTAATAGCAGAAATTGTCTGTTCCGGTGTTGCTCCCTTCATAATATAACCGTCAGCACCTGCCTTAAATGCTTCAAAAACATCATTGTCACTATCTCTTGAAGTGAAAATTAATATTTTAACATCCGGATTAAAATCCTTGATACGTCCGGTTGCTTCTATGCCGTCAATATTAGGGAGTCCTATGTCCATAAGAATGACATCAGGATTTAACTCGCGGGCTTTTTTAATACCTTCGGCACCGTCAGAAGCTTCTGCGCAGAGAGTTATTCCTTCTGCTTTTTCAAGAAGCATAGAGAGCCCCATTCTATATAATTCGTGATCTTCAACCAGCAGTACATTTATCATACCAAACTACCCTCTTTTACTGTATCTGTAAGCAGAAACGAAAATTCACTTCCCTTATTTAGTCGGCTTTCCAGCCAAATTTTACCGCCGTGTGATTCAATAATCTGCCTTGAAAGATACAGACCTAATCCGGTTCCGGTTGAACGTTTTTTACTCGTGCCCTGCGAGAAACGCTGGAACATATTCGGAATATCTTCCTGCGGTATTCCGCTGCCGTTATCGGAAACAGAGAATATTAAATCTTTACCTTCACATTTGAGCGTAATTACAACCCTGCCGCCTTCCTGCGTGTAATTTATAGCATTACCGCAAAGGTTGCAGATAACACGTCTTATTTCGCTTCTGTCAGCATTAATTTCTATATTCTTATTGGAGCATTCAATCTTAAAATCAATATTTTTTGATTGTGCAAGCGGTAAAATTTCATTATAAACCTGTTCAACAAGATTATAAATATTAAAGTTTGTCTTTGTTAACGTAAGCTTTTCTGCATCATACTTGTAAACTTCAAGAAGAGCGTTAACCAGACCTAGTAAATCCTCATTGCTTTTCTGCATTGTTGACAATAGCAGCTTCTGTTTTTCATCCAAATCTCCCAGTGCACCCTGAAGGAAGAATGTTAAAGTCTGAATTGCAGCCAGCAACGGTGTTCTCAAATCGTGGGTAAGTGTTGCAATAAAATCATCTCTTAACTTGTCTGACTTTTTCTGCTCTGTAACATCTCTTATAACGCCAACAAAACGCTTGAAATCATCGTCAGGATTGATTCTGGCAAAACTAATCTCAACAGGTGTTTCTACATTGCTGAGCGGATTTTTTATATAAAAATCTCTCAGCAAAAGTTCCTGTTCGTCAAGTTTGTGCAGTTCTTTTGAGATAAATGTTTTTTTGCTGAAAAGGTAGTCATCTATTGAAGACATTAAAAGCTTGCCTTCTACAAGTCCTATTAAACTTTCGCAAGCCGGATTTACCTGCTCTATAATGCCGTCTTCATTTATAATAATAATTCCGTCTGCACAGTAATTAACAATACCTGCAAGTTTTGCATTTGACTGTCTTAAATCAGCAGTCCTCTCTTCTACAATCTGTTCCAGATTATGAGAGTATTTTTCTAATTCTTTTTTAGCATCTTCAAGCTCAGAAATTTTTTTCCTGAGTTCGCTTAAAAGATAGCTTCTCTCAATACCGTTTTTGATGTTTATAATTAAATCATCATTATTCCACGGTTTTTCAATATATCTGTATAGCCCGATTTCATTAATCGCTTTTATTGCATTTTCTTTGTCTGCATAGCCGGTAAGTAAAATTTTACTAACTTCCGGATACATTTTTTTTACTTCACTTAAAAACTCCAGTCCGTTCATCTCCGGCATTAAAAAGTCTGAAATGACTAAATCAGGGATATTAGAAGCTAGAAACTCCAGCGCCTCTTTTGGATTATTAAAGAAATGCGCATTATTAAAGCCTTCAACTTTCAATAATGTTTTGAAAGCTGAGGTTACAATCTTCTCGTCATCGACTACTACAATCTTCCCCGTTTCCATAATTCTATATTACCCTAAAGATAGTGTTTAGACAAATTATTAACTTTTATAAATAATATGATATAATCAATTTTGTATATATTAAAAAGGAGAAAAAAATGGCAGGAAAATTATTAGCAAGTATCCAAAGAACTGATACAGAGCAATTACAAATTTCAATTTCAGAATACAGAGGAAAGAGCTATTTTAACTTGAGAATTTTCTATACAACAGATGACGGCGCAAGCTGGCTTCCTACAAAAAAAGGAGTAACATTTGCACCTGATCAGCTTGATATCCTGTCAGAGGCAATTGAAGAAGCTAAAAAGGAATTTATGACCGAGGAAGAGGGGTAAGGTTTAATCACCTTATTCCCCTCTCCGACAGGGAGGGTTTATGATGAACAACATGCAGGATGAATTTATAGCAACAGTTTCTCATGAGTTGAGAACTCCTCTTACAAGCATACGAGGGTTTTCCCAAACTCTTCTCAATTCGTGGGATAAGATTGATGATGAGAATAAAAAAAAATTTATAAAAATTATTGAAGATCAATCAAACAGGCTTATTCATCTTGTAGAAAATGTTCTTTCCGTTTCAAAAATGCATGCAGGCTCAGAAGTTCTAAAGAAAATTGATGTTAATGAGGCAATTTCAAAATTAATTCCTTTGTTTACTGAGCAATACAAAACAAGGCATTTTGAGCTTGAGCTAGAAAAACATTTACCCCCCGCAAGACTTGATGAAGATAAATTCCAGCAGGTTATGACTAATCTTATCGACAATGCCGCAAAATATTCAGTAAATGGTAAGACAGTTCTTGTTTCAACCGGTATCTCTGAAAATATGATTTTGATAAAAGTAAAGGATGAAGGCGTTGGAATTAAAAAAGAGGATAGAGATAAAATTTTTAAAAAATTCAGCCGGCTTGAGAACCATCTTACAAGCACCACACAGGGTAACGGGCTGGGACTTTATATTACTAAACAGCTTGTAGAGCGTATGCACGGAGATATTGATTTTGAAAGCGAAGAGGGTAAGGGGACTGTGTTTATTGTCCGATTTCCTGTCTATAATCAAGAGGAGGCTTTAAGATGCTCTCATATGTCTTAATTATAGATAAGAGAAAAGAATTATCTGTTAAATATAAAAAAAGCATTGACGATGAACAGACTTCTGCCGTAATCGCACGCACTCTTAAGGATGCTGTTGCTCTGGTTCAGGAGTCAGAACCGGATTTGATAATAATATCTGACAGCATTGATGAAGATTTATCAAGTTTTTGCGAAAAAATGAGAACATTGACTTATAATACAAGACCAACTATTATTGCTCTCTCAAAATCTGCTGATACAAGCGACAGAATAAAAGTTCTGGCAAGCGGAGCAGATGATTTTTTGAGTGAACCTGTTAATATTGAAGAGTTTAAAATGCGTATTAAGGCTCATTTGAGAAGAGATATTGAATCTAACTTGAATAATGTAACTCTTCTGCCGAATAAAAAATATGTTTATAAGGCAATAAGACGCCTTTTGCATTCAGAAAATAAGCTTGCCATCTTGCTTGCAGGTATAGAAAATCTTGATAATTATAAGAGTGTATATTCTGATATAGCAGGTGATAAGTTATTACAAACTTTTGCTGCTATTACAAAATCAGCGCTTGATGCAAATGATTTTTTGGGGCAGCTTGATGATAAAAATTTTGTGATAATTACAAATCCATATAGTGCGGAGAAAATGGCCGCCTTCCTGACATTTGCATTTGATACTGTAACTCCTAAATTTTATTCCGAACAGGATGCAAGAAGGGGGTATACATTACTCGATGGTGATAGGAAAGCCGGCATGAGAGCTAATTTTGTTTCTGTACTTATAGGTGGAATACTGGATAATTATGAATCAATTTCCGGAGTTGACGGGCTTCTGGAAAAACTTTTTGCAATCAAGAAAATCGCAAGAATTCCAAGCGGTTCTAACTACGCAATAGATAGAATAAAATTGACCGGTGAAAATTCTGTAATTATACCGGAGATAAACCGTTCTGTATACATAAGTGAACCTGACGAGGCTCTTGCTTTGCTTCTAAGAACAACACTTGAGCTGCAAGGGTATGAGATTTGCGAAACACTTGATAATAAGCCGGGGATTGTAATTCTGGATAGCGAAGACGATATGTCAGGGCTTAAGGTGTGCAAAGATTTAAAGGCAAATTTGAACTTCGTTAACACTAAGATAATTGTAACAAGTACTGTTCATGATAAGTCTGCCATCCTGAATGCCGGAGCAGATTTGTATCTGCCTAAACCTTATGAAATATCTGATTTGATAAGGTGGATAGAATTTTTCTTTAAATAATTTTGTTATCTAACCAAACTTTTAGTTAAGTTGTAAATAATTTCTAGTCTGTCGGAATCGTCACCAATTAAGGCAATATTCTCGTTTATTTTTTGAAGTAAATCTTTTGCGTCCTTGAATTTATTTGTAGCAAAAAGTTCTTCAGAGGTTATTTCAAGTGCATTTAACAGTTTATCAAGAGTTTCTGCTGTTACAAAATTTTCTCCTAATTCAATACTGCTAAGCGCCTTTTGTGAAATATCAATCATTTCTGAAAGTTTATCCTGCGTATAGCCTTTTTCAAGGCGTATACGTTTAATTTTTTTGCCTAGTTCCTGTTTGATGCCCATTTTTTTACTATTTAAAAGTATTTTATATTAAGTTTTGTAAAGTCGAAACCTATTGTAAATAGTACATAATGGTTATTTAGTATTTAAAATTCTAAAAATGGAGCAATTTTTTAATCAGGTAAGACTTTATATAAACATAACACTGGTAACACAAAAGATAAGGAGAGAAAATTATGACGATACCTATTTCAAAAAAAGTACAGACAGAATTTTATGCACAGGGAAATGCAGGAGTTTTACGTAATCCGGCGGGAGAAAATTTTTCAAACATCGGGGCTGCTTTAGGCGGTGAAATTAATTACAAAGGAACTTACCTTAAGGCAGAAGCCGGAGCAGGAACTGCATTATCAGGAAGAGTTGAGTTAGGACACGAGTTTGATATAGGTAAAAACCTGGGATTCGAAATTTCTTCGAAAGCACAGACAATAAGAAACCTGAAATCAAACAGTTATCATACAGAATTCGATACAAGAATGAATGGTGAAATTAACGGAGTTCCTTATTCAATAGGTAATTTACATACTGGTGATTCTAAATGGTATTCCGGCGAAACTCGTCTAGGAGCCGCGGCTAAATTAAACTTTAAATCTAAAAATGCTAAATTTGGTATCGGGCTTGAAGGGGGGATGCGTAAAAGCACGGCAAGAGATGTGAGTTTTCATTTCGCTGACCATGAGTCCGTTACTGTTTCTGTAAATGGAGAGAGGCCAGAAACTGTAACTTTGGGTGCAGAATGTACACAACATTTGAATTTAAATCAGAAAAACGGATATATCACACCTACAGTGTCAGCAGAAGTAAACCTTGGTAAGAAAAGCGGATTTTCATTTGTGGCAAATGCTGATTTATATCAAGGACAGGCAGGTATAAGATATACATTTTAAAATTTAAAGTCGCGGCGGTGATATTATCACCGCCGTTTAACCAAAAAAAAGAGCCTTGAAATGGCTCTTGGAATTAAGAATAGCTGGAAGTATGAAAAAGATTTAATACATATATTAAACTCAATTTTAGCAATTAATGCTATTACCCGACTGCCTTATTTATTTATGACAATTAAGAAAAAGCTCTTGCAAAAAAAGATTGATGTGTTATTTTAGAAATACAGGTATGATTTTATGCGTCTGTAGCTCAGCTGGATAGAGCATCTGCCTTCTAAGCAGAGGGTCCCGCGTTCGAATCGCGGCAGGCGTATTTTTTGCGACAAGAGTCAAAATTTATGAAATAAGAGAAAGGTAAGTTATAGTCATAGCTTACCTTTCTGCCTTCTAACTTGCAGTTCGATAGTAAGTAATTTAATAATTTTCTCTGCTCGGTAGGAGTTTGCTGTTTATACAGGATATAAGCGTTTTTCAGCGTTTCTATAATTCTAACCCCTTCTTCATAATACTTTTTCTCCGCATTATGCAGAGCTTCCAGTTTTATCATGATTTCATCTAAATCTTTATTCCATTGGGCACGTTTTTCATTATAAAACTTAGCGTCTACTAAATCGTCATAATACTCATTAGTAATTTTATCAAGCCTATGTCTTATCCTGCTTTCTTCTGCTTTAAGATTGCTGCGCATTTGTTCAGAGAATTCTTTTTTGTCTGCCAAACTTTCTTTCAAACCTTGTTTAATGTAATCAATATGCTTTTGTGCAAGGCTTACAGCTTTAACAGCTTCGTCAAACTGTGGCATTAAATCAAGTTCATTAATGTAAATTTTCTTCTGTTCACATTTCCCCTTACCGCCGGTACAATGGTAATATACATATTTCCCCTTCTTAATTTCAGCAGTAATAGCACATCCGCATTTTGCACAGGTCATCATGCCGGCAAGTGCAAAATTATGGTCATCTCTGTATAGAGGTTTGTTATCTTTTCTAAATGATAACTGTGCTTTATCAAATAACTCTTGGGATATAATAGGTGGATGTTGCCCTGCATAAATAACATCCCTAAACTTTAATACTCCTAAATAATTGATATTTTGAAGCATTTTGCCAAGTTGCCCCTTAGAAATCTTTTTGTGTACAGATTGGTAAATAAACCCTTCTTCATACAACTGCTCTTTCACTTTTTCTAAAGATATTCCTGTTGCATACAACTCAAAAGCACGCCTTACAAAAGGTGCTTTTTCTTCATCTATAATAGTGGTACGAGGGTCTAATTTCTTATATCCATAAGGAACTTGACCGATAAAATAACCTTGACTTGCTTTCTTTAATCGACCTTTTTGTGTTTCTTCTCTAAGGTTATCAATAAAGTTTTTGGCTAGTAAAACCTTTAAACCATGAACAAGTTTTTCATGTGAAGTCGATGAAGGGCTTAATACAACACCTTCCTTAACCAGATAAACCGTATAACCGGTTGTATCAACATCTAAATCTACATAATCTTTAAAGTTTCTGTATAAGCGGTCTGTTTTTTCACAAAGAACAGTTTTTACATCCTTACTCTTTTTTAGAAATTTCAACATCTCATTAAATTGATGTCGTCCTGCTTGTTTAGCAGTTTCAGCTTCCTCAAATTCCCTTACAACATCAATGTTATGTTGTTTAGCAAATGAACGCAACAAATCAAGTTGAGCAGGGATTGAAAAACCTTCTTTCTTTTGTTCTTCTGAACTTACACGAGCATAGACTACAGCTTTAATTCTTTGTTCCATAGGTTAATTATAGCATCAATTTTTCAGAAATGGTCGGAACTCTGTATCATACCGTTCCAAAATCGCTGATAGAAAATATCCTTCTACATAAGGGCATTAATAAAATCCCCTCATATTGTCAAACTCCCTTAGTGCTTGACAATATATAATGTGTCCAGCTCTTTACAGCGAAAATAGTGGACTAAATTCTCTCATGGATATTTCAGAGGAGAATACATGAAAGAGAGTACATTTATTAATCTTGGAGCAACTAACCACGCAAGAGGAGTAAGAGAAAGTAACGACTACTACGCAACAGACCCCATTGCTGGCAGGTTACTGTTAGAAGTTGAACCGGATTTAAACAACATCTGGGAGTGCGCCTGCGGTGAAGGGCATTTAGCAAAAGTCTTTGATGAAGCAGGTAAACTAGGTAAAACAAGTGACCTTATAGATAGGGGGTATGGCAGTGTAGAAGATTTTTTATCAAACACAGAGCCTTATCATAATGGGGATATAGTAACAAATCCGCCTTACAAATACGCTCAAAAATTTGTTGAACATGCTTTAAACAAAGTAGATGAAGGCAGAAAAGTCTGCATGTTCTTGAAAGTCCTGTTTCTCGAAAGCCAGAGCAGAAAGAAACTTTTTACTTTATATCCGCCTAAAAGCATTTACATATCAAGCAGTCGTATTAATTGCGCTAAGAATGGGGATTTTAAAACTTATAACAGCAGTGCAATTGCCTATGCGTGGTTTGTGTGGATTAAGGGATATAAAGGCGAAACAGTTATTAAATGGATAAATTAACACCTTAAAACTCGTTATGGTGCAAAAGTCTTAAGCGGACTTAGCCCTCTGTATCTTACATATTTAAGGCTTTTGAGGGCTATTTGCATGACCCTCTATCGAGGTTTTAGGAACAATTTTCAATTCACAGTCAAACAGGTCAAGTATTTGCATTACTTCTGTGAGTTGAAAAGAAGCCCTTGCAAGTTTATTTAATATGTTAGTTCTGGAGTCTGAACGATTAGAGTCTAACTCTTTTAACATTTGAGCAAGCCTTGAAGCATTAACATTTTTAGCCTTCATAAAATCTTTTATAAAGTTACTGGCACGTTCTTTAAGTTCATCAGGAACTTGATATTTAGCCGATTGCGTGATTTTCTTACTCTTTTCCATACTTACAGAATAACATTATTTAATCATTCTGTCACTATATTGTAACATTTTGTGTCGAGATGAATTGTGTCATATTGACAATGTCACCATATCATGACATCATGAAAATGTAGACAGTACAACGAAAGGAGACACAAACATGGCAAAAGTAATCGTAACAAATTTAAACTTAGAAGAAGAAGTTAAAATCATCAAGACTTGGGAAGAAAAAATTGCAGAGCTTTCTCAAATGAAGGAAGAGAAAGTTAATCAGATTAAAGAGCTTATGGAAAAAGAGCAATTATCAGAACTTCAAGCCGGTACATTTACAATCAGGCTTTCAGAAGTTGTAAGAAATAACTTCAACACTTCCGCATTTAAGAAGAAATACTTGGAACTTTATAATGCTTTTATAAAACAATCAACTTACAAAAAATTTTCAATAGTGTAGGGTTTATCCCTACACGGTCAAGAATGCAGGCAGTTAAACGAAAGGATATAAAACAATGGGGCAAAGAACAGCATTTTTAATTAAAAGAACATATTGGAACGGTAAAGTAAATGTAAGATTAGTTCATCATCAATGGGGTATAGGCAGAGTTATGCACAATCATTTTATTAAAGCCTTCTTTGAAATGATAACTAATAATTATTATCCGGCTAAAACACTTAAAGACTTTATGACAATCATTGATGATGAGTATTCTATCTATAAAGAACAGAACTTTAGAAAAGGCAGTAAAAGAATACCCGATGTATTTGATAAGAAGGTGATTAAAAGATACTTCTCAAAGACTGATAACAATAATGGCGGAATGATTATTGATATTAAAGAACAGCAATCGGATAAAGAGCCTTGCTCATTAAAGATTGAGGATTTAAAGATAAGCTTTATTGTAGGTGATGAAGAATGCAATTATGACTATGATTTAAGCAAATACATAGGTGATAAGCCTTTTGAGAAGTTATATACAGGTGAAGAATACGTAAGAATATCATGCGATGGTGAGTATGCGTATCCGGAATTTATCAGCATGTGGAATGGATTTATTAATCAATATGGAATTGAGGAAATTTCAGACAGCAAACAAATTGAAAATGAGTTAGTAGCATAGGGGGATTCAATCCCCCTTTATAAAAGAAGGATTTAAAGATAATGGCAAAGATTTATTCACTATATTACAGGTACGGCGATAAAAAAGAACTTATTGTGCAAGGGAATGACAGGGACACTATTTATGCAGAATTAAGGAAACGAGCATTAAAAGCCCTAAATAACGGTAGAGAAATATTTTTCTATAACCACGGCTTCCATTTAAGTGAATATTGCACAACAGGTTATTACATAAGAGCAAAGAAAGTGAATTGATTTATGGGTAAAGTATTTGCATACATTAGAGTATCCACACGTGAACAGAAGGAAGATAGACAAATAGACAGCCTTCAAGGGTTAAAAGTTGATGAAATCATAATTGAAAAGGCTTCGGGTAAAAACTTTGTTGGTCGAGAAAAGTATCAGCAGATGAAGGCACAATTAAGAGCCGGCGACCTTGTTATAGTGCATTCTATCGATAGATTTGGCAGGAATTATAGGCAGATATGCAATGAATGGGAAGCCCTTGTAAATATGGGGGTTGATATACAAGTGCTTGATATGCCAGTTTTAAATACTAGGAATAATCAAAATGGTCTTACAGGTAGATTGATTACTGATATTATCCTTAAATTACTCGGCTATGTTGCAGAGCGTGAAAGATTGAATATTAAAACAAGGCAATCAGAAGGCATTGCATCCGCAAAATCAAGAGGGGTTAAGTTTGGCAGACCTAAAGCTGAAATTCCGAAAGATTTTATAAGAGCGTATGAACTCTATAAACATGGATTGATTAAGGTTAAAGACGTTATGCGTATGTGTAACATTGCTAAAAGTACATTCTATAAGTACGCAGAGTACATAAAAAGTTAAGTGCGTTTCATGTACCTTCTTTGCAGAAAATACCGCACGAAAAATTAATGATTTGAGTGAACAATAAACAGTCCACGAAAAGTACACTTTTCATAGAAAGAGATATGAGGTTAAGAAATGATTAATTACAATACAGTACAGCAGATATATAACAGAAATTACGGCAGTATGCAGTTATTTAAGCGACCGTTCTTCAACCAACTTGTATATACAGAAGGAGTTATGGATTTTCAACAGACTTTAAATGCGTATTGGGTAGTAGATAATGTTATCAGTTACATGCCGGAAGTCCTTAAAAGCTTTAAAGAAACAGAAGATACGTTTTATGCTGTGGAAATCTGCTTGAATAAAGAGCATAAGGGGTACATGGAAGTTTACCATGAAGGCTATCTGGGTAATGATTACCACGAGCATTTAACAGTTATAAAACAGGATATTCCGTATATTGATTTGCCTGTTAAATCTGATGAAGAGATAACCACATACAAGTTTTACCTAACATTGAGCAATTATGAGCCTGTACAGTTTACGTTATTGTTACCGTCAGAGTATTGATTTATTCTCCTTTCAACGATTAACAGAGGGGTTTATATAACCTCTCTGTTTTTATATATCAATCCTTCTGCCCATGCCGGTTCGCTCTTTATGTTGATTGATTGCAGGCTCTTTGATTGGTTCATTAGACTTGCTTAACTCTCTTTGTTGTGCGTTATTCCCCATAATGATTATGTCATCTAGGTTTAAAACCTTAAAATTGGGTTTGTTTTGTACAAATCTTGCACCCATATCAGTTATACCGGAAGAAGCAACTAAAATGACTTCATCAGCGTTAAAATCATCTTTACACCCCCATAATGCTCTTATAGGTTCAGGGGGTACAGGACTTTGATAGTGTTTGCACTGTACAATAGAAGTTCTACCGTCTTTTCTAAGGATTATATCAACACCGCCATCACCAGAGCCTTTAGTTACTTTTGCATTGTAACCATTCATTCTAAATACATTAGCAACTTCCTGTTCAAACTGCCAACCGTCCAGAGTCCACCACCATTGACGTTCCTTCCATAAGGCAGCGTTTAAACGTGTGCTTTTGTAGGAAAACTTATATCCCCAGAAAATACAGTAGGCTATGAATGTAACCATTAGGGTTATAAGGATAATATCACCGTTACCAAGGTTATAGGCTATATAATTACTTCCTGCAAGTATAGCAGTTGCAACAAAAAATTCTTTCCACAACCTTAGTCTATTGACCTCGCTAAGGAACTTAAAAAGAGCTGTAATGATTGCGATTACAGTTGTGATAAAAATGATTATATCTCTTACGCTTACTGCTGTCTTTTGCCGTGCCATTTGGACTATTCCTATATATCAATTTTTCTTCCTGTAGTAGGAGTATCATCAGCAGGATTCGTAAGAGGTTCCGCAGAAATATTACCAATATGATTGCCTAATTTCTCAACTCGTTCTAACAATTCATCTATATATAAACATTCTTGCTTTAACCCCTCTGTTATCCTAATTAAGTCCTCTTTCTGGGATTTTAATGCGTCCTCTATTACCAACGTAACCATATTCTTATAGTTCTTCATAACATTAATAATATTCGCTAAGTATTCTGTATGTAAAAGTCCATTAGAAATATTCTCTGGAGAAAAATTTTTTCTAAAGTTTTCAATCTCATCACGCAATCTTAAACAATCATTTAAATAGACAGAAGCCCTTAAAAGATATAAATCTTTATTTTCTGGGGTTACTTCAATAGCTTTTGTAAGGAAATTTAAACGTTCCTGCGGTGTCATATTATAATACGTATTACTGCCCATGTTTATTATCTGTTGCATAGTATTTTCATCCAGATTTACAGCTGTTAGCTTACTATTATCTGATATGGGCAAGTTTCTTTCAATACCTTCTAATGCTCTTTGTATAAACATTTCTAAAATTTCATCAGTTCCATCATTGCACAATTCACGTGCTTTCGTAAAATCATATAACGCTTTTTCATATTCTCCTATGTGCAAGTATGATTCTCCTCTAAGTCTGTATACAGAATCTTTCAAACACCATACTCTTTCACTTTGTCTACAATTGGGGTCTAACTCCTTGCCTTTAGTCAAATCTTGTACACATTCTTCGTATTGTTCATAGTCATAATACATAGTTCCACGTAGATAATAACATTTAACTTCATGAGGGTTTAATTCAATTGCTTTAGATAAATCCTGTATTGCATTGTTTCTTATTAATATTTCTGATTCTTTCCACATGTTTCGCTCTGTATCTTCCATGGAAATATATTTTTCAAGAAGTAAATAGGAACTCTCACCACGTAAAGCATATGCTACATAATTATCAGGGTTAATGTTTATAGCCTTTGTCAATTCATCATACGCCAATTTATAATCAGGTTTATCTTGATGAGAATACACAATAGAACGTTCTACTATGGCTTCATAATCATTAGGATTTTCTTCTAAAATCTTAGTACATTTATCTATTATATACTTACAATATTTATCATCAAAACAACGTTCTTCTGGGTAGAGGTCTGTAAAGAAATTTTCTCCATACTTTTTTATGAAATAATCTCGGTCTATTTGTGTAATGTTATGATTATCTTGCCTATTTACAGTATTATCTTTAGGTAAAAATATTTTTGCCTTCTTCTTGACGTGATTCATAAATTTATCAGCATAGTAACTAATAATTACAACCATTATTAATACAATTATATAAGACATTTAACCCTCCTTATTTCTTTCTCTTTGGGTGCATTTACCTGTAGCAAGTACAGCATGTGTGTTTGCCCACTGTCTAATATCTTCAATCTGTTCTTTCTGGGTTACAGATAAGGGAATCGTGTTATTAATGGTATTCAATAAATCTTCTTCATGAAGGATTCTATCTTCCGAAAAAGCTTCAAAAACTGCAGAAATAACAACCTGCTCTATTTCAGCACCGCTAAAACCTTCCGTCTTTTTAGCTAACAAATTTAAGAGAGTATCTGACACATTAAACTCTTTAGAAATACTGCCATTAAGCATTCTGGTAAGGTGTAGTTTCAGTATGGTAATTCTCTCATCAAGATTAGGAAGGTCAACAAAGAATATTTCATCAAACCTGCCTTTGCGTAGCATTTCTGGGGGTAAAATAGAGATATTATTAGCTGTAGCAACAACAAATACAGGCTTAGTTTTCTCCTGTAGCCATGTAAGAAAACTTCCAAATATTCTTTTGGTCGTACCATCATCATTTCCGTTAATACCACTAAACCCCTTTTCTATTTCATCTATCCAAAGAATAGATGGTGATACGGCTTCTGCTGTTTGTATAACTTTACGGATATTTTCTTCTGAATTACCAAGCCACTTGTTAAAAATTTTACCAATATCTAAGCGCAATAACGGTAAATTCCAAAGCGAAGCCATTGCCTTAGCCGTTAAACTCTTTCCGCACCCTGGAACACCTGTCATCAATATACCTTTAGGTGCAGGTAAATTATAAAGTCTTTGTGCTTTATCCGACCATGAGTTGTTTCTCTTTCTTAACCAATTCTTAAGGTTATCTAACCCCCCAACATCATCTATGCTTAAATCCGAGTTAACAAATTCCAGAATGCCCGTTTTCTTTATAACTTGACATTTTTCTTCAACAATTATATCAATCTCTTGTGCAGTGAGATGTTTTCTCTCGACTAATGCCCTTGCAAAAGCATTTTCGGCTTCATGTAAAGTTAAACCCTGTGCCGTTTTAGCGAATAAAAGTTTATCTTCCTCAGATAAGTTAATGGTAGTTTCGTTCCAATTCTCATTGATAAAACTATCAAGACAAGACTTTATCTCTTCACTGTTTGGGAGTTCAAAGTCAACTATAGTAATATCTTTTTCAAGTTCTACAGGTATTTGTAAAACAGGTGAAGTTATAACAATATTCTTTAAATATTCTCCTTTTGCAAGAATATCTGCGGTATCTCTTAATCTACGGATAATAACATTATTAGCAAGATTTCCAAAATAGATATGCATATCTTTCACAATTAAAATAGCATTTTCTTTCAGCCCAATAAAATGGTTTATAGCTGCAACAGCGTCATTTGTGCCTTTTTCAATGCTATTGCCTGCTGAAAGGTCTAACAATCCACGAGATAAGCTCCATACATAAACTTTTCTTAATGTCTTAATAATGTCTTGATTTTCTGCAATTTCTCGTATCATATCTACTACACGATTTTCTTCCCACGTTTGAATATACATTATCGGAAATCGAGCTTTAAACAGGTTAGCAATATGATGTTTTGTTCTTTGTATACCTTCCATATTTATCCAGTTTATGACCCTTTATTATTTCTCTTTATAACATCATTAAATGGCTGAAAATTATTTAACCAATCTAAAACCTCCTTTATAAAAGTGTCGTTTTCTGAATTACGAATTTCATTAAGAATGTCTTTAGACGTGATAATATTGCTGAATGTTATACCATCTTGTTCTTGTGTATAAAACTGTTGCAATAATATGAGTTTAAGCATTGTATAGGCAGGACTGCCATATTTGCCTTTAAATTCATTGTCTAGACGCTCTATCATTTCTTGAATACTGCACATAAAGTTACCTTCCTTTCTGGTAGCTTATGCACCGTTTTATCTATAATGGAGCATAACACCGCAAAATCTTACATTACCTATCGTTTAGGAATGTAAGATTTTCTCAATTTCATTAATTATGCACCATTAAAATTTTACATGTTTGTGCTATAATATCTTTGCGGTAGTTTATACATCTGTATAGATAGTCTGATGTATTGTAATATGGTGTATTTCGGGGATTTATAGTTCAAAATTACTATAAGACAGGTCGATTTCTTCCTGCGCAATACCTATATATCGCAAGGTAATTGCAGGTGATGAATGGTTCAGTATTTTTTGCAAAAGAGCCACATCATTATACTGTTTATAAAAGTGATACCCGAAAGATTTTCTCATAGTATGCGTGCCTACATTTGTCGTTATTCCTAGCTGTTTACACGCTTCATTTAGGAACCTATACACCTGCGACCGGTCTAATCTGCAATGTTTTTTCCCCAGAAAAAGCGGTTCGTTTTCTGATAGGGCATAACTTTTACAACGCTCATTTCGTAGGTAATCTTTTATTAATGCTTTCAGCTTAGTATTTAAAGGAAAACGCTTATACTTTCCGGTCTTCTTCTCTTTAATTTCAACATAATTTTTGCCCTCTACATCCTCTACATTCAATCCCAGTATATCCGATACTCTAAGCCCTGTGTTAATACCGAAGGCAAATATAAGGCGGTTTCGCTTGCTGTGACGTTCTAAAAACTCCTCAATTCGTTCAAGGTCTTTCTTGTTCCTAATAGGTTCTACAACGTTTTTCATAATAACATTCCTTTCCGCACCGTTTTACTTCTACCGGTGCAAAAAAGAATTTATACGATACAAACACTCATGTTGTGACTTTTGTATACAGACTTTTGTTGCTAAGTTCTCTATTACCGATACGAATTTTCATATCATAAAAATCTTTTTTATCTTTTGGAGGAATGGCAATTCCTTCCAATGAACCTAAAGTTATTTTTATAGGGTCTAATATATTATGGCATTTTAATGCCAATCTCCATTCATTCTGATGTGAATAACTACTAAATTTCCGAAAACACCCTATTTCCCCAGAATAACTATTTTCATCAATGTATTCTATAAAACCTCTTTTACTCGTATATCCATTCGTTACTAAGTAATTCGTAAGTTTATCAAGAAATTTAACAGTATCATATACAATTACAACATAGTCCTTGTTCTTTGCAAAATTTCTCTCATCAATTAATTTATCTTGTTTCAATGCCCAATTTACATCAATAGATGTCATGCTATATAAATGCGAAAATTCAGGAGGTCTATCTGTAAAAGCCACACCCAGTGTACCATTTGCTCTAGAAAGAATATGTTCTTCCTCTCCAAAAGAAATTGTAAGGTTAAGATTGTCAAAACCTTCCCCAGAATAGTATTCTGTTACTCCTTCATATATATCGGCACGTCCATCACCGTTGTATTCTAATTCCTTAAAATACGTAAAAGTATTTAAGTATAACAAGCCTTCTTCATATAGGGCTTCCATGTGTTCTTTTATACCAAATTTTAACAACCCTCTATAGTTTCTGTTACCAACTTGCATTAATCTTTAGCCTCTATTTGCCTTAGTTTTCTGCTCTTTGGTAAGAAATTTTCATCAGTAATGACAGGCTTTCCTGTCTGTAATTCAATTTGTTTTCGTGCTTCTTTAGCAACGCTTCCGCCCTGCTTAGCTATAGATTTATTCTCTTCTAAAGTTTTCGGGTTCTTTTCCTTTGATATCTCTGTAGTTGATACTTCTGCAAGCATATTTAAAACAAGTTCCATATTGGACATGTTATCTCTTAGGCTTTCCTTCTTTAAGCCTTTAAAATCTTTATACTCCCGAGTTTTCATGCCAGACCATTCCTGCGTTAATATATCCGTAAGAATGCCGTATTGATTATCTGCAACACCGCTCCTTTTCCATTCATCAGTCAGGGCTTTTCTGATTTCAATGGATTTTAAGCGTTGATTTACCCATTCCGGAGAATATCCCTTAGCTAAATAATATTGTAATGCTCTGTTAATCGCAATTTCTGGGTCTTGAATTTCATCAAGTCTTTCTCTACCGACTTTTGCTAACCATAGTTTAAAAGGTTCAGCTTTAGGGCTTGGTATAGACTGAACTAAGCGTAAAACACCTTCTGTATCAAGAACATCGGTTTTATAATACTTCCCATCAGAAGATTGCATTTTCAGTTGGTTACAAGTTGTAACCAACTGACTACCTTCCTTGCGTAGTCTGTTTTTTAGCACTTTCCAATAATTATTAGGATTTTTACTATCTGACAATATACCGACAATATCAACAACAGAGAAATACCAAGTTTCTCTCTCATTATCCCACGATGTCCTAACTTTATAATCTTCAAACAGTTTAATGGATGTCTTAATGTCTTTTTCAGTCTTTTTCATGTCAACTCCTTATTCTCATTCTATCACAAACAGAAATCCTCAATCTAAGCCCACTAGGAAGCCCTTGAAGCGATTTTATTACCTTGCATGGTATAAAGTTATACCCATTTTTAACGCTTGAGTGCTTTTATATAGGAACTGCAACGGTTTCAGCGATACCAAGTTTCTGATAGAGTTCAATATACAGAGGGTTTACATCAGAAGAGTGTACTTTTTTAAGCAGGTTAGAAAATGAATCGCCAAAGCCATTATTTTTAAATATCTTAATTAATGAAGGTGGTAATGGGGCTTCATTTATCAGGTCTGCAAACATTTGTTCATAGTTATTCAGCCTGACATCACCTCTTATAACTGGTTCTTGATAAAATATTACTTCTTGCAAGGTATTTATGTAATATTTTTCAAGTGTTTCGTACAATTTTCTCTCTTTAAGTAAATCTAACAAGGTTTTCAGCTTCAATCCGTCTTTACCCTTCTTGCCTGTAATAAAGTTAGAAATATTCTGCAATTTCGGTTTATAACGATACTGTAATTCACAGCGCAAAATATTAACCTTTTCAAGGTAAAGTGTCTTTGTTTCAGTATTGTAAGCCTCAGAAGGTATAAGAGCCTGTTCTTCTTCACTCAATCCAAGCCTTAATACAACTTCTTTAATATTTGCCTTGTCTTGCAATTCTTGTGCCTTATCGTAAAATAGGTACTGCCTATCTCCTACTTTATCTTTTTCCGTAAAATGTTTTGCAAGAGTAGTTACATATAAAGTTTTGTTTGTGTCGCTTGAGTGGTACAGTAATGACTTAAATCTCTTCTTATACATTCTATTTGCAAGGAAGTTTATATAATCTATAGGTGAGTTTTCCATAAAATTATTCTTTGTTAAGTGAAGAACAGATACCCTGTACTTATCAATTACATTATCTGGTAAACTATATAAACCCAAATTTTCAAAAAGTTCGTACAATTCATCTTCTGTAGGCATTTCTAAATTTGTATCGGTATATTTTTCATCATTCTTTAGATATCTGGTAGGAGTAAAGCATAGGCTTAGCTTCTGCCTGCTTGTTTTTATAGTGTAAGCATTCTGTGGAAAATTTTTTCCCATACATTTATTCATTTGATTTAATTGAAAATCAACATCAGCACCTAAATCCTTCAACTCCGGAATAGGCGCATAAAATCCGAGTTTATCAATTAATAAGTTACCATGCATAATATTTCTCCAATGTTTTAATGAATCTATCTATAATTTTTCCGTATTTAATATCTTCTTTAATAAGGGTATCAAAGGCTTTTAGCACTTTTCTTAGCTCTGTTCGCTGCTTCGAACATTTCTTCTCATCTAGGTATTTGTCAATAATAATCTTACGTTCTTCACTTGATTTTCTTGCAAGGAGAAAGACCAAAGCTGTTTTTAATGGTACTGAACGTTGTTCAGGTGTGTAACTTTGTATAAATTTGTCAAAGACTGTGTAGTAGGATTTGTTAATTAACTCTATATTTTTACAGTGGTTTATAATTGAGCGGAAGAAAAAGCTAAGGATATGTCCTACACCTATTGCACCACTGTTAAACATAGTCCAAATATATATTTTCTTTGAGGGGGCAGCATTTGTGCTTAATAGCCTGCTTATTGTTCTCATGCCGGTTATCTTTGCTGTAAATAAGATACTGCAAGGATTATAACCTCTTGTAATTCTAAAGGTTGACTGTGATTTATTATCAAGGGCTTTGTCGTATTCTTGACTGGTTTTCAAATACCCTTCTTTTATAAATCCGTCATTAAGAAGGAAACTGTTTTTAACCCTAATAGTAATAGCTTCTTTCTCATCATTAACACCTATATCTAATTCCATTTTATTTACAGGTGTTAGCTGTTTTACCTCTTCAATTAACTCTCCTGCATTACAGTCCAACTGAAACTCTGCATACATTTCTACTCCGGTTGTTATATTTAAGGAAATAAACCTATGGAATAACTCGTAAAACACCTCAATATCAATATCTTGCGTTACCTTCTTTAAGTTATCTTCTTCATCAATAGAGTATTCTTCTAATACTGCAAATTGTTCTGTAATAAAAGAACCGGAAGATACAATATTGTAGAGTATTACAAGCAGAGTTAACAGGAAGAAAGTACAGTGATACTCTAATATATCGTCAGGAGTATGCTCTCTTCCTTGTTCTTTCTGCAACTTAAAAAGTTCTTTTCCATTAAAGTTACAAACAAGATTTTTATTACTGTAAGAGTTTGATAGAGGAACTTCCTTTCTTCCCTTATTAGTACCTATATATCTAAGCTCTACGAGCTTATTTATATCTTCTCTAACAGTGAAGTTGATAAAGTCCTCTAAGATAAAGTCACCAAACCCTAAGTAATCATTATAATAATCAGTTATAATACTTATTATTTCATCATTTAGAGCAATATTGCTCTGCCAGATGTTAGTTAAGAAATTATCTAATCTGTTATTTATATCTTCATCTGTAATCTCTTCAGATAATAGATACGGTCTTATTACCTGCTTAATGTTAAAAGAAGATAATACACATGAGATATTATTGTATGAAGACTCTATCTCATGAATACCTTGTAGTACCTGTGGAATGTTGTTGTTTACCATGATTTTCTCCTTGTTGTTGAATGAATACCATCTGTAAAAAAATGTATGTAAAGGGGTGTGTAAAATATCTTATTTGAGGGAATTGGATAAGATACATAAATTATTAAGGTGGTAAGTGTGTTCATTCTAATCATCCTCCTGTGCTGCTAGTTCTATGCTGTAATCTTCCTGTGCCTGCATTTCTCCTAATAGAATAAATATTGAAAAGATAAGAGCTTCAGTTGCAATCTGTGAAATAGTGCAACTGTTCTTTTTCGCTTTCCACCATAATTTTAAGAGTAATGAATAAGGCAACCGTATGATTAAACCGACTGTATTACTATTTGGATATACTGTAGGATTTATGTCCAATAGTAGATATTGTTTCACGGAATTAGAAACAAACGGTTCAAGCTCAATATCTCCTCTCGACGCATAGTCTGCCAGAAGATTTGTCATAGAGCTTGGTAAGTCTAAAGTGACTTCTTTAGTAGTCAGTTTTTGCTGTAATTCTTTAAAATAAGAACTCATTTTACTCCTTTCTGTGCCTTAGGCACACTCTGTAATAATATTTTCTTTAGAGCTCCATTGAAGTAGTAAATCTACAACCCCAAAGAGATTGTTCTGAATTTCAACAGCCTGCGCATTCGTAATCGGCGTCGCTTGGTACTGCTGAAACTCTCTCTTTGTTATGTCTATGAAGTTGTAGGTTTTTACTTGCTTCATTATTTTCCTCAATTTTTTGCATAACAAAACGCCCCCATTTTAAAAGGCTTCAAGCATAGGAACTAGACCCATACTATAGGCTGGTGAGAATTTTGTTATGTGGCAGACGTAGTCATATATAAGTGTTTATTATGACAACCGCCTGCGGGTTGTTTATGAACTAATTGTATCACAATTTTTCGATTTTGTCAACTCTTAAACCCTTGCTACAAGCGAGTTTGAGGCAAAGATACTATTTTATGCAAATTTTAAAATTTGTCAACTCTTTTTTTAACCGCAATGAATTTAAGCACAATATTTATGCTATTATAACCTTATGGAGTTATTAGACCTTTTAAATTTAACTGAAAATGATTTTTTGGATTTTAAGCAAGAATGGTATAAAGATACGGGGTGTCTTATTCTTGATGTATTATGTATGGCAAATTCAGATGCAAAGTCGGATAGATATATAGTAATTGGATATAATGAGGCAGAAAAAATATTTTCTGATATCTCCTCAAATAGGCTAAATCAAGATAACTTATGTAATTTATTAAGCACATCTAATTTTAATAGAATTCCGCAAGTTTATATAAAAACATTAAATGTTGCAGGCAAGATAATTGATATTTTAGTAATTAAAAAGACTAATTATCGTCCATATTTTTTACTGAAAGATAAACAAATAAAGACTAAACATCAAATAATAAGGGCAGGAGTAATATACACTCGAAATGGTTCTGTAAATACTCCTGTTGACCAATCAGCAACAGAAGCTCAAATTGCAGAAATGTGGAGAGAACGTTTCGGTCTACTACTATCCCCAAGAGAACGACTAGAGATATATGTTCAAGACTATGGTAATTGGAGTTGTAATTACGATGGGGAATGGAAATCGTGTGTGTGGCATTATATTCCCTTTCCAGAATTTACTTTTGAATACACATTACCTGATAATATGTCTGATTATAATCCTAGACATCATGCAAATGCTATTTTTGCTAATTCGATAGGAAATTCATATGAAACTTCTCTTAGATATAAATATCATACGACGACATTGAAAAGCGAAAGTTTATATATTTGTGATAAGGCTAGATATTATTTGCTTCATCCACACACAGATTGGTTATATTATGACCCTGAAAATTATGACGATTTACATGTTTTTATTGGAAATGCACGAAAGTCCGATAGGGGTAAGTCTATTGATGAAATAGATTTTTCTGCTAAACAAGGTGGCAAACATCGACAGGTAACATTTTTTTATAACATTAAAAATTCTTTTGAATACTATGTTCAAAAAATTTTGAATCAAAATTCTTCATACAATCTCTACAATAACTACCTATTCTCATATATTGGTGCCTCTAATTATGAAGAAAATAAAGGTATAACTTGTCCAGAAAAAATATATTTGATAGAACCAAATGAAAATATTGCAAAAAGGCTAAAGACAGAGTTTAAAAATTTACAAAAATTCTACAGTTAAAAACTCGCTATACCACATTTATAGTAGAGAATTCCTGAACTTGTAATTTCTGTAAAATTTTACCTTATGTTAATTAGTCAAATGCTCAAATATTTTATTGTCAATGTTAGAAAAAAGTTGATTAAAATTGTTCACTTTTTCGTTCCGTGCAAATTCTTCAAAAGCTTTGTGTAAGATTTCTCTTACCAAAGGTTCTATATAATCCTTTATAAACACAAAAAGAGCTTTAGTATCAGAACAATCTTTATCCTTCAGAAATTTCTTTAACGTATCAAAACAATCTTTTTTAATGTATCCATTATGGACAATGCCACTTCTTAACTGATAAAGAATATCTAACATTTTTCTGTAATCGTGTTTCAAGAAGGCTGAAGCTCTTAATTTCAATCTATAGTTTAACTCTTGTTCAAGCCCTGCAAGCACAGAACTTTCAAGTACGATGGCTAATTTTACAATTCTATCATAAGTGCTTGTAGTATTGTAGTATTGCATAAAATAACCAATAGGAACAATAGCTTCATTAGAATAAGGGCGAACTATAAGGCAGGTCTGTTTTAATTTTTGGATTGTTTCGGAAGAAAAGTTGTATATGTCTTCAAATAACGTTTCTTCAGTGGATAACCAACTATACATACACTCAAGATTTGTTGAAAAATCAATAGAGATAGTACCTTGCGTATTTTTGGTAAATTGATAACAACGATTAACTTGACATCTTCCCTTTTGGGTTAATCTTAATGCTAATAACAAATGATTCAATAATCCTCTTTCTAAATTCTGGAAATTGGAGAAAACCGTATTGTCATAATCATGTTCTATTTCATATTCTTTGATAATCAGATATTGAGCTAATGGACGTGTTACCATCATACCTGCCTTAGGAATTTCAATATCTTCTTCAAGCCAACGAACAAAAGCAGTATGTTCATTAGTTATTACTTTAGACTTATACTCTTCAAAAAATATTTTGTTAGAAATTATTTTATAACCATCAAGAAGTTCGGTATTAAGGACATCGCTATCAACTGAAACATTATAGATAGGCAAAACAATATATGCTTTCATTAATGGTACTCCATAATTATTAACCCATTATAGTCCAAAAGTATTCAATTTTTATGCTACATTCTCAAGCAATCAAGCTCCGAATTCGTAAATTATTTGGAAAACATATGATATAAGTGGGTTTTAGTTCAATTTTTATTGCAAAAAATTAGATGCAATTTAATCTCGTACCATATACATGGCAAAAGATTTCTGGTGCGTCAAACGACACACTTTACTGTTAGAGAAGTTGAATATATATTTTAAACAGAGTAAATATAGCTTGTTTAGAGATTTTTAAAATTTTTACAAATAGATTTTTTTAACTTCATCAAAACAGTAAATAAGTTTGTAACTATATTCAAAGCTTCACTTATATCTTCATCTTCTGCACCTGTAAGATATCCGCCTGCGTGTGTTGAGCTGTCGAGTTGAAACATTATTTTCCCTTTGGGGCGTAACATGTAAAATTCGTTATAATACTCTTTTATCTTGTCAATGAGATTATCATTTCTGAACAATGAATATTCATTTAACAACTTATAAATATCGTTTTTCTTGTCAAACACTATGTTCCTGAGATTGTATAGCGTTCTCTCTAAATCCAAGATTTGTTCTTTGTTATACTGATGTTTTGTGTTGATGATACTTTTGGCTTTTTCCAAGATAGTATACAATCCTATCAATTTTCTATTTAGTTCAATCTCAATTTCTATTTTCCTTTTTAAATATCCGTCTTTTTTCCAACGCAACTGTGCTACCCATATAGTAATAAAAGCCACAATAATTGGCGAAAATATTTGTAAAACCTTATATAGCGTATCAGTTTTCATTTCTTACAACCTCATTATTATAATTTTTCAAAAAAGTTTTTATTTTCACCTTGGTTTTGTAGTAATGACTTTTTCCTGCTCTATCATTTACAAAAAAGTACAGTCTAGAATTAGAAAATAATAGCTTATTATTGCATGCTTCAACAAGATAATTAGTAAGTGCTTTCTTTAAAAAAAATAAATCTGCTGTCTCACCTGTTGATAATTCAATCGGCAAATCATTTCCAATATTTCCCATACAGCTTGACATAAAAGCCAATTTAGAGCCGTCGTTTAACATTATTCCCCAACTTACAACCTTAACTTTTGGTTGTCCAAAATTACTTACTGATAAATGAATGTAAACATCTTTGCCAGTTTCTGTGTATCCTATGCCTCTAGCACATGGTGAAAAATTAAACTTTAAAACACTTTTTGATTTTAAACTTGATTGCCAAAGGGCAACAACAACAGCTAAAAATGTTGCCATACTTCCGCATATACTTCCAATGGCACTTACTGCTTCCCAATTTGTAGACATTACATTACCTCTTTATTAATAATGATTATATCAAAAAAATAATATGCTTATTTACGCCACATTCTCAACCAACCAAGTTCTGAACTCGTAAATTCTGTGGTATTTTTTTAAGAGATGGGCATTGCCTATCTCTTTTTATGCTTTTAACCATATCGGGCAATAAAAAAATTTGTCTTTTATTTTAGAATGCTTTTTGCAGAGCAGTCTGCAGAAAGGCGGATAAAATGAGTTTTAATCCATTAAAAGAAAAGGGCATTCCAGTTGAAAAACAAGTCAGAAACTGGCACCAGATAGTAGGTAAGCCTTATAACAAAACAGATGTTGATTGTTATACAAGAACAAGACAAATTTTGATGAATGGTATAGAAATAGAGGCGTGGGGCTTCAAACACCAGCTTAATCGATTTGTTCCTGATACTAAAGATAAACAGCTTATTGCACTGATTAGCAGAATAGAAGATTCTCAACAGACGACTGCAAACTGGATGGGACCTGCAGATCAGTCTGTTTTAGAAACGACTCTGGGGTATGAACAAGTTGCTGTTGATTTGACTGCGTGGATGGCGCAAAATGAGCCGGATCCTTATGTAAAAGAAACCTTTGACTTCGGGCTTCTGGAAGATTTTGACCACCTGTATAGATACAGTCAATTTGCATATATGACTGAAGGTATTGAACCTAATGATATTGTACAAGGTAAGACTGATGTTATTGTGGGAAGACCAACTCAGCATCACCACAATGATAATGGCTTGAGAATAAGAAAACATTATGATAAAAATACAGCACATCCTCAGACAAAGGTTAATATTTTAACTCTTCTTTCCGGTGAACAGCAAACTCATAATTACTATGCTGAACACGGTTTTATGTACGGTGACCACGTATTAAGAGAAACTTATGCGGAGATAAAGGATGTTGAGGAAGAACATGTAACCATGTATGAATCTTTAATTGATCCGACCGAATCCATGTGGGAAAAATTCCTTATACACGAATTTACCGAGGTATGTAATTATTATACCTGCATGGAAGATGAACCGGATGATAGAATCAAAAAGATTTGGGAATTGTTTGTTGATATAGAACTTGGACACCTTCAAGCTGCAGCAAGTTTGTTCTGCAAGTATGAAAATCGTGATCCAGAGGAAGTTATCGGCAGCGAAATCGTTATTCCTTGCAGATTCAAGAGTCAGAAGGCTTATGTACAAAAAGTTCTTGAAAAAGAAGTTGATAAACGTCTGGAATCTCAGGGTGAGTTTACTACAATAAAGGCTCTTCCGGAAGATTGGCCTAGCTATGATGTTCAGATGAAACAAAATGAAATCAGCTCTCCTTCGGAAAATGCAGTTAGACTTGCAGGGACATATCATGATAGAGATATTGTTGCAGCAGACGAACAACTTAAAGACAAAGAAGTCGCTATATTGAAAAAAGGTCTTCAAAAAGATGGCGTTGCCTGGAATACGGTAACTCCAGAAGAGTTAGAAAAAATGATTAAAAAGCACGAAAAAAGAGAAGACGAGAAAGAAAAGTTAATATAATTTATTAAAAAAGAGTCCTATTTATTAGGACTCTTTTAAATGTTTAACGTGTTTGTAGATGTATAAAATACCAAGTATACCCACTACAACAACGATTAAAATATCAAACTTATGCCAGAGATGCTTAAACATTTCCATATTCTGTCCGAATTTTACCCCGACATAAACAAGCAGATAACTCCAAACAAGCGAGCCCAGGAATGTAAGTGTAAAAAATATTCTTTTTCTTGCCCTCAAAATGCCGGCAGGAAGTGAAATAAAAGTTCTTATTACAGGCAGCATTCTGCATATGAAGAATGCCCAGTCACCATATTTTTCTACCCATTTATCAGCATCATCAAGATCTTTATGGGAAATGAGAAAATATTTTCCATATTTTTCAATAAACTTACGTCCGCCGAAATAGCCAAGGTAGTAAGAAGGAATTGAACCCAATACGCATCCGAATGCACCTGCCCAGGCAGCTACGTGAAAATTCATTTCACCTTTGCTTACAATATAGCCCGCAAAAGGAAGTATGGCTTCACTCGGAAGCGGTATATTGCAAGATTCTATTGCCATAAGCAAACTTATACCGAACGGACCCATTACGGTGATAATGTGTTCTATAAATTTAACAAGAACAGCAAGTACAGTATTAATTAATTCCATAAATTTCTCCCATCATTTATATTTAACTTTGTTTATCAAGCAGGCTGTTAATTGCGTCGTAAATTCTTTGGAAATCATGATTAGGCGCCAATTTAGGACAGCGTCTTAGTTTATTCCCTTTGAAATATGATTCAAGAACATCAATCAACTCCGCGAGAGGTTTAATAAGATTAGTAGTTAAAGTTTTTATTAGTATTAATCCAAGACCCCAGGTAATAAGAGTTAGGAATCCAATAACCCAGGCACCGGCTGAACTTAATTTTTTTGCCCGCAAAGCTGCGTTCTGCATCCCGACTCTGTTTATCCTTGACAATTCTATTATATTATTAACGGTTGTTTCTTTATATCCGGCATTATTTTTAAAAGCAGATTTATAACTCTTTTCGATTTTGTTGATTACTTCTGCTTCTCCCTTTTCTGTAACATTTGTTTTTCCTTTGGTTAAAGCTTCTTCAAAGGATTTTATATCTTTGTTCACAGTGAGAGCTGACATCATACTTTCTGCGATATAAAGTGATTGAGTGTTGTGTTTATTTATCTGCTCAATTGATGGGGCTAGTCTTAAAAATCCGCGAATGCCCGCTGCTGCAAGCAGTGTAGAAAATACAAGAAGTAAAATAAACGATAAATAAAAAGATTTTGAAAAATTCATTATTTATTCTCCTCAATCATTTTTGCGATTGCGTCTTCTGTACATACTAACAGCAATTTATCTTTTGTATTTAAAATTTCATTTGGAAATGGTCTTGCAAGTTTATTCCCTTTTTTGATTGCCGCAACAATAATTCCATATTTGTTAGGAAGTGCGAGTTCAATCAGGTTTTTACCTTCCATAAACGGCTGTACATTTATTTCAAGAAGCTGGATATCTTCTGATGTTTCATCTGCGATAATATTCTGGAACAGAATTTTGTATGCGAATTTTTTCCCATATTCTGCATCAGGGTTAATAACGTTCTTAGCACCTACTGCTTTTAAAATACGCTCATGAATTTTATCGGTAGCTCTTGCAATAACGTTGTCACATCCCATCTGTCTTAAAATTGCTGTTGTAAGTATAGACGGTTCTCTTGCACCGATTGCACAAATTACAACATCGCGCTCCTTGGGGCATAATTTTCCGAGAGCCGTTTCATCTGTAGCATCAAGACAGAGTGCGTCATCTAAAAATCCTGCGGCTTCGTCAACAAGCTCTTTATCTTGATCGACTGCTATAACCTCTGTGCCTTTTTCTGATAGAGTTCTTGCAAGCGACATACCGAACTGTCCCAAACCTATTATTAAAACCTGTATAGACATATTTTTCTCCTATGTTAGTGAAATTTTTGCATCAGGATAACTAATCCTTGAATCTATATTTTTAGTATTTAAGTAGCAAATCAGTGTTGCAGGAGCAACCCTTCCAAGAAACATTGCTGCAATAATGATAACTTTCCCAACTCCGTCAAGCTGGCTTGTAGCTCCCATTGATAAACCAACTGTACCAAGTGCTGATGCTGCTTCAAAAATTAGCTGCTCTGCACCGGCGGTTTGGGTTGTCAGAAGCATCAAAACTATTGTAACAAGTATTGACAGGTATACTACTGTTAATGTTATTGCTTTTTTTATTGTATCAAGCTTAATAACTCTATTTCTTACAACATTATCTTTTATGCGGATTGCATTGTAGCAGGTTAAAAATAAAACACTGATCGTTGTCGTCTTTAAGCCTCCAGCAGTACCTCCCGGAGAGCCTCCGGCTATCATAAGTGCAACCATAAGCAGGAATGTTCCAGGATTTATACTGCTCAAATCTACTGAATTAAATCCTGCTGTTCTTGAAGTTGCTGATTGAAACCAGGCGTTATGAATTTTATCTGCAATGCTCATTCCGCTTAAAACACCATTATATTCTGAAAGGAAGAAAAACAGTGTTCCTCCGATTAAAAGTGCTAAAGTTGTATAGAAAACCAGTACTGCAACCGGAGGGAGTTTTTTCCCTTTGAAAATATTTTGCAGCATAAGGCAGATTGCCGGTGACATACCGCCAAGAATTATTAAAAATGAAACAGTATAGGTTAAAAGAGGAAAACTGTTATAACCTATAAGGTTGTCATTTTTTAGGAAAAATCCGGCATTACAGAACGCTGATATAGAAGTAAAGAACCCGAATTTAAGCCCTGTAAGCAGACTGTGTTCGCTAAATGTAAAACAGGCAGAAAGGATAATTGCTCCTGTTAGTTCCACAATAAATGTATATTTAAAAATACGTATTAGGGATTTTTTTATTTCTTCTTTGCTTTCCGCTTCAAAGATGTTTCTGGCATTTTTTTCATGTGTAAGCGACATTCTTTTGCCCAGAAGTATAAATATAATAGAGCTGATACTCATTATTCCCAATCCGCCGGCTTGTATTAATAGCAATAAAACAAGCTGTCCTACGCCAGTAAATTTATCACTTACGCTCACAACAGAAAGGCCTGTTACGCATACTGCACTTACAGCTGTAAACATTGCATCCAGAAATGATACACCATGCGGAGAACAGAATGGTAAATATAGTATTATGCCTCCGGTCAGGCAAAGCAGGAAAAAGGTTGCGGGAAGTATTCTCTCCGGAGTTTTTGTAATAAATTCAAATCTGTTTTTTCGTTTTGCCATTAAATTTATCATCCACTTTTGAAAAAAGTATAACATAAAATTTTTTATAAAAAATTCTTATGATATGATATAGAAAAAAGGAGAGTTAATATGTTAACTAAAAATTCATCATTAAAAACAATGTTTTCAGGTGTTGATTTCTCTAAATATTCTTCTAAAACATCTGATTTTGTAAACGAGTTTTCATCACGTGCTAATCAGCCGGGCAAGTTCCTTAACTGGGTAAATCTCCCTCAGGAACAAGCTAAAAGATTAGATGACATCTATTCTTTAGCTTCAAAATTAAAATCTCAGACCGGTGTTGAAAAATTAAGCGTAATGGGTATTGGCGGTTCAAAACACACTGTTGAGCATATGCTTGGTATTAACGGGTTGAACATCAATTCTGATAAAATTTATTTCTATTCTGATGTTGATTCAATCAGCTTCGCCAGATTTTTAGAAAAACTGGGTAATGATGTATTGTCATCAAGCTATATGATTGCATCAAAATCAGGTTCAACATTTGAAACTAAAGATGGTTTCTTGAGAATACAAAAAATGCTTGAAGATGCATATATTGCTAAAGGACAATCTTTAGAAGAGGCAAAAAAATCTGCAGCAAAACATTTTATTGCAGTAACGGATAAGAATGCTGAGAAGAGCGAACTTAGAAGAACATCTAATGAAAACGGCTGGCTCGGCGATTTGTATATTCACGATGATGTAGGCGGAAGATTTTCTGCTTTTGATGATCACGCTTTATTCACATTAGCATTTGCAGGCATGAGCAAAGAAGATATGAAAACAATGTTAATGTCAGCACAAGAAATTTCTTCACTTTCTTTATCTGCTGATTTAGAACTTAATGATGCATTAAAAGAAGGTATTTTCTGGGCTGATGCTAAACTTAACGGGATTGAAGCTTCTGTTCATCAGTATATGGGTTCTATGTTTGAAAACACCGTTTACTGGCATGCACAAATGCAGAATGAATCTGTAAAAGATACGCTTAAACAGATTGCAAAAGTTCCTGATGCAATGCATCACTCTGCAGAAGCACACTTTAACCCTGCAAATAAACTTGTATTTGCGCTTACTGTTCCTGTAGATAAAGGTGTTTGTGCTGAAAATGCTGAAGCATATATAGGCGCTTTGACAAAATCTTACGAATCAACAGGTGCTTTCTTCAAAGAATATGTTGAAACTTCAAAGCTTGGCTTGACTCCGGAAGCAGCAGGGGCTGTAACTCAATTGAGAGCATTTGCAACCTGCTATCAGGAAATAGTAGAAGCTGTTATGCAGAATAAAGCTCTTCCTGAAGTATTAGACAGCGTACTCCAGCCGCACGTAGAATTTTATAAAAAGAATTTGAAGGGCGGGGTTGTTGTTCCGGGAAGAATTTCAGGTTAAATATTTTGATAAGGCCTCCGTGCAAACGGAGGCCTTATTTGTTATAATAGATTTATGGAACTTATAAAAACAGATGAATTTAATATAATTTATAAGGATATGCTGGCTCAATTTCCGAAGTCAGAGCTGAAACCATATGAAAAATTCTTGAAGCTATTCGGTGAAAATTATATTCTCTACAGGGTTGTTGACGGAGAGTTTGCAGGTTATATAATTCTTTTTGAGTATGGTGATTTTATTTTTATAGATTATATTGCGGTTTTGAAACAATTTCATTCAAAGGGGTTAGGCAGAAAAATTTTATCTCTTTTGAAAGATATTTATCCTGAAAAGAAAGGGTGTTTTTTAGAGGTAGAACCGCCTGATATTTCTAACCCTGATACAATAAGAAGAATTAATTTTTATAAGAAAAACGGAGCACAGAAACTTGATGTAAATTATTTGTACCCTAATGAGCAGGGGTGTATACCGCTGGATTTATATTATATAAAATATAAAGATTTACCCTCTGATGAGGATATCAGAGTATTTATAACAGAGCTTTTCAAGCAGGTTCATGGTGATTTAGCGCATTCTATGGAAGTTTTGCAAAAAATTTTTTGTTAGAAAACATAACAAGTGTGGTATTAATTAAATAGAGGTGTTTATATGAAATACATTTGGCTTTACATTATTGCAATAGTCGCATCTTTGGGCGGTTTATTGTCAGGGTATGATACCGGCGTAATTTCCGGCGCACTTTTATTTATTAACGAAACCTGGGTTCTGCCGGACACGTTGCAGGGTTTTCTTGTAAGCTCTGTTTTGATAGGTGCGGTAATCGGGGCTGCAACAAATGGTATTCTTGCAGATATTTTTGGACGTAAGAAAATCATCATGGCAACAGCTGTAATATTTATATTAGGTTCAATATTGTGTGCTTTTGCTCCAAATGTATATGTGTTAATACTTTCGAGAATTTTTGTAGGCTTTGCAGTTGGAATTGTTAACTTTGTTGTTCCTTTGTATCTGTCAGAAGTTTCACCTAAAAACTTAAGAGGAACGCTTGTTTCATTGTACCAGTGGGCAATTACTGCAGGTATTCTTTTCTCTTATTTTATTAACGCTGTTTTTGCTCAAGCAGTTTACAACTGGAGGTGGATGCTTTTTGCGGGTGTTGTTCCTGGACTCGTATTATTTATAGGAATGTGCTTTATGTCCGATACTCCCAGATGGCTTGTTTCTAAAAACAGAGATGATGAGGCAAAGAAAGTTTTTTCTAAAATAGAACCGGATATTGAGCCTGAAAAAGAAATTGCGGAGATTAAGGAAACTCTTGTTGATAACAGGCAGGAAAAGACTTTCAGATTAAAAAAATGGATGATAATGCCTTTTGTCGTTGGTATCGGAATTATGTTTGCGCAGATTTGTACAGGCATTAACACGATAATTTATTATGCTCCTACAATATTTAAGACAGCAGGATTTGACAGCAACCTTACTGCCATTTACGCAACAACAGGTATAGGCGTTGTAAACTTTATTATGACTATTGTAGCTGTATTCTTTACAGACAGGATTGGACGTAAACCTCTTCTATATTTTGGACTTACCGGTGTAATGTTAAGCTTGTTTGCTCTTGGCACATCTTTTGCATTTGCCGGGGTTTTGGGTTCAAGCTTGAAATGGGTTGCTGTAGGAAGTCTGGTAACTTATATAATTTGTTTTGCAATGAGCCTCGGGCCAATCGGCTGGATACTAGTTTCGGAAGTTTTTCCGCTCAGAATAAGAGGTATTGCAATGAGTGTGTGTACTGTTTCGAACTTTGCATTTAATTTCTTTGTCGTCGGGAGTTTTCCTGTACTGCTGCATAGAATTGGTGGAGCGTGGACATTCTGGATATTTGGTATTGTTTCTATTCTTTGCATAATTTTTGTTTACTTCTTCGTTCCTGAAACAAAAGGGATTTCGCTTGAACAAATTGAATCAAACTGGAGGCGCAGTGTCAACCCGAGGGATTTTTGAATTAGCATAAATAATGCCTGACTGCCTAATACAAAAGCGAAGCCTTTAAAAAATAATTAAAATATGAAGAAACTTTTGATTTTAATATTAGGAGCAGCACTCGGTATTGCAGGATTTATTTTTGTTGTTCACAGTTTTTATAACATCCATATAACTGCGGTTTTTGAAGAGTTAGAACCGTTTCCGAGAAATCTTAATGTATATTACAAAGGTTTCAAACTAGGGCGTTCTGTTAGAGTTCGTCCATCCAATGATTTTACTAATACGCGGGTTGATATGATTTTGAACGCGAAAGGTATAAGCTTGCCTGATAATATTACTGCAAAGGTTAAAAGAAAAGATAAAAAAGACTATATAGAGCTTGAATATCCTGATGCACCGTCGATTACGGATATAAAAAATCATTCTGTTATACAGGGTAAAAAAAGTTTTGATATTTCAGGATATATTGATGAGCAGGCAGAGGGCGGCGGTTTGGATGAGATAAAAGATAATTTGAATGATACTGTCGAATCTGCGGGCGATACGCTGGACGCGCTTACAGAACTAATTGGAACTGCAAATGATATATTAAAAGACTTAAGACCGTCACTAAAAATAACAGGAGAAAATCTTGCTGTAATGAGCCAAAATCTATCGGATGTGACAGGTGAGTTAAGCCGCTCTGCAAAACCTAAGCGCCTTGATAATACTTTTGCGAACATCGAACAGACAACCAAAAATATAGAACGTGCTACAAAGAATTTGGAGAATGCCAGCCTCAATGTTTCCAATATAACAAAACACGCGGACAGCCAAACAATTTCACTTGTGGATTGCGTTATTCAAAATACAAATGCGGTTATTGAAAATGTAAATGTCGTAGTATCAAATGTTAATGATATTGTAAAAGGTTTCAAAGCAACTTTATCAAAACGTTTCGCAGGTATGAAGATAATGTTCGGCAAACCAATCGGGTAAAAACTCTAACTTTACATTGCGTCACACTTTATTGAATTGGAATAACATTTAAGATATCCTTAAATCAGTTGTAGATTATTTGGGAATTATACATGGAAAAAGGTTTTGTAGAGAACGGATTTATTATTGATTTGAGCGATGCTAAAAATACAACACAGCTTGTGTTTGAACTTAGTTCAATAATGGAGCATCCTGATGTAAAAAGAAAAAATGTTTGTTTAAAATTAGGCAGTCTTGATTTGAAACAATCCCAGCTATTGAGTATCAAAGCTTTGATAGAATCAATGGATGCAAGTATTGCTTTTATTGATACGAATTCTGAACAAACTGAAGCGTCAGCAGTAAGCCTTGGAATAATCGTTTCAGAAATCAGCGACAGCTCTGTTCCTTCTGTTGGCTGTACTGCTTCAGAAGAAATTAAGGAAGAAGCTGTGGTTGTAAAAACAGAAGATGAAGCAGTTGAAGAAATTAATAAAACTGTTGAAATTCATGCAGATACTGCAGCTAATTCTAATCCAATAGAAACAGCTGAAGGTATTGAAGATATTTATGATGAAGAATCAACGGAAGAATTGTCGGAGATAATTCCTTCAGAAGCATTTACTCCTGATTTTGAGGCGCTTGCTGCAAACGAAGGTTTGATAAAAACAGAAGAAACAAGTAAGTATATTCTTCTTGATACCGGTGATGTGCTTCCGGAAGGTGCAGAAGAAAATAGCGTAAACACTGAAACACTTCCGACTCTTTATATAAACCAGACATTGCGTTCCGGACAAACTGTAAGCTATGAAGGAAATATCCTTATAATCGGGGATGCACATCCGGGAAGCGAAATTGTAGCCGGCGGAGATATTACTGTATGGGGTATCCTTGGCGGCATTGCACATGCTGGTTCACAGGGCAATATAACATCAAAAGTAAGAGCATTAAAATTAAATGCAATTCAATTAAGAATAGCCGGTTTATATGCAAGACGTAATGACACATTAAATGTACCATACGTTCAAAAAACTAACGAGTTTACCCCTGAGGAAGCTCAAATAGAAGATGGAAAGATAGTAATTTACAAAAAGTTAAGGAGAGATTAATGACTGGTCGCGTAATAGTAATCACATCCGGAAAAGGCGGAGTAGGTAAAACCACTACCAGCGCAAATATAGGTACTGCGCTTGCAAAAGCCGGATATAAAGTCGTCCTTATAGATACTGATTTAGGTTTAAGAAACCTCGATTTGCTCTTAGGACTTGAAAATAGAATTGTATACACAATTGTTGACGTTATAGAAGAACGCTGCAAACTTAAACAGGCACTTGTTAAGGATAAGAAAAATCCAAACCTTTCGCTTCTTGCAGCAGCGCAGACAAGAGATAAAACAGCTGTAAATGCAGAACAGCTGAAAGAAATCTGTGATACTTTAAAAGAAGAAAATGATTTCGTTCTGGTTGACTGCCCTGCAGGTATAGAACAGGGATTCCAAAATGCAGTTGCAGGAGCAAGCGAGGCTATTGTTGTTACAACTCCTGAAATGTCAGCAATAAGAGATGCAGATAGAATTATTGGACTTCTGGAAGCTAAGGAAGAAATTAAAAGCTATAAACTCTTATTAAATAGAGTTCGTCCGAGCCTTATCAAATCAAATGAGATGATGGGCGTTGATGATGTTGTAGAAATTCTTTCCTGCCCTCTTGTAGGCATAATTCCTGAGGATACCGGAATTATTACCTCAACAAATAAGGGCGAACCGATTGTTAATGATGAAAATGCGCTTGCCGGAAAAGCTTACAGAAACGTAGCTCAAAGAATTTTAGGCGAAGAAGTTCCATTCTTAGATTTGGATGAGCCTAAAGGTTTTATGGCAAAAATTAAAAATGCGTTTGCAAAATTGAAAGCGAAGGTGTAGGATGGGGCTTTTCTCTGATATCTATAATACAGTGGCTAAGTTCTTCCGCCCTCAAGAAGAACAGGGTGACGCTTCCAAGTCTGTAGCGACCAACAGACTTAAACTGGTTTTGATGCAGGATAGGACAAATCTTACTCCAAAAATCCTTGAACAGATGAGAGGCGAATTAATTGATTTGCTTTCAAGATATGTTGAGCTTGACAAGGAACTTCTTGAATTGAATTTTGAACAGGAAGGCGAACAAGTTGCATTAATGCTTTCAATTCCTGTAATCAGGGCGAAAGATGAAGAGGAGATTGAAGCTGCTTTAAAAGAAGAAGCTGAAAAACTTGCTGAAAAAGCAGAAGAGCTGGAAACTTCATCCGAAGAAGAGGAAGAAGATGTGTCTGACAGTGTAGAATCTGACGAAGACACAAAAGTTGTTTCTGCTCCAGAAGGAATAAATGCAAATAAGCAGACAGAAGAAGTAAAAGAAGAATGTCATTCTGAGAATTAAAATTTTTAAAGGCGGCGGTGGCTTTACCACCGCCGCCTTTTTGCTATGCCTCAGTCTTAATATTTTTCAAGAGCAGAATTAACGGAATAATTACTACCCCTGCAACAGCAAAAATTCTGAAAGCATCGATAAATGCAGATAGGTTTGCCTGCTGCATAAGAAGATTGTAAGCAGTATGTTGTCCCATATAAGCAGCAGTATGCGGATCAACAGTAGTCATAAACATACTTCCGTATGCCTGAACTCTTTCTGTGTAAGTTTGTGCTGTATCAGTAAGGTGCTGTATAAGCATAAACTGGTGTTTTTGAGCACCCCTTGAAAGCAGTGTTGCTACAATAGATGTTCCGAATGCACCGCCTATATTTTTAAGCAGGTTTTGAAGTCCGCTGGCATTAGTCATCTGATCATTTCTAATTGTTGCAACAGAAAGTGTAATAATAGGAATCATTGCCAGCCCCAGCCCAACTCCGAACAAGAAGTTTGGAAACCCGATGTTCATTGTGGATATTTGAAGATTTAAGCCTCCAAGCATCCAACTTCCTGTTGCAATGCAGCCAAGGCCAATCATAACAAGAACCCTGTTGTCTATAAGATTAGCTAAAGTTGCACAAAGCACCATAGCCAGTAAAGCACCTAAACCTCTAGGCATCATGGAAAGCCCGCTCTTGTATGCATCATAACCCATTAGCGATTGCAGGAATTGCGGTAAAATTGCAAGAGAGGCAAGAAGCACGGCCTGCATAACTATCTGCACAAGTGTTCCGATTAAGAAATTTTTATCTTTGAAGACACTTAAGTCAACAAGAGAATCTTTGTTTCTAATTTGTGATACGAGAAATGCAATACCGGTTAAACAAGAAAGTGCTGACAACCAGCATATCCATGGAGCATTAAACCAGTCAGCATTATTCCCTTTATCTAATACAATTTGCAAAGTCAAAAGCCAGATAGAAAGCATAAAGAAGCCGAATGCATCGGTTTTAACACCTTTTTGCTTCTGTGCATATGGCGGGTCGTAAATTAATGATTTTGCGAGGAAAACAGTTAGAATACCTATTGGAATGTTGATGAAATAGATAAACGGCCAAGACCAGTTTTCTGTAATCCAGCCACCCAGTACCGGCCCTATAATCGGTGCCATTACTATAACCAGACCAAACATTGCCATTGCTTTGCCTCTATCCTGAGGTTTGAAGTTTTCAAGCAAAATGGCCTGGGAAATAGGAAGAAGGCCGCCTCCGCCTATACCTTGAAGGATTCGGGCAAAAATCATTGTTTCAAGATTTTCGGATATTCCGCATAAACCTGAGGCTACAGTAAATAGAATAATACTTAGCATAAAAAAGTTCTTTCTTCCAAGAACTTTGCTGAACCAGCCTACCATCGGAATAACAATACCGCTGGCAATAAGGTAAAACGTTAATATCCACATTGACTCTTCCCGGCTAACCGAAAAACTGCCGGCCATATGCGGTAATGCTACGTTTGCAATTGTTTCATCCAATACAAACATAAACGCAGCTGCCATTGTAGGCATACAGGCAAGCCACGGATTTCTATTCTGCTCTTCTATATTTTCTGTCATAATTTATTTCCTTTTTTATAAAAAATCGTACCATACTAATGTTGCATAAGCAACATGTTGTTTGAGCAACAAATTTTGTAAATATTTGTAAAATCAGCTGTTAAAAAATATACAAATGTGGAATATAATATATATAAGGATATGTTGTAAAGAATGAAAAGTTTCAATAATATATGCTTAATTTAATGGTACTGAAACCCTTACAGCTGCAAAGGAGGGCAAAATATCCTAATTTACAGGGCTTTTTAAGCGAGATGTTAAAATGAAAATTAACACAAATTTATCAAGTTTAATAGTACAATCCAGTCTAAAAACATCTACTAATGGGCTGAATATGGCAATAGAGCGCATGACAACGGGTTTTAAGATAAATCATGCGAAAGACAATGCTGCGAACTATTCAATAAACACAAAGCTTTCAAGTAAATTATCATCGTATTACGTAGCTCAGGATAATGCTTCTATGGGACTGGATATGATGACAAGTGCAATGGATAATCTGGATTTAATTTCTAGCCACCTTTCAAGAATGCGTGATTTGGCAGAACAGGCTGCAAATGGGACTTATGGAGAAGACTCTTTGAAAGCTATACAGGCGGAGATTAATGCAAGACTTGAAGAGTGTTCAAGAATAATTGAAAATAGTGAATATAATGGTATAAAATTATTTCAGGGCACAGAAGGATTGAATGGAAAGTTTTTGGAAGAAATAAAACCTTTGACAGAACAAGAAGCAATTGCTCAGGGGTATACGGTTATAAAAACGGCTGATGAATTACAGGCAATGGAAAATAATGTTAGCGGTAAATACATTTTGATGAATGATATTGATTTAGCCGGATATTCTTGGACTGCAGTAGGTACATCCTCTGACCATTTTAGCGGAGAATTTAATGGTAATGGGTATGTAATAAAAAATCTTACTGTTAATCAGTCAGGATTAGACTATCAAGGACTGTTTGGAAGAGTGAGTCATGCAAAAATAAGTAATGTAGGTCTGGAGAATGTTGAAGTAAAGGGTAATACTGGTACTGGAGCTTTGGCAGGATATACAGATAACTCAGATTTCAAAAATTGCTATGTTGATGGCGTTAGCATAAGTGGTGGTCTTGAGACGGGAGGACTTATCGGGACTTTGGATAGCGGCGGGATTCATAGCTGTTATATTATTAATGGTAGTGTGACTTCTTCAAGCTTTAATGTAGGCGGGCTTGTAGGCAATGCAAACAGTGGTATTATAGATTCTTATTCAACGGTTGATGTTACCGGCAATCAAAGAGTTGGAGGGTTGGCAGGAGCATTTTCTCAGGGAAGTATAAGAAATTGTTATTCGACTGGAAATGTGTCAGCAGTACGGGATACAGCAGGCGGTTTTGTGGGAAGTTTGAACGGCGGCACTCTTTCAAGCTGTTATACAACAAGTCTGGTAAATTCTGGTAATCCTGCAAAGCAGGGAGCTTTCACAGGAGTTTTAAGTCTCGGGAATATTGATGTTTCATTTACGAATTGTCATTATTATGGTTCTTACAACCCCGGTATGGCAGCAGTTGGTTACAATCCTAATAATAAAGACACAAGCGGCTTAACAGACGGGGGAACTCTTCCAGAACCAGTTATACCGAATATAATAAGTTTTCAAGTTGGGATTTATTCTGACAGCAGCTCTAGATTTGCTTTAGACTTAGAATTTACTCTGGATTTAAAGGTTAACGCTTCTGATGCCAACTCTGCAAGAAATGCTTTAACTAATATTGATAATTTACTTGCTAAAATAAATACTCGCCAGACAGAATTTGGCGCCGCATATAATCGTCTTGAGTCTGCACTTGAAACAATTGGTGTAAATATTGAAAATTTAACCTCAACTCAATCGACAATTCGTGATGCAGATATTGCTGAAGAATCAAGTGCATATATTAGAAATCAAATTCTCCAGCAGGCAAGTGCAACGCTTCTTGCTACAGCTAATCAAACACCAGCTATAGCTTTGCAGCTGCTGTAATTAAAACTTAGCATATGAGCCTATAATTCTTACTCCTTCAGCTTGCGGCTCTAAATCAGAGATAAGAAGTTTTATTACTTCATCATCCTTGTGACCGTCAAAATCAATAAATACAGCCTGTTCCTCAGTATTATTATTCATCATTTTAGAATTAATCTGGGTAATATTGATATTGTATTTTACAAAGACTTGAACAATATCTAAAAGCGCGCCCTGTCTATCATTTAGAAATAATACAATACTAGTTTTATCTTTTCCTGTAGGCAGAGTTGAAGCATCACCAATTACTATAAATCTGCGTTTGTTATCCTTATCGTCTTCAATATGTTCTTTTAAGACATTTAAATTATAAAGTTCAGCAGTTTTATGAGTTCCAATGATAGAGTATGTCAGGTTGTAGCCGTTAAGAAGTCTTGCAGCATCATCCATACTCTCTGCCACAACAATATTCAATTGTCTTGGCATCTCATCTCTAACAAAAATTTTACTTTTTGCAAGAGCATTAGGATTTGCAATCAACCCTGTAATGCTGTAAAATTCAGTAGTTTTAGACAAAATACAATCATTAACAGGAACAATTGTTTCAGCTAAAATTTGTATATTCTGGTTTTTTGTCTGAATAAGGTTGTCTATTGTTTCGCGTATAATTCCTTTATAAGTAGTTTCTACAGGCAAAACAGCAATCGCATTGCAATTCTCGTCCACATAATCAATACATTCTTTTATAGAATTAAGCGAACGCTGGTACAAGTATAAGTCATGGGCTTTGAATAGCTTATCTTTTGCTATTTCAGAATAAGAGCCGCCCATACCTAAGCAGACAACTTCATTAAAATCTTCAAACATAATAAACTCCGTGTTTTTTATAATTATAACACAGACGTACTGCTTTCTGCTGAATTTATTTTCCCCGCCTTAACGTCCGATTTCAACAGCTTTTGCCGCCATTGATTTAGAAATATTAACCAGTGCAAGGTTAGCTTCATAAGCTCTCTGTGCCATAATAGCATCAGCCATATCAACCATAGCATTAACATTAGAGGCTCTAATATATCCGTTTGCATCAGCATCAGGATGCCCCGGTGAATAAATTCTTTCACCTACAGTTGGGTCTTCTACACAGCCATTAAATACAACACCGCCTTGAAGGTATGGAAGTGTGCCAACTCCGAATACATCGTTTTTCATTGTATTCATAAGGCCATGGAAAGAAATATCCTCTGAAGCATTTAAAACAGGAATACGTCTTACATAATTCGGTGTATCGACGTTTGCTATGTTTTTTGCATGGATATCTAACCTTAAACCGTGTGCTTTTAAGGCATTTGAACCGATGTTCATTGATTCCATTATACTCATAGTTATTTCCTTTCTTGCGTTACAATTGACCTGATAGTTTTGACTTTACCCCTATTTGCCTACGTTAATAACAGTTTTCATTTCTGTTATTATATTTGACATTCTTCTCGTTGCCATAGTGTATAGTAAAGCGTTTTTCTGCATTTCGGTAAGTTCTTCTGCTATATCAATTTCCTGTTTTTGTCTATCTTCAAGTATTCCAGATGGGCCTAGCTCTGTGGAAAGTTTTGTTTCAAGAGGGCTGTTCATAGTACCTAGATATGAAGAAAAATCAATGTCACGACGAACATAACCAGGAGTATCTACGTTTGCGACATTAGAACCCAGAGCTCGCTGTCTTTGAGAAATCAAATCAAGCATCAAATTGGTTTTTCCCATTGAATCTAAACTTGTGTACATTTATTTTCCTCCTTTCCGAAGGACATAGAACTTGTAGTATCAATTTTCATCAGGTATATTTACCCCGCTATTCTCTAATATTGATTGCTTTGTTGTACATATCGTCTGCAACTTTCATAAGGTTCATACTTGCAATCATTGATGTATTCAATCTCATTAAATCATTGAGTTCATCATAGATGTTTGTATTCGAAATCTCTGTTGCGTATTGCTTTATATTTTCTGTACCTTTAATTATTTTCGGAGCACCGGACTCGTCATTATAAACCATTTTATTATTATGTCCCTGCTCTAAAGCTTCCGGACAGTCGAATTGAACAATAGGAATTGTGCCAATTTTTTCGGGCAGAGAGCCTGCGTTGTCATAATTCATAACATCGCCGTTTGGTTTTATTTCAAATTTATATGAATTGGCAGGTATTCTTATTCCATCTCCCACCATCCAATCATCAACCGTCATAAGATATCCGTTTTCACCTCTTTTGAAAGCTCCATCACGGGTGTATTGTATTTCTCCGTCTGCTGAAACAACAGGAATATAACCTTCCCCGTCAATTGCGACATCGTAAGGATTTTTACTGATTCGAATAGAACCCTGCAGTGCATTTGTTCTGATAGCACCGTCAACGTATCCATCTTCTCTCAAAATTTGTTCAAAACGATTGGTTTTATATGCAGCAGTGTTGTAGTTTGCAAGGTTGTTGGCTACATAACCTAGTTTTTCAAACTGCATTGTTGCGTTATTAATACTTTTTCTGACTACCGCCTGCATGTTATACATAATTTAAAACCTCCTAAGATGTACTGCTTAACTGGCTTATTACTTTTTGTAAGTTAGTACTTTCAATAAGAAATATTTGTCTGTTTGCTTCAAAGTTTCTTACAACCGGTTTAACTGCAAGAAATTCATTTTGAAGCGTTACATTTGAGTACTCGTTGTAACCCTGTTTAACATCAGGATTTAGTACAGCCATTCCATTTGCATCTACAATGCCGAGAAACCCTGCGTCAACAAGTTGATTAGAGTCTTTTGCATATACGCTGACTTTACCTTTTGAATTTACAATAACCTGTGCCGGATTATCAGGAACAACAGGGAGTTTGATAGGCATACCGGCATCAGAAAGAACCGGGCAGTCTTCAAGGTTTAATAAATTACCGGCTTTATCAAGTTTAAATCTGCCGTCACGTGTTAACTTAACACCTTCAGGGGTTTGGACTTGAAAATATCCTTTGTTAGCCATAGATATATCAAGCGGATTTTTAGAAACCATTATACGCCCGACCTGATCATCGACAGTTGTTGATAGTCCGTGTACACCTATATATTCTGTGAAAGAAGAAACAACAGGTTCTCTTCTCTGAAAACCTACTTTGTCAAAACCAGCTACATTATCGTTAATCATTCCGAGAATTTCGCTTTGAACATGCATAGCTCTTATAGAAGCTTTCATGCCTTGTTCACAAAATCTGACACCGCCATTGATTTGCATAGTTATACCTCATCTACTACCTAGTTTTATCGGATAATTAGTATATTTGCTTTAGTAAATATTTATAAAATCATCCGTTTAATGTAGTTTAATATGTTTATAATGTTTCGGGGAAAAAAGTCAAAAATTTTTGTTGACAATAAAATTTGTTTCTAATATCATAGAACTTGACGCCGGTATAGCTCAACGGTAGAGCAACGGTTTTGTAAACCGTAGGTTGTAGGTTCGATTCCTATTACCGGCTTTTTTCCCGGGGTGGAGAGAATGGATTGGTTAGATGCTCCAAGCTGGGTGAGACTGTTCTCGCAAAGCCCTTGTGGTTTAAGCCTTTGTGGCGCAGGGGTAGCGCACTCCCTTGGTAAGGGAGAGGCCACGAGTTCAAATCTCGTCAAAGGCATTTTTAAAATTAAATAAGGGTAGGTGGCCGAGTGGCTAAAGGCGACAGACTGTAAATCTGTTCACGAGAGTGTACGGTGGTTCGAATCCACCCCTGCCCATTTCTAAAAAGCCCTATTAGGGCTTTTTATTTTAAAGGAGTGTGTGTATGAAAATAAATTCTGCAAATAGTACAAATTTTCAGGCGATTACTTATCGTCCGGGGTGTCAGAAATATGTGGCGGAATATCTTACATCAAGAGATAAAGGTGTTTTGAGGCGGGCTGAAAGAGCTATGTCAAGGTGTAGAAAGTGGGATTTGGAGATTACATCAAAAGGTTTTAGAATTGCCTCAAAAACTACCGCGGATGCAATACTTGTAGAAGAATCAAGGCTTTGTAATGTACCACATGATAGAAATTTATCAATGAAAGCTATATATGACGGTCATTCTGAAACTTGTGAAACGGGACAATATTGTAAATTTGATATTAAATTGCCAAGCTATGAGGCTGCTATGGCACAGTATGCCAGATATTCAACTATGCCTTTGGTGGCGAAAGCCGTTGATTTGGTGGAAAAATTTGAAAAACAAGACGTGATTTTTACATATAATAAACCTTTAGTAAGAAAAATATGGGATATATTATTTAATTAATTGTGGCGTAAAAGGAAAATTTCTTGTATTTTTCAAACCAAAGTAGCAAAATTTTATATTTTCAGGTTTTAGGAAAAGTATGAACATATCCCCTTATACATACAGCAAAACTATGTATCCGAGTTTTTCAAGTAATATTGAGATAAGCAAGATTAATAAAAAGTTAATCGAATATGAAAAGAATGATTTTATCAGCGGGATTTATTATGTAGATTTACTGGCAAAAGATAAAAAACAATTTATAAAAGATAAGATTAACACATATATGCTTGATAAAAGGTTTGAGAATTACAGTTCAAAACTTTTTGCAGATAAGAAAAATGATGCTCCATACAAGTTGGCAGCAATTGTAAAAAAGCTTGATGCTTCCGGAAAAGAAACAATTATCAAACACAAAGTCCCGTCATTGTTTGAGGGGATGAATATTGACTCTATTACTAAAGCACTGGATACTCTATCATATTTAATTCGTGATGGATATAAAAGTTTAAAAAACGAGAGTAATCAACTCTTGATTGATAATAAAAAAATAGATTTAGAATATTTAGGCAAAGGGTGTAACAGCATTGTGTTTAAACTAAAAGACGGCAAAAATCCGCCTGTTGCAATGAAAACATATATAAATCCGGAAGATATTAATAGTTTGAGTATCTGGGGAGAACTTGCTGTGTATCAGGATGTACAATCAGAAAATATAAACAACATTCCGGCATTATTTCTCGCAAATCCAATATGCGTAAAAGTTGAAGATAAAACAAAAGAATATACTGAAGTATTTGATGTTGATGAAATAAAGGATTTTGATGGATACAAAGGCGGTTGGACAATTGTTGAGTATATAACAAAAGAAACTCCTGTTAAGAAGGGTGGTATATCATTTAATGATTGGTTAACACAGAATAATATATATCATCTAGACATGTCTTTTGATAATTTTATAGGAGCTTATGTAACAGATTTAGGAGGTATTGATGCAGAGTGTTAAGTTTCCCATCGTTTTTCATATGCTTCAACAGCGAGAGCTGCTTCCTCTTCTGAATATTCATATCCGGATAGGCTTATCATAATTCTGCCGTGCGACTCCTCCAATAATTTTTTCTTAATTTTGTATGGATAAGTTTCATTGCCAGGCATATTACCGTTATGTATTTCTCGAATGATGTCATCTATGTAAATTTGCATATACTTGGGTATTTTAGGATGCCTTTTTATGTATTCGCATAAAGGCATATTTTCACGATAACGATTGCCGCTTGCAGATGTTAGAAGAAAGTTTCCTATTGTATTAAGTCCCCCATTTGAGGCCGGAGTTACATGTTCAATAGAACCTGTAGATGCTATGAATAAACGGCGGGTAATTTCTATCTGGTTTCTTTTAGAATATTTAACTATAAACGCATTACGGCTACTTTCAGAGGTTGGAAGAAATAGAGCCTTGTTTTTTATGTCATTAAAAATCTCTCGCTCATTTTCTTTGGGGATTATTTCTTCAAGTGAATTTAAAAAAGTTTTTCGTTTGAAAGTATCATGTTTGTTGTTGCTTATGATTATCTGACGGCATTTTGTTGTTTTTGTTCTTATTTTTAAAGCTGTTTGAGGAGATAATCTTCTTGTGAGGGCATCTACATCATCCAGAACCTCAAACTCTTCAAGTTTTAGCCTTGTTAAACAATTATTTTTAATCATCTGGAGGCAGTTTTGAAGATTATCATCAGGGTTTAGCATTGAAAAGTCTTTAAAAATAGCAAGTACTGATTTTTCAACAGACAAGAGGTTAGTCTGATATATAGATAATAGCTCAACAGCATCCTCAGCAGTTTTACATCTTGATAAACCCTTCTCAAAACTTTTAATAGTTTCGCTAGGAATAATTTTAATTCCGCGGTAAGGGCACGTTATATTCTTTAATCTGCGCAAAGGTTTACCAGCAGAAGTCTTACCTTCATAAGGGATATCGTAATAGTATTTTAAATAATTCTGAGAGGTTATTCGTTTTAACTTTTTTGAGGGCATAAATCCTCACTATTCTTTATTTCATGATATCAGATTGAGTATAGCTTCGCAAGGGAGTGTGCTACGCACGTAGGAATTTGGAACGCTGCTTTTAAAACTACTAACCTGTCTTGAGCCGCTAAAACCGCTTTGCGTCTAATTCTATAACATTTTGCATAAAATGTTATGTAAAAATTTAATTAATATAACCTATATTTTAGTAATAATAAGCTTTATAGATATCATTAAGTTTTGTAAAATTTTATTCATAAAACTAAAAAAAATGCTTTAACAGGCGTATATAAAAAAAAATAAACAAT
>UMLT01047229.1_pt1 | contig 99925 bp, 87 predicted proteins | sample 1966641 | NCBI WGS metagenome assembly UMLT01 (sample SAMEA4836208, study PRJEB28245) | human gut metagenome | biome: gut microbiome; material: fecal sample | place: Denmark | collected 2008 | reverse complement strand
TACAGATAAAGCTGTTCGTGTGCTTCTGCTTGGCGGTTGCGCTTATGACGGTTCTCGGGCTGGCTCTGGTAGCTTTGATTCTACTTGGGTTCGGTCGGATTCTAGTGCTGGTGTCGGCTTCTTTACTACGGTTAAACTTGATTAAATAAGTCCACGTGGAACTGTTGCTAGGAGTAGTTGGTTAATTAATTTGTTTCTGTTTTTGTATTTCTCGATACTACTCCTGCAACAGTTTATTATAATATTAAAGGTTATATTTCTTAAGATGATTGACATTTAGATACAGTGCTTCTGCTTAGCAGTAACGCTAATAACAGTTCTAAAGCTAGCTCTAGTAACTTTAATTCTAATTGAGTTCAGTCAGATTCTAATGCTAATGTCGGCTTCTTTTATATAATTCCTAAAACTAATACATATAAGATTAATATAAATATTATTTTGGGAAGTATAACCTTACCTCTTGGTAAAAGATAACGTTATTTAGAAACTAAAAGTGTTGGTAGTGATATTCACGAAGGCTCTTATATAAATTATATAAATATGAAAAGATATAATGGTTTACATGATAAACTATGTACTATTGAAAATATTGAAGTTGCTGATGATAATGCAAGAAAGAATAAGAATAAGAAATATGGTATTAATAAACATGATAAAAATAGACAATATGAAAATGAAGATTTAGTAGATAAACTATTTAATCTTAAATATAAAACTTCTAAATATAGTCTATATAAAATATATGAACCAAAAGAACGTATTATTTATAGACTTCCTTATTATCCGGATAGAATTGCTCATCATGCTATAATGAATGTTGTAAAAGATATTTGGACAAAAAGTTTTATTCATAATACATATAGTTGTATTGAAGGTAGAGGTATTCATCTTTGTGCAAATAATCTTAAAAGAGATTTAAGAAAATATCCTAACGAAACTACATATTGTCTTAAATTAGATATTAGAAAATTTTATCCTAACATTCCTCATGATGGTCTTAAAAAATGTATTAGAAAGAAGATTAAAGATAAAGATTTTCTAATGATTCTTGATGAAATTATTGATTCTACTGATAATGTTCGTGATATTTCTTCTAAATTAACTAATAAAATTGGAATTGGAGTTCCTATTGGTAATTATTTATCTCAATACTTTGCTAATCTTTATCTTAGTGAACTTGACCATTTATGCAAAGAAGAACTTAAATGTAAATTCTATTATCGTTATGCTGATGATATAGTTATTTTAAGTCATGATAAAGATTTTCTTCATAAAGTTCTTATTTATATTAAATTATATGTTCATACTATTGGATTGAAAGTTAAAGATAATTATCAAATATATCCTGTTAATAGTAGAGGAATTAATTTTGTTGGTTATGTATTTTATCATACTCATACTCTAATTAGAAAATCTATTAAATATAAAATTATAAGACTAGTAAATAGTTATTTAAATAGAGAAATTGATAAGAAAGAATTTAAAGTTAGAATGTGTGCTTATTATGGATGGCTTAAACACGCTGATGCTAAAAATCTTCTTTATAAAATTCAAAGTCTTACAGGTGTTAGATATTCTAATTGGGATGGTAAAAGAACTAATATTGCTAAATATTATGGTAAATACGTTAGAATAATTCAAGTTATTAATTATGCTAAATATTTTAGAATTAATTTTATTAGAAATGGTAAAGCTTATTATACTGATAGTAGAGATAAAACTCTATTTTACTCTATACATAGACTTAATCATTTTCCTATTAATTTTAAAATCACTAAATATGATTGGCGTATTTATGCTAAAAATAGAAAAGAAAAAGTTAAACTTAAAACATAATATATTATGACTAAAGATAAACTTAAAGATAATATTCTTAGAACTATATGTTGTTTAAATAGTGATATATCTAATAAAGATAGAAATTTATTAATTGAATTATTAAATTCTATTGTTGATTATACTAATAATACTGAACTTGAACAAGATGTTAAAATTATAACACAAAAACATAACGAATTAGCTGAAACAGTTAATGAACTTAAAACTAAAGTTAAAACATATTCTAATAAGATTAATGAACTTGAACAAAGAGTTCATCAATTAGAAAATGCAAGTCAATCTTAATATGGCTAGTCTTAATCAATTAGTTAGTGAATTTGCTCATGCTGTTGGCAATCCTAATAGTATTCCTCTTCGACGTAATCTTCGATATGCTATTCTTCATGGTCGTAATGAACTAATTCGTAAAAGTTATGAAAATCATAAATATGTTGATAAAGATATTCAGCAACGTATTCGTGTTTCTATTATTAATGTTCCTGATGGTGACTTATATAATAGTCAAACTCTTGGGCTTCCTGCAATTAAACGTACTAAACAAGAAGTTCCAAAGCCAGTTAGACTTATTAATAACTTACCTTTCCAATCAATTAGAACTACCGGACATACTGGGATAGAAATACCTTTTGCAAAAGAAGCTAGTGCTAAGTTTTATCATTATCTTGCAGGTATGTGTAATCTTCCTGTTTATGATTATATTAATGGTTATATTTATTTCTTTAGTAATAATAAAGATTGGTTTCAAAATATAGGTTCTATTATTATTGAATCTCCATTTGAAATTCCTTATCTTGTTCCTACTGAAACTGTTGAAAAAGCCAAAGATATAGATTACGATCCTATTGATGATGAAGCTAAATACGATGATGATGAATTTCTTATTCCTGAAGATATGATTGGAGCTCTTAAAGAGATTGTATTTAAACGTAATCTTATTGAAGTTCCTCGTCAAACAAATGAAACTCCTATTGATAATTTTGTAACTAGATAAATTATGATTAAAGATATAGATATTAGTCATTATTATAAAAAGTTTATTGAAACTTCTAATGACGATATGGCAAAATATAATAAAGAACTTGAACTTATAAATAAGATGAAAGCTGATTGTCGTGCTTATATTAAAAGTAAAAATCAAGTTATTAAAGATGATTTAAAAATTAATCTTAATGAATATGGGTTTCAATTTCTTAATGATAATATTGAATTAATTAATAAGTTAGAGCAATTAATTAATAATCGACTTAGTTATACAGTTGGAGAAAAACGTATTGTTCTTCTCCAACTTTTGCGTTATTGTAACTTAGCTAAAAAAGTAAATGATTATATTATTGCTCTTAAACTTGCTACAAGACGTTCTGAATTAAGTCTTTCTGATTATAAAAAGTATATTCATAGATATTATAGTTATGGTGTTCATAAATGTGTTCTTGAAGGTTATGCTTATCATTTTAAATATGAGATTGGTGATTTAGTTATTAATTTCTGGAGATATAGAGATAAACCTAGAGATACTTATGTTGATTGGAACGCTACTAGACTTAAAAAACAAGAAATTATTGATGCTGGTCTTAAACCTTATGATAAAGAAGAAGCAGAGATATATAAAATTCGTGGACTTAAATATGATGGTATTCCTTATGTAGTTTATAAAACTAATAAAGAGTTTTATGAAATACAACTTATTAATAATGGAACTCATAGTTATAGTGCTATTAAATTTAAGTATGCTAATTATATTAATAGAGAGCTTCGTGGTAAAGATGCTAAACAACTTAATTCTGAATGTAAAACTGTTGATGATATTTTTAATCTTAAATTAGGATTAAGAAGTAAACTTCTTGTTTATCTTGAACGAGAACCTAATGCTCCATTTAAATATATTAGAAACGTTAATCAACAAAAGTATGAACGTGGAGCACATAATAATGGTAATAAAACTAGATATAAAAACTAATATTATGGCAAATAATAAAACGATTACGATAGAACATATAATTGGTAAACTTGATAATGATTTCAATCCTGATGGAAGTGATTGGATTCCTAGAGTTCCTGCTTGGTGTGTTGATGCTATGAATGAACTTAAAGTTCTTCGTAAAGTTGATAAGAAAATGAAACTAACCGTCATTAATAAGATAGCTAAAAGTAAATGTTGTCTTATTGATGACGGTCTTAAAGTATATGATAGTAATGGTTGTGAAGTACCTAGAGCTGATACTAGTAAATATAGATGTGGTGATACTGAATTTGCTCCATCCTCTACGGGGGGTCAAGCGGAGGACGAAAGTCCGGAGCGTGCTACTAATAAAGACTATCTTGGTATGCCCGATGATTGTTGTCCTAATGGTTCTAGAACTAGAGAAGTTATTGATACTGGTAAAATAGGATGTAATCCTGTTGTTTATACAGTTCATAATAATACTGAATGTCCAAGATGTCAGCATGAAGTTCATTCTCATTGTCAGACCCCCCGTGGAGGATATGATAAGTCAAATCATAATTATATTCTTATTGGAGGTAATACTATTGAACTTAATTTTAATGATACTTTTATAACAGTTATTTATAAAGATGTTGAAACTCAATATAGTGATAATTATCATTGTGAGATTCCTGTTATACCTGCTAATGGTAAATTAATTCAAGGTCTTACTTATTATTGTATGGCTCGTATGCTTATGAGAGGATATAAACATCCTGTGTTTAATCTTTCTGCTAGTCAATATGGAACTAATCCTTTCTATCTATGGGAAAGTATGAAGAAAGATATTAAGACTAGTATTCTATTAGATGAACAAAGCGATGATGATAGTGGTTGGAATGAGTTCTTTTATAACTTTACTTTTCCTAAATAATTATGAATATACAAAAGAAACTTAGTCTTAATAAACATCCAGGTGATTGTGTACCTTATTCGTTAGTTGCTGCTAAGAATGTTAAAGTAAGTAATGATGATAGGATGATTGTTAATGAAGAAGGACTTGAAGATTGTAAAGCAATTGCCAATTCTATTCATGAAGATGGTATTAATAATTTTAAAATAGTTGGTGTTATTCCAACTAGTACTGAACTTATTTTATTTATTGTTAATACTGATTCTAATGAGTCTTATATTTATAGATATAATGAACAAGCTGATAATTGTTATAGAGTAAATAGTAATTGGAAATATAATGGTGGAAAAATTAAAGGAACATATACTTATAATGTTAAAAATCATCTTATTATAGCTATTGCAGAAAGTAATGCTTCAGTTGATGTTCCTCTTAAAACTATTAATATTGATTTAGATTCTGACCGTCCTGATTCTGAAATGTCTATTATTCCTCAAATAACATTACCTACTATTAGTAATCTAAACTATGTTAGTGGAGGTGCTTATAAAGGATTTTATTTTCTATTTATTCGTTATAAAATTGATAAAACTAATTATACTAAATGGTATAGTATTGGATTTCCTATTTTTAATGATGTTATAATTCCACAAGTTATTAATAAAGTTTGTTTTAGAAAAACTAATGTTTATGAACCGAAAGATGAACCAAACGGTTATTGTTATGGTAATACCGATTCATTTAGTGATTCTAAAGATATATGTAATCAAACTTTTGAAATAAGTATTAGTGGAGGTCGTTCTGGTCTTTATCAACTTGGTTTTATTGTATGTAAAAAAGATAGTACTCAAGCGTTTAGAACAGATGATTTAAATAATAATATTTTTAAATTTAGTAGAGATGTTCTTGTTGAATATAATGTTGCTGATTTAACTACTGACTATTATAATTATTATAATGTTGGTAATATCATTAATTATAAAAATAGAATATATATTGCTAATTATAATGAAAAAACTGATAACGATGATAGAACTTTAAATAATGGTAAAACATTAGAAGAGGCTGTTAAAGATATTACTATTAAACTTCGTAATAAAGCTGTTAATGCTTATTATAATGATTATACCATTGTTAATGCAGTTAGTGAAAAAGGTCCATATTTTAAAATGGCTAGCCTTCAAATTACTGGTACTGCTGATTGGCAAATTAAAGATATTAATAAAGTATTCAATAATAATCAATATCCTTTTCGTACTTTTAGAACTTTATTTAATGATACAGTTATACAAGGTATTGCAGTACATGAATATTTAAAGATTAATTATAATGCTAAAATAAAAGTAGGTAGTAGAGGTAGTCATAATCTTAAAGAATATCTTGCTTGTCATTGTTTTATTATTCCTACAAGTTATAAATATGAAAATAACCAATCTGTTTATACTTTACCTAGTACAGTTAAAATAGCTTGTTATGTTTATAACGATGTTGGATTTACAGAAGATGCTGTATTTACTAGTGGGCAAGTATTATTTGGAGATACTATATTTGATATTGATAATTGTAAAATGAGAATTACTCATTCTATTATTGAACCTAGTTATGATTTTAATGAACGTAAAAAGAACGATACTCTTATTCCTGGAGAAGTATATAATTTCTTTATTCATTTTGTTGATAAATATGGTGATGCTAGTAGAGGTTATAAACTATCTAATAAAGATAAATATATAAATAATGTTGTTAATGATGGTTCTCATTGTACTATAATTACTTTTAATTGGAATAATCAAGGTAATGGTAATATTCCATATTGGGCTGTTATTAGTGGAGATATTCCAATATCTACTATTAGTTCTAATGTTAAAAGATATATTGCTAATCATAAAATTGTAGTTTATACTGCTGAACCAATAAATAATCCTACTACTAATATATTACTTAATAGCTCTGGTGAACTTGAAGCTACTAATAAAGATGAACTATATACTCTTATATCTAATTACTTTATTGATTATCAAGATAAAGATAAATATAATGATTTATATGTTTATCAAGTTATAAATAGTGGTAGTTATACTCCTTGTAGTAATCAAGTAATAGGTGCTATTGGTGTTGATAATGAAGCTAAATTTGGTTATTACGAAAATATTAATGGTGATGAACTATTTAGAATACCTGATTTAATATTTGATGCTGAAGCTATTGGTGGTGAACATACTAGAGGTTTTATATATAATATGAATAATACTTTTAATAAGTTTTATATTCGTGCTAATATTGATACTACTTTATGGAATCAAATTAAAGAATTAGGTTATGTTGGATGGTTTATTAGTTATGAAAAAGTTGAACCTATTACTAGATATACTGGATTATTAACTAGAAAAGATTATTGTAATATAGCTAGTAATGTTACTTGGCAAGATGGTAGTTGGGGTACAAAACCGGGTTTTGTAGCGAATAATTTTACTAGTGATAAATGTTATCTATATAGTGGTCGATTTGATATTGATGATAGTATTAAATATGATTTTAATATTATTCGTATTGATGGTAAATGTAAATTCGAACCTTATAAAGAGAAACATGATGTAGTTGATATGGTAGTTAATACTACCTATCCTTATAGTTATAATATGCCAGTTATAGGTGTTATTAGTAGAAATGAATACAAACCTATTAACAATTATAAATTAGTAGTTGCTGATAGTATTGTTGATAGTAGAGCTGGAAAAGGAACTGCTCTTGAAATGGATGATTATAAGGAATTACTACTTGATGCTGAAATTATGTTTCTCGCAACAGTTCTTAATTGTACTAAAAATATTTATACTAGCAAAGAAAAAGAACTTATTAGACTTAATGATGTTTGTTATAATGGTGGAACTTATTCTATTGAATATGGATATAATGGTAGAATGACTTATGATGGTGTTCTTATTTATAATGATAATGGAGTTATAATGAACGAAGGTAATTATAAATTATATACTCCTACTAATAATCAATATTATTATAGTGGTGATGAACCATGTTGGTTTGATATTCCATTCAATGTTTATATTCAGTTTCCTTTATATAGTGATAAGTTCTTTGAAAGTAAACGTTTTAATAATGAACCTAGTAAGATAGCTTTTAGTATTAAAGAAGATACTGACAAGAAAAGTGTTGCTTTTGGTACATTTGTAGAACCTAAGAATAGTGTTGATTTATTTAAAGACCCTATTGGAAATGTTGACCAATATGTTCCTAAACTATTAACTCAATATCGTAACGATATTATTAATATTACTCGTTTTGATAAAACTATAAGACGTAGTAATGTTATTCAAGATGAAAGTGAAGTTAATGCTTGGAGAATATTTCCTATTGAGGGTTATAAAAATATTACTGAAAATAAAGGAAGTATAACTAATCTAGTTGGAATTGGATATTATCTTTTAGTTCATACTCAACATAGTATGTTCATGTTTGATATAAGTGCAGCTCTTAAAACTAGAGATGAAAATGTTCAATTATATCAGCCAGATGCTTTTGAAGTTGATTATAAAGAAGTTTTTACTAGTGATAAAGGTTATGGTGGACTGCAAGATGATTTAGCATATATAGTTGGAGAATTTGGTTATATTTTTTATAATGATGATTTTCATAAACTTTATCAATTTGATGATGGTCAACTTAAAATAATGGATGAAAATATTAAATTATGGCTGGATAAATATCATCCTAATAAAGTTAGATTTGCTCATGATAAATTTAATAATCGTATTCTAATTAAATTTGATTATACTTATGATAATATTAATCCTAATACTAAAGAATCTATTATAGAATCGCATAATGAAGTTATTAGTTTTAATTATAAAGTAGGTAGTTTTATTAGTTTACATGATTATTATTTTAATAATGCTTGGTCTACTAAAACTAAATGTTATTTTCAAACTGAACATAACGATGATAGACTTAACTGCCCTCTTCATGTATTTACTCATGAATATAATTATGGTAGATTTAATACTCACATGGGTGATGATAGTAGAAGTCTATATCTAGTATCTAAACAAGAAGTTGGTGATGAGCCTATATTAGTTCATAATAGTTATATTGATATTATAGTTAATGAATCTTATGAACTTATTAAGTTTCTTGAATTTATTAAATATAAAGTACGTAAGATATATATTCCTATTTATAGTGATAATATTAATAATCCTGTTGATTTAAGAGAACATCCTTATGCTGGAGATATACTTCGTATATTTAATGAAGATAATGATACTGATAATATAGATATTAATATTGATAAACTTAATGAATTTAATAAGTATAAAAAACCTTGGTATGAACTTACTCAATATAACTTTAATTATTTCCGTAATGCAATTAAAGAACATCCTAATACAGTAAGTGATAAACTTCGTAGAGTATATGGTAATTATTTTGTAGTTCGTTTCATATTTAATAATTCAGATAATAAGCGCATTGAATTTGAAAGTCTTGAATGTGCTCAAACTCAATTTAGAAAATTATGATACAATATAGAGATAGACAAAGACAAAAAGCTTTTATTGGTGCTATTATTGGTGCAGCTGCTAGTATTGCTGGTGGTATAATTAAAGGTAATAAACAAAAGAAAGCTCAAGAAAAAGCCCAAGCTGAAGCTCAAGCTGCACAAGACCATAAAGATGCTTTACAAAATGCTCAAGCTTTAACTAGTGCTTATGCTAATCAAGATTATGTTGGTCAATATAATGATAAGCTTACTCTTAAATGTGGTGGTAGAGTTCGACGTAAAGCTGGTTTCGGTACTGAATTTGCTGATGCTCTTCCAGGTTTAGGTAGTCTTGCTAGTTCTATTACAGGAGTTCAAGGACTTGGTGAATTAGGTACTGCAATAGGTCAAGGTATTTCTGCTAATCAACAAATTAATGAAAATAAACGTATTGCCCAAGAAGCTGAACAGCGTAAACAACTTCAAGCTGGTCAACAGCAACTTAATATTACTTCTGATAAAATGACTAATCCAATGACTATGTATCAACGTTCTAGTTTTATTAATAAATATAAATGTGGTGGACGTAGAAAAGCGTGGATTGGTGCTGCTATTGGTGCTGCTGGAAGTTTAATTGGTGGTATGTTTGGAAGTAAAGGACAACAACCAATTCAAGTTAAACAAGCTGACCAAGCTAGTTATAGTGCTCCTAAAACTGGTCTTGAACGTCCTGAATGGATTACTAATGGTAATGTTCAGCCATCTGTTATGCCTCAATCAGTATATCGAGATAGGCTAAATGTATATCGCTGTGGCGGTCTTAGACGCTAGTCTTTTGCTCTCTGTTGAATTATTATATATAGGTATGAATTATTAATCGACTGATAGGCTATCGTTCAGCAGAGAGCCTTAAAATCAATCAAATTACAATTTCTCATTATATTATATAAAATGCCTAGAAAAGATAAAGTTATTCATATAAGTAATTTACCTAGTACATTTAGAGGTAATGTTACTCGTAATGGAAGATTTATTCAAAATGGTATTCCTCCACTTGGTGGAGCTTATGATAAAGTTGCTAAATCTACTGGTTTAATAAGACTTGGTAATGAATTTCTCTATAATGGTATAAACAATTTGGTGTCTAAAGATAATAGAGAAAAATTAATGAATAATACTGCTGGTAGACTTATTAATTATGTTAAAGATTTTAATAAAGAATCTTTTCCTAGTGATGATGAACTTGGACCAACATTTCCATTTAATATTATTCAAACTCCTAGAAGTAATGGAAGAAATCTTCCTCAAAAACAATATGCTGTTGGTGGTAAAATACCAAATGTAGTTGCTGGCGGTATTGCTCAACCTCTTGGTAATAATTTCTTTTATATGAATGGAAGAAAACATAGTCAAGGTGGTATTGATATTGGTCCTAGTGATAAAACTGGTATTGAAGTAGAAGGTGGTGAAGTAGTTGAAACTAATGGAAATGAACTTAAAGTTTATTCTGCACAACCTATTCTTAACGGTGCTAGTCCTGCTCAATTAGTTATGGGTGGAGCTAATCCTAATAAAGTATTTAAAGCTCAAGAAGATTTTAAAGATAGAAATGGGATTAACGATGATGGTACTAAAGCTAAATATGGTAAAGAAAAATATGTAGCTAAAAGTGATAATACTAGAGTAACTCCTATAATGGAATCTCCTAGAAATAGTGGTATTAAACAAGGAGATTTTATTTATTATCCAGAAACTTATAGAATAGCAAATAATACTTTAGAAAAAGTTCCTGCTAGAAAAGAAGTTAATATGACTCCTCTTGAACAAGTTAATCCTGAATTTGATATACTATTAGGCGGAGCTGGAATTTTAAGAGGTGTTGATAAAGCTACTAAAGTTGCTATGGCTTTAGATAAAAATATTTCTAAAGTAGGTCAAAAATCTATTACTAAAAGTAGAGATGCTTTAGGTTATTATTCTATTTCTCCTAATATTCGTTATAATTTATCTATTGATAATGGTAGAAAAGCTCTTGGTGTTAAATCTACTAAACTTCTTGAAGCTCCTAGAAAACAATTAACTTCTAATATTGGTAAATACAAAGATTTTGTTAATGTATTAGATAGTGATGGAAAAGTTATTGATATTCCTGATGTTCTTCAAACTAATATAGATGATACAAGAGCTTTTCTTAAAACTTTTAATAAATGGAATGCTCGTTATGGTTATGGCCCTATTCCTTTATCTGCTGCAAAGAATCCTAAACAAGCAGATAAACTTATTAAAGATAGATTGTTAGAGCATAATACTTTTCTTAGAGGTGTACATGAAAAAGGTAATGAAGAAAATATAAATAATATACTTAGAAGAAAAGGTATTGAACCTACTCCTGAAAATAGAGCTAAATATTATGCTACAGTTTATGCTCCAGACACAGGAAGTAATAGAGTTGGATTTCGTCCTTCGTATCAAGGAGAAGGTACTATCTATACTTCTAATAGTTTAAATACTGGTATTGGATATGCTAAAGCTAATCATAGTTATGAAACAGATGGATTTATAGTAACTGTTAGACGTCCTATTAAATTTGAAGGTAGTAGAGAAAATTGGGTTAAAAATGCTGATTTTGGTTTTGATAATTCTAAAAGAAGTAGACTTTATGCAGATTATGAACTTCCGTATTTACTTCGATATGGTAAGAGTGCTAGAACTGAATTAAGTAAAAATAAAACAATTCCATATAAAGATATTGTTTCTAAAGTTAATAAAATAAATAAATCAGTTTATAGCGATTATATTACAAATAAAATTAAAAAAATTATTAATGACCCTAATATAAAATATAAACCTAGTTATCAAATAACTGGTGATATTAAACAAGATTATATTAATAATACTATAGCTCGTGAAATTAGTAATACAGATTCTTATAATCCTAATGGTTATTTAGAACTACAATATGCTTATGATATAGCTCGAAAAAGAGGAATTAATAGTTCTACTTATTCTATACGTTATGATGATAAAGATTATAAAATACTTGATTATATAGATGATAATTTTACTGATTATCAAACCATAGATAAAATATCTGAGGATGAAGTTAAAGCTCTTTATTATAATAATGTTAATAATAAACTTGGTAAATTGCTTTCTAAAAATTATAGAAAATATGTTGAAAAACAATTTGATAAACAACATCGTAAAGCAATTAATAAAGAAATTGCAAAAAATGGAATTACTGATGATGAATTAAAAGAATATATCGAATCTAAAGGTATTTATCCAGAAAATAAAAAATATAATGTTATAACTAGTGAAGGTCTTGTTAGCACTAGTAGAAATAAAGGAAATCCTTATCAACATTTTATTTTTACAGGTGATGTTGGTAAACAAGGTCTTGATGTAGTTGATATTAAAGATGTTAATTCAGAAGAATTTAAACATATATTTAATACTCGACAACATGTAGGACAATATAGTAAAGGTTATAGTCGTAAATCTAGAAAACTTGGAGGAAAAAATATGATTGTAAGTATTAGTGGTAATGTTAAGAATGGATTAATTCATTCTCCATCCTCTACGGGGGGTCTACGCGATAAATTTGTTGTTGGTGGAACTCGAATTAATCGTCATGGAAGAACTTGGGAATATGATGAACAAAATGGATATTATGTTCCTATAACTAATAGAACTATTAATAGAACTTCTATTTATCCTATTAATAAATCCGCTAGAGGAGAAACTATTGTTGGTAGTGATTATACTTTTAGGAATGGTAGATGGTCTAAAAATAATACTACAAATAATAATACTAATAAATCTAATATTGATAATGAAAATCGTCGTCCTCAATATTATGCAGAACGTAGACTTCCTTTATTTGAAGATGGTGCTGGAATTACTAGCGGTTTAGTTAGAGCTGGTTGGAGTCATGGAAATAATAAAGGTATTAGTATAAATAATACTAATATTCCAAGTTTATCTGAAACTAAATCTAGTGGGAAGACCCCCCGTGGAGGACGAAGTAAGTCAAGTCAATCAACTCAATCTATCTCTACTAAAACTCCTCCAACTGCTGTTTATAATCATAATCTACCAAAAGTAGAAGCTAGTATTCCTACTACTTTACCTGTTTCTACTAATACTCCTGCTCAAGAAATTACATCTTCAGATGGTAAAGGTCAAGGTAGATTTAAAAATATTACTACTGCTGATTGGATTGGATTAGGTAGTAATGTAGCTGGTAGTTTAGCTAGTTATTTTGCTAGTAGAAGAGCTATTAATAAAATGAGAGGTCCAGGTCAACCTACTCTTATTAGTGCTAATAAACTTAAAACTAAATACAATATTAATCCTCAACTTGATAGAATTAGAGAAGATAAATTCGAAGCTTATCGTGATATTGATTCTAATACTGCTAGTAGTCGTGTTAGTTTAGCTCGTAAACAACGAGTTCGTAATGCTGCTGGTCAAGCTGCTAATGAACTTTATGGTAATAAAGAAAATATAGAAACTAATCTTATTAATCAAGATAGACGTAATCAGCAAAGTGTTCGTCAATTTAATGCTCAACAATACAATCAATATATAGATAGAAAAGCAGCATTTGATAATGGTATTAGAGAAGCTAAAGTAACTAATATTAATAATTTATTTAGTGGTATTAATGCTGGTATTCAAGATATGATTAGTAGATATGAAAATCGTAAAGCTTTAAATAATACTATTGGTGCTATGAGAGCATCTGCTCCTAATGTAGATGATAGAATTATGAGAGATGCTGGAGTTGATTATGATGAATTTATTATTCGTAAACATAAAAAACTTGGAGGAAAACAATCATGCCGATAAACTTTTATACTCCTACTTTTAGACAACAAGTTAATCCTATTGACTTAAATGTCTTAGCTAGAACTTATAATACTCTTGAACAAGGTCATCAACAAGCTATTCAAACTAAATCTCAGATTGATGCTCAACTTGCTCAATTAGATTTAAATGAAGCTGAAGATGATTGGCGTCAAGAACAACTTAATAAAGTTCGTAATGCTCTTACCGAAAATATGCAATATGGTAATGCTTATTCTAGTCTTGATGATATAGTTGGAACTTATGGAGATATAACTTCAAGTCCGGGAATGATTGGTCGTTTACGTGCTCAACAAGATTATAAAGCATATATGGATAATCTTGATAAACGTACTGATTTATCTGAAGATTATAAGAATTATTATCGTACAGTTAATAAGTATAATTATCAAGATATAACTGATAAGAATGGTAATGTTATTGGTGGAAGTAAATGGGCTCCTATTGATAAAGAAGTTTCTGAAATTCCTATGAACCAAATACTTAATCAAGCACTTCAGTGGGCTGCTAAAGAACAAGGTGGTGGTAGTCAAACAAGATGGCTTGATGCTAATGGAAAAGTTACTGATGATATTACTAAATCTGTTACAGGAGAAATTTATTCTCATACTAAAGGTGATTGGCAAAGATTAAGTAAAGCTAAACTTGCTGAAGCTGTTAAAGCTGTTATTGAAAATACTCCTGGTGCTAAAGCTAGTCTTGAACAAGATTATAAGATTGCTAAATGGAAATATGACCAAAATGGAAGTAATCCTGATATAACAGATAAAAATGGTATTCTTCTTACTCCTGAACAATATCTTGCTAAACGTATTGACCCTTTCTATAATGCTGCAACTTTTTATAATCAAACTAGTGATACTACATATGGTGCTGCATGGAAAGCTCAATTAGCATTAGCTCAGAAAACTGCTGCTAATAATACTCAAAGAAAACAAGCTATTGATAATTTAACTTATAAAGGTACTCCTGTTCGTATTGATAATTTTATGCCTGCACAAGCTCAAGCTGAAATTACTACTAATAGACAATCAATAGCTGGACTTCTTACTAAATATAATCCTGATATTAATATTGATTTAAGTACTGCTGATACAGATGTTATTAGAAATAGTATTATGAGTAATATTAGCAATCCTACTGATAGAGCATATGCGCTTAGTTATCTTAATGATATTATTGATAATCAAGAATATATTAATAATCTTAAAGTTGGTAAATCCGAAGATAATATTTATGGATTTGATACTTATAATGCTATTATTAGTTTAAGTGATTTACCTTCTAATAAATATTCTAAGACATATAGTAAATATGTTAATCAGATATTTGGAGATAGTTCTGCTATTAGACAATACTTTAATAATGACGATGTATATAATTCATTTATTAGTGCTTTAGGTGGAGAGAAAAAAGCGGCTAGTCTTGGTATAAGATTTGGTTCTGATGGTAATGGTTATAGATATGCTGAATTACCAAAAGATTATCATAAATCTATTTATAGTTTTGGTAAAGCGGTTAAAGAAGCTGAAGATACTAGAAATCCTTTAAATGCTTTTCTTAATTCTGCTAAGACTAGATTTTTTGGTTACGGTGATAAATTTGTTCGAGTTGACTCTAATGGTGAAGAACATCATGCTGGATTGCCAACAGGCAATAAAGAACCTTATATTGGTTTAATTGATTATGTTGATTCTCTTAAATCTAAAAATGATGCTGTTCTTGATGGTGGTCAAATAACTTCTTCTACTATTGGTATTAGTGCTTTAACTCCAGAATTAGCTGAAATTAATTTTATGATGAACGCTAATCCTGAAGAAGCTAGTAAACTTTCAGCTTATAAAAAGAATAAAGAAGAACAAGCTATGATGGCTATTCGTAGTGGTATTGATTTAACTCAAGGTGAAGCTTATATTACTAGTGAAAATGGAATATTTGAACCTATGACTTCTGAAGATAGAAAAGCTTATACAGCTTATCTTAGAAGTGCTAAAGAAAATGAGATTACTCCTACTATTGTTCGTGACCCAAAAACTGGAGATGTTGGAGTTCAAATTAATATTGCAGGTTACTATGATACAGAAGGTAAACTTAAAAGAGAACCTATTACTTTACTTGTAGGTAGTGGTGCTATTGATAGTTCTATTATTCAATCTTGGAATCAAGATACTAGTTGGAGAGCTGCCGGTAAAGTAGAAAATTACTATAATGCTAATAGACCTATTTCTCTTACTAATAATGCTGCATTTACTGGAATTGATAAATTTAAATTAGTACCTAATGGTGAAGGTTTTAATTTAATTAATTCTACTAATAATCAAACTATTGGTTTAGTAAGTAAAGAAAATGCTGTTGATATTGTAGATAATTTATCTCAATGGGAACAAACTGTAACTGCTGTTAAAGCTGGAATGGCAGTAGATGAAAATGCTGTTAAAGCTATTCAACAAAATGTTGCTATTAAACTTGCTCAACTTAGTGGCAGTTCAGACCCTTATGTTATTCAATATTACTATGATGAATTAACTAATAATCTATACTAATATGGATGTATTAAAGTTTCTACAAGGTGGTAATCAAACACCTAATCCTAAATATAATCCTAAAACTAAAAAGGGGGCTACTCAGCCTCCTGTTTTAGTTGATTACAACCCAGGCACTTCTGTTAGTGACCTGGGTCGTGGTCGTTTATTTAGTCGTATTTCTGGACAATCATATAATCTTAATCAATATGATATAGATAAATATGCTCCTTATGATGTTTATGTTAATCCTGTTGATGACCCAGAAAAACTTAATAAAGAACGTGCTGTTAATCAAAGTAATTGGGAACAAGGATTAAGAATGATTGGACAGATTGGTAATGAGATTACTGTTGGTACAGCTATTGGTTTTGCAGATTTAGCTGATGCTTTCTATAATATGGTTAGTAATAGTCCTAATGATTATCAATCTGAAATAAGTTCTGAACTTGAGTCTTTAAAAGAATCTATTAATGAAAGATTAGCTATATATAGAGAAAATCCTAATACTGCTTTTGATATTGGAGATTTTGCTTGGTGGGCTAGCAATGCTCCTAGTATAGCTAGTTCTTTAACTCTTATGGTTCCTAGTGCTGGTCTTGCTAAAGGTGTTTCTTTATTAGGTAAAGGTATAAAGTTTAATAAATTAGCTAATAAAATAGCTAATGCTATTAATATGACTCAAAAGAGTAGAGCCATTACTGGTAGAATAGCAGAAGCTACTGCTATTGGAGTTCCTTCTCGTTATCTTGAAAATTATCAAGAAGCTAGACAAACTTATAATGATATTGAAGATTATTCTAAAACTCAACTTGCTAATATGAATGATAAACAAAGGGAAGAGTTTTATAATAATAATCCTAAATATAGAGATATGTCTGATGAAGAAGTAGCTAAAGATATTGCTAAAAATAGTGCTGATATTACTTTTGCTGAAGATTGGGCTAATGTTCTTTTTGACGTATGGCAAGTTTATAGTTTAAAGAACTTATGGAAAAATGCTTTAAGTGGTAATACAACTAGTTCTAGACTTAGAAATTTAAATACTGCATTTAATAGTAATATTGATGATGCTGCCGCAATTACTAATGCTTTAAGTAATAAAACTACTAAACAAGCTATTACTAGTACATTAAAAGATGTGGGTAATGATATTCTTCATGGTGTTAGAGCTGAATGGACAGAAGGAGTTGAAGAAGCTATTAATTATATAGCTAGTCAAGATGGTTTATATAATGGTAAAAAAGTATTTGATAAAGATATTCCTCAACAAACTATTAAAGATTATCTTCAAGACCCAATGTTATGGGAGCAAGCATTTTGGGGTGCTCTTGGTGGTGTTACTTTTAGTAGTGTTATGAATAAAGCTGGAGAGTTTATTAATAAACGTCTTGATAAAGATTGGACTTCTGCTGAAAAACAAAGAGAAAACGAAATTCTTGGTCGTACTGCTACTTTTCAGGCATATCAAGAAAGACTTAATAGTATTGCTAATGGTAAAAATCCATTTATAACTATTACTGATGAAAATGGTCAACAGGTTAATCCAGATATTATTACTGGTACTGAAGAAGAACTTCGTAGTATAGCTGAAAAAGAATATATGGATAATATTATTATTAATTCTATGAACGCTGGTAATTTAGGACTTCTTGAAAGTTCTATTAATAGTAAAGAATTTAATGATAGTATTACTAATAAACTTGGATTACAACAACAAGATAGTAATGAACTTATTAATAGATTTAAAACTGAAATTAATAATCTTAAAAATGAATATAATACTACTTTAAATAAAGTTAATAGACTTGGTGGCGGATTTGAAGTTGGTCGTATTATAGCTACCCAAATGGTTCATGCTCGTAATCGTCAAGAAAATTATAATAATCTTCTTAATTGGGCTAATGATGTTTTAAATCAAGATATTACAAATAATCATATTGAAAATGTTGATATTACTTCTGCAAAGAATGGTATTTATCAACATATTATTAATAGTATTCAAAGAGATATTAAAACTATTCAAGATAATGCTGCAATTAATAATTCTGTTAAACAAGAACGTATTGCTCAATTAAATGAACGATTAGATGCTATTAATAAACTTTATACTCCTATTGATATTGAAAATAAAAATGATATTCAATCAGCTATTCAACTTCAAAAACAATATAATGAAGTATTTAAAGATTTAGCAGAAGTTGTTAATGCTGAGATTAATGTTGAGGTTAATAAAAATCAACTTAATTTATCTGATGATAATATTAAATCTCGTATAACTTATCTTAATAACTTCTTTGATAATAGTCGTAAAAAGATTGTTAATAAAGCTATGGACGATTTACGTAATGCTTATAAACAATATGGTAAAGAATATGTCAATTCTGTTATTAAAGATGCTAATAATGGTAATAAACCAAATATAGATAAAGTTATTAGAGATGCTTATGCTGCACTTGATTTAAGTTCTAAAGGTAATGAACATCTTAAAAATACAATAGAACAATTAGCTGAGATTGCTGAGATTGAAAATGATGTTAATAATACTCCTAAAGAGGAAGAAGTTGCTCCTGTTAATCCTGATGTTAATGAAGTTAATGAAACTGATGTAGATGATACTAGTTCATCTTCATCCTCCACGGGGAGTATAGCGGAGCGAAGCGGAGCGGTTCCTAGTGAACCTACAAATGCTGAACAACCTCAATCTCAAACTGGACAATCAGTTTCTCAAGGGACTATTAGCACTCCTAAACCTGAAGTTACTAATGTTCTTCCAGATGATGAATTTGAACGCGGTCAAATAGGTACTGATTTAGTTTATGAAAGTATAGCTGATTTAGAAGATTCTTTAGGACATGAATCTACTAGTAGTGATTTACTTAATGCTAGACAATCTATTATTGATAAACTTAATCAAGCTGGATTTGAACAAACAGAAGCTAGCGATATAGTTAATAATATTATTGATGGTCTTACAGGTGGTAGTTTATATAGTTCTGTTCAAGATGATAGCACTAGACGTTTATTACTTAATGCTACTTACGCTACTATTACAGGTAATGAACGCAATATAGAAGCTATTATGGATGATTTTACTAATAGTGTTGATAGTGAAGGTAATACTAGAGGTAAAATTGTTAATGGTAAAGTCTATCTTAGTATTGGTCAATTAGTTGAATATATAGATAGTGTTACGGGTAATAAAATTATTAAAAATTATTTGTTTAATCAAATAAAAAATTATCTTTACGCCAGTACCAATAATCAAGGTAAATATCGTGCTACTGACGAATCAACTATTAAAAAACTTAATGCTAGACAATTTGTTCAATACGTTGACGGTATTGCTAAAGAACGTCTTGAAAGACTTCAAGTTGAACATACTAATAATGTTAATCTTGGATATATAGTTGATAATGAAAATGTTAAAGCATTTACTTCTATTAAACAAGGCGATTATTTAGATGCTGAATATGACAATAAAACTAAACGTATTAATATTCTTACTAATGGAACTATTGTTGGTTATATAGGAGTTCCTAATATTGATAAGTTTGGTAATTATGATATGGTTAATCAAGGTTGGAAGTATAATATTCATGTTGAGAATGGTCAAGTTGTTTCTCCTCTTAAAGATGCTTTAATTAGTATTCTTAACGGTGATAGATTTGATGAAGAATTTATTAGTCATTTATATGAATTTGCTGTTAGAGATGAAATTACTTCTGATGAATTAACTAACTTATATAACGAACTTATTAATAAATATCCTGATATTAATAATGATTTTCTAGTTGGTTCACCTACTGATATATCTAAACATCTTATTAATATTACTAGATATATATTTAATCAACCTTATGAAAATAATCATGAAGCTAGTATTAATCGTTGGTTTAATAATCTTTTAAATAGTTATGACCAAGCTACTACAATAGTTAAAGGTGATTTTAAAGGTAAAATTAAAGCAGTTAATGTTAAATATGGAATTTTAAATACCATAGATGATGCTAATGGCGATTGGAATGATATACAAGAAACTGTAGTTAATTATGATGAAAATACTAACAAACTTGGTGTAGTTGTACAAGGTCAAGTATATCTCAATGGGGAAAGTAAACCTACTATTATTGAAAATCTTACTACTAATGGTATGCCCGTTATTAGTATTCCAAATAGTGATGGTACTTCTCTATATGCTTTTTGTAAACAAGTTCCATTAAATAGTAATCTTCTTAAAGGAGATGCTAAAAATATAGTTAATTCTATTAAGAATGAAGTTACTAATCTTTGTAATGATTATATGATTGGTAAAATAACTTTTAGTGAACTTAAACAAAATCTTGGAGATATATTTGGAAATAATAAACTTATTAATGGTGATAGAAATATTGGACTTCAAATTACTATTAGTCCTACTAATATAGGTTTTTATGTTAAAGGTGCACATTTTAATGGTAAGGATTATGCTTTTACTATTAATTCTGATGCTGGTAATTATAAACGTAATATTATTATTAATTCTCCTTATGTTGTTAATAGTGCTTTTAAAATAGGTAAAAGTTATGGTATTAATGCTAGTACTATTGATGAATTAGATAATGCTCTTCGTCCTGTTATTGATGAAATGTTTAACTATGCTCAATTTGCTATTAGTAAAGATTTTATTAATGATAGTACAAAAACTAATGATAAAACTAATAAATATATTTATCGTGAAAATGGTAAAACTATTATAAATATTGATGATAAAACTTATAGTTATAATAGTTATCAAGATTTTATTATTAGTAATGGTTTAGTTCGAACTAAACTAGCTAATACGAATACTGACGAAACTGCTGGTAATTGGCAAATAGATATTCATTCTAAACTTGATATTACTTATGAGCTTGAGGGTAGACCCCCCGTGGAGGATGGAGCAATACCTGAACAGCTATCAGAGTTCATGTTAGATGATACTCTTAATGCTATTAATTTTAATGCTTTTGAATCTGCTATAACTGCTAAGAATTTAACTCGTGGACTTAAAAAGTATTTTGCTAATGACCAAACTGCTATTGATTATATTGATTCTCTTCAAAAGATTGGTATTTTACCTAAAAATATTCAAGTTGTAGATAGTATTACTGATAATAATGGTAATCAAGTTAATGCTGTTTATCATCGTGATACAGATACTATTGAACTTAATAGTTCTGCTATTGCCGGTCAAAGAGTTTATAGAGTTGTTAATATTATAGTTCATGAAAGTTTACATAGACAACTTTATACTAAATATAATACTGAACAAGCCCTTGCTTTAGTTAAACCTATATATGATAAATTTAAAGCTTGGCTTGATACTCAAGATGATTCTACTAAAGAAAGACTTAAACCTTATCTGTTTGAGAACTTTAATACAAATGAAGCTCTTGAAGAATTTCTAGTTGAAAGTATTACTAGTAATGCTCTTATGACTGCACTTAATGAAATTAAATATGATAATAGAAAAGTTAATAAACGTAAGACTTTATTTAGTAAACTTCTTGAAGTTATTGCTGATATGTTAGGTATTAAGATTAATGAAGATAGTTTATTAGCTGCTGCTAGAGATGCTTATAAAGCTATTAAAAAAATGCCTAAAGAAAGTAATCAAGAGGCTATTCAAGGAACTTTTCAGTTTGAAGAAGAAACTGCTAGTACAGAACAAACTGAAAATCCTAATGAAGATAATAGTCAAGATTATAATTATAATAATGATAATCTTAATGATGGACTTAATATGTTTAGTAGTGTTGATGATAATGTAGTGTCAAATATGGCTGAATTAACTAGCCGTTTACCAATAGCACAACAGTCCGAATTTGCCACTTTGCTTGACACAGGGCGCATCAGTTTTAGCTGTATGTAGAATTAATCGAGTAAAGATAAAAGTCGCTTAAAACAAAGAAAAATAGCCTCTATGACGATGTAATTAAATTTTACTTTACATTAGTCATAGAGGTATTACTATTAATGAATTTAAACTTAAATATAAACTTATGAGTTGTGGAAATATTAAACTTGTAGGATATAATAATCTTAATAATGTTATTATTAAAGAACATGGTTCTAATAATGCTGATTATTATAGTCTTATAGCTATGGTTGAAGACCCAATCTTTAAAAAGATTGTAGCTGATAGAAATATTAATATTAAAACTTCTGGAAGACAAGCTTATAATGCTCTTCTTGAAGCTAGAGCTATTAAACTTCGTAATATGGATGATGTAGCTTCTGTTGCTGAAAAAGAAGAACGTGGTTTGTTTAGTACAATTAAAGCTAGAGATACAGCTATTACTTATATGGCTGATATTATGAATAAACTTAGTTTTAATTTTCTATATAATGGTGCTCCATTAAATTTTAATGAAATTAAAAAACGTACTAATGAAACTGTTATTAATGCTGGACTTAAACGTGCTAAGAAATTAGCTGGAAGTGATGAAACTAGAAATAATGAACTTAATAGTTTTATTAATAATCCAAATCCTGCTATTAAAATTAATGGTCTTGGAGCATTTCTTCGTAAATATGGTAATGCTCAAGATTTTAATTATGGTGCATTACTTCGTTCTTTAACTAATACTGAATTTAATGAAGCTCTTTTTAATAATAAAAATGTAGCTAAACTTATTAAACGAGATGAATTATATCAAACTACTGATTATGAAGAATTAGGCGGTTATCTTGATGAAACTTCTACTGAAGGTGATGAAAATAGTATAGATGATGGTATTGATTTAATGACTCAACTTTGGAATTTAAGTATTGGTGAAGTTAAAGATTTTAATAAACACGTAGAAGAAATTATTAAATATCATCTTGCAAGTTTGCCTAAACTTACTGCTGCTTCTCAACTTGATAATGGAAGTTATCCTTTTGATACTAATAATGAATTAGGAGTTGTTACTTTTTCTGATGCTAATTATTTATCTAAAATATTATATGCTAGTGCTGATACTAGTAATGTAGATAATTTTATAGCTAGTCTTAAACGTATATCTGAAACTATTCCAAATTGTGAATGTTTAATTCAATTACATGATTTACTTAGCAAAAATAAAGTATTTGCTAATAAGTATATGATGGTGTTTAATAAACCTATTATATCTAAAATTGAAACTTATATTCAAACTGATTCTAATGGTAATAGTTATGTTCGTGCTCGTGTAACTAATCCTAATACTGATTCTCGTACTATTTTACAGAATACTTTTTATAATAATGTTAAAAATAATATTATTACTAATCGTGTTCCTACTGCTCGTGAAAAGTTTCGTATATATGATAGATATAAAAATACTCCTCATGCTAATCTTTATTTATATGATGCTTTTAAAGAAATATTTCCAGATATTAATCAAGCTAGTTTTAATTTAGCTATTGCTAAGATTGGTCGTGTTGCTATGGCTAATAATCTTATTAATTTTGCTAATGTTATTAATCGTACAGTTGAAAATTATAATAAATATGTAGAAGCACTTAAAAAGGATAAAAGAACTAAAATGCCTGATAGTTTTATTAATAGAGGTGATACTTCTATTATATATCAAATGGCTGATGTTTTTAAAGATATTATTTATATTCCTGTTGAACTTAATTCTCGTAATCCCGAAGGTAATTTAAGTTCTGATGTTATTAATAGAAGTTTTATTACTAATATTGCTAAAATAATTAATGATGACAAATCTACTGTTGAAGAACAAAATGCTATGGCTGAAGCTTATGCTAAACAAAAGTTTGCTAGTCATCAATATGATTATAGTAATTTACTTCTTGAACATAGAGATAGTAATGGTAATATAATTAATTATGGATTATTTAGAAGAGTTGGAAATGGAACTCCTAAACTTACTGAATATGCTCGTAGTATGTTTAAGACTTCTCTTCTTAATGGTATTAGTGAATTAGATAATAACAATAATGACTTATATCGTAGTATGAGTGACGGTGATTATTTAATTACTGCTATGGGATTATTTATGACTGATATTAATAATTCTGAAACTCCTACTGCTAATTATTTACTTCCTATACCTAGTGATGCTCCTAAAAACTTTACTATTACTGCTCCTAGATATAGTCTTGCTAGATTACGTAGTCAACTAGAAGATGGAACTAAAATTATAAATAGAGAACATCCATTATTTAAACAGTATTATAATATAGTTATTCAAGAACTTACTAATATGGCTCAAGCTGTTAATGTAATGTTTAAGACTAATGCTAATGGTAATCCTATTTTAACTAATGGAGATTTTGAATTTAGTGATACTTATAATAATAAACCTGAACATTTTTATAATCAATACCATAAAGATGGAAAAGGTAATGTATTTACTACTAAAGATGGACACAAAGTTTTAGCTGGTAGAGTATTTAGTTTTAAACGTTTAGTTAGTAAAATTACTCCTAATAGTAATGGAGCATTTAATGAACTAATTGGATATGGTAAGACTATTGACATCCTCTACGGGGGGTCTACACGTGGACTTAGCTATGTTAATAATCAAGTAGTTATTAATGCAGAACAACGTATTGCTCTTGAAGATGCTGTTGCTGATTGGTTAAATGAATATATAACTAATGGTTATAAAGAACTTAAAAATAAATATGGTACATTTATTGATGATAGGATTAATAATGAATCTTTAGCTGAGTTTCTTGTTAATGATTATCTTGTTAGAGATAGTATGTACGATATGTATGGTGGTGACCAAAGTTTTTATAAGAATGGTCAAGCTATTCTAAAACGTATTAAAGAAGTACAAGCTAGTGGTAATCCTTTTGGTAATACTGATTTTACTAAAAATGATTTAGATATAGCTACTGATTTATATGATATAACTATTAAAGGTAATGCTGTTACTGTTCCTTATACTGTTAATGGAGTTACTAAACGTAAAAAAGTAGTTCTTCAAGATAAATTTAGAGGTGTTACTATTTATAATACTTTTAAAGCTTCTGATAAAGTTGTTATTGATAGACTTGATAATCAACTTAAAAAAGCTGGACTTGATAAAAAAGACAGAGAACGAATATTAGAACCATTTAAAGGAGGAGTTAATACTAATGATGCTCAATCTTATATTACTCTTGAAGAATGGATTCGTCGTATTACTGCTGCTGGTGAATTAGATAAATATGCTGGACTTATTCAAAGTCTTACAGATGATACTCCAATAGATAAAATTGATTGGACTAAATTTGCTAATAAAGTTCAAATTCAAAAGAATTTCTATTATGATTTATATTATGATACTACTGTTGGTATTGAAGTTCCTAGACAAGTAAAGAATGCTGAGTTTGTTCTTATTCCTAAACTTATTAAAGGAACAGAACTTGAAAAAATTTATAATATAATGACTAATAGAGGTGTTCATCAAATTAATACTGTTGAAACTGTTAAAGTTGCGCAACATAATAGAATGACACTTTGGAATAATGATGGTGTTTTAACTGATGAAGCTCTTAAAGAATTTGATAATAATGTATTTGATAATTCTGAACTATTTAGTTATAATTATCTTTATCGTCAGCAAGAAGTTCCTCAACATATGGTTGATGCTAGTAATAAGGCTGCTATTCAGATTATGAAGAAAATGCTTGATAATCTTCCTAATCGAACTGAACTTAATGAACTTAAAGATAAAGTATTTAATAACTATGTAGCTAATATTAGAAATAGTTTTGAAAAAACTTGTGCTGAACTTGGTATTGGATTAGATGATAATGGTCATATTGATTTAAATTCTAATGGTACTATTAAAAATCTTAATCGTTTTGTATTTTTTGATAGATTTAAAGAAAATGCTCAACAACAAGGAGTTGAGAAAGCTCTTCTTGAATTTTTTGATTTAGATAGTGCTGGATTTAATAATCTTCCTTTATTCTTATCTAATATTAATAGTAAACTTGAAAGTATTGCTAATAGTTATTTTAATACTAATATTACTAGACAACTTATTAGTGGTTGGCATGCTGCTCAATTATCTGATTTTGGTTTTAAAGTTGATAAACAAACTCAAACAGATAGTAAACTTCAATATAAAAAGATTGGAGAAGTTGATGGCACTCCTGTTTATTATACTGAAATTAAACTTCCTAGATGGAGTAGTAAACTTAAAGGATTAAATATTGAACAAGTTCCTGATAGCTTACGTACTATGATTGGTTATCGTATTCCTACTGAAGGTAAACAATCTATATGTATTATGTATGTTAAGGAGTTTCTTCCAGATGCTTATGGTAGTACTGTTGTTGTTCCTGATGAATGGGTTACTCAAACTGGTTCTGACTTTGACGTTGATAGTGTTTATGGTATGTCTAAAACATTTAATCTTGTTAAAGGTATTCCAACTGAAATTACTCATGCTAGATATACTAAAGATGAAGTAGGGTATATTAATTATGTTAAAGATAATGTAGATAAAGCTAGTCGTAAAATTCTTGGTAAGACTTATAATAAACAAGGTAATATTAGAGCTTCTTTAAAAAATAGTGAAGATGCTATTAATGCTACTCTTGAAGGTTATAATGGCAATCTTAAAGTTGTTGAAAAAATTGCTAATGATGGTGGACTTAAGTCTTATGAATCATACTTAAAACTCCCCGTGGAGGATACAAGTAGTCAAGCTGCTAGAACTAATGCTATTATTCAATCATTTATTGATATACTTAATAATCCTGCTGCATTTGAAGAAAATACTACTACTTCTAACTTTGAAAATATTAAAGAAGCTAATGAAACTTATGCAGAAATAGTTGGCGCTAATAAAACAACTGTTGCTCCTAGTGATTTCTTTACTCAACTTGATTGGTTTGATGCTGCTACATCTGGTATTAAACTTAAAGGTATTAGTGTTAATCGAGATACTTTTATGAGTATTGGTAATGTTACTAAAGCTAATCATAGCGAAGGTATTAAAGTTATGTACACTACTGATGTGATTAGTGAGCAAGAAGCTGTTAATAGATATGGTAAAGAAAATGTTGAAACTATTGGTAATAAACATATTCGTATTACTCATAAAAATTTTGGTTGGTCTGGAGATGATAAGAATGTTGATGGCTATTTGATTAATCCTTATAGTTCTCAGACTACTGCTCATATTCTCGATGTTATGAAAGAGGGAGCTATACATAATGAAAATACTTATACGTTTAATGCTTTTAAAACTATTGTTGACTTTGGAAGTAATTATGATACTGCTATTGGATTTATGTGGCAACCTGCTATTGACATACTAGTTCGTAAATGGAAAGAAACCAATAGTGTTCTTGCGGAAGGTACTAAAAATCCGCTTACTGAAGCTATTAGAGAAGTTGCTCATAGTCTTGGTTTTGGTGAAAAAGTTAATTTTGCTGGACGTAAAAAGCTAATTGATATTATTAATGAAAGTTATGGTGAAACTTTCAAGAAAATATTCAATTTAAGCGTTTCTGACGCATTTTCATCACCTGACCTTATATTTTCATCAGATGCATATAAATCTCGTCTTAGAGGGGAAATGAATGGCGTTCAGCAGGCTTTATTTGACCTTTATGTTCTAGCACAATTTAATCGGCTAAACTCAATCGGACAGGATATAAGTAATAATCTTAATATTCTTAGTGCTGATAAATATGGTGCTAAACAAAGTTTTTATGCTAGTGATAAAGTATTTAGAGATGCTAGAACTGTTATTGAAAATAGTAATATTTATGCTCCATCCTCTACTGGGGGTCAAACCTTGCTGTTAGAGAGTGTATTTCCTGATATTAGTGGTGGTATAAATGCATTTATTAAATCTGATATATCTAGAAGTAGTTATCCTAGTTTAGCTGCATTTTTACAAATGAGTACTGCTCTTAGTGTTAAAGCTACTCAACAAGTATTTGAAACTGCTAATCCTGTATTTATTGATTATGTATATAGAATAGCAGAATGGACTAAAGGTGGAATAATGACTGAAAAGTTATATAATGACTATAAAGATTATCTTATTAATAAACTAGAAGTAGGTAATAATGGTAGTTCTTATCTTAATTTACCTGTTACTATTGTTGATGGTAATTTTGTTCATCCTAAATCTATTAAAGAATATGATACTGGTAAATCTAGAGCTTTAGAAGTTGGACGAGTAAGTGGTACATTAGTTAATATTAAAACTGATGATGTTGTAGTTAAAAATATATTTGAACCTACACAAACTGAAATTGATGTATTTGCTAGACTTACTCCTGCTCAGAAAGTTGATTGGATTAAACGTAACTTTAGTCAAGATGGTAGTGTATTTGAACATATTGAAATAGTTGCTAATGATGAAAGAAATAATCGTCGTAATGTAAATATTCAATATATTAATTACATACAAGGTGATATTACTAATGATGAAGCTCATAGATTATTTGATAGAGCTTGGAATCATCCTAATCCTTTCATTAAACTTACAGCTCTTGATTTAGTTAAATATGCTTTTATTGTTGAAGGTCATAAATTTAGAACTAGAAATATTAGTAGACTTATAAGTAATACTCCCCTTAGAGGATTGAGTGAGGGCGGAATAGCTATTGGAGATATAGCTATGAAAGGTATTAATAACTATGGTTTTATTGATAAAGATAATGTTGAAGATATAATTGGTTTTATTCGTAAGAATTATAATAGTTTTAATTGTCCTAGTTATACATTTAAAAGACTTACTAATAATAAAATTAATTATAGTCTAAAAAGAAGTGGTATTATTACTTTTAATGGTCAAGAAAATCTTGATAATGTAGGAATAATAAGAAATGGAGATGCTGTTAATATTATTAGAATTAATAGAAATTTATATATTAAAGGTACTTATGATGGATATGTAGCTTATTATCCTATTGATAGACTTGAATCATTTGAAACTTATAATAGTATTGAGCCTAGTATTATAGCTAATAATAATATTCATAAACCATTAGCCGTTCTCCTTTATGATGGTCTTACTCAACAAGAAAAACGAGATAAATTTATTGATGGTATTAAAGATAATATTAATGAAGCTGTAAATAAAGGTTATAAAGAAGTTCCTGAACTATATGGTAAATATATATCTGATGAGTATTTCCAACCTTTTATGAATACTCCTTTTGAGAATAATACTATATATACTATTAATGGTAAATTTTATCTTAACATTAATGGAACTACTGCTATTAATTTAAGCGATGATTTAAAACAATATAAAGCTAAATATTCTAATATTGAAGATAATAAACTTGGATTGTTTATTGAAATTAATGAAAATGAAATAGATAGAGTTACAAGTAATACTGATAGATATAGTAGTGTTGATGACCAAACTCCTATTGGTAGATTTGCTAAAAATGCTAGTTTAATTATTTCAAGAGCTGTTCGTCATGGACAACCTGCTGCTCAAAATGTTCTTAATGCTCTTAATAATGCTGAAATTAATTATCTTGATAGTAGTAGTCTTTCTGATAATTCTGAATTTTCATTATCAGTTATAGCTAATTATATAGATGTTGAAGCTAATAATATTCTTAATGATATTAATCGTTTTATTAAAATTGACGGTATTGATAAACCTATTAACGATAAAGATGTTATTGGTAAAGTTCTTAAAGATGAACAACTTCAAAATCGTTTCTTAGATGTTATTCTTAGTGCTAATACATTTAAGAATAAATATAAACTTATTAGCGAAATTGATATTGATAGTACAAATCTTGATGATAAAACTAAAGAGAATATTAGAAAGATTCAAAAATTAGTTAATCAAGTTGATTCTAATACTACTGTACATTCTGCTAGAAAAGATTGGTTTGAAAGATGGATTCAATTACGCACTACTAATCCTAATTATATAAGTGGTCTTATGAAAGAATTTGATGCTTATGGTGATACTGGATTTATGGATTATTGGATACAAGATATTCGTGCTAATCGTAACTTTGTATTGCAGAATATACTTAAAGATGTAATGGGTACTGTTGAAGAAGGTCGTCTTAATGGTATTAAAGAAGCTAATGACTTTAGAAATTATCTTAAAGAACTTAAAGCTAGAGCTACTAAAAATGGTAAATCTGTTAGTCTTGATAGTATTATAGATGATGATGGTAGATTAATTCAACCTAATAATCCCGTTTGGGAAGAAAAGATGAAGAAATATAGAGATGCTGCTATTGAAGCTGAACAAAAATTTGGTATTAATAGTGTTGAACATCTTATTGCTTTATCTAATAAAGCTAAGTTTATTGATATGACTACTATTCATCAACTTAAACCAATTACTGTTCAAGATGAAGATGGTAATGATGTTACTATTGAATATTCTACTTATATTATAAATCTTGAAAGAAGTTTATTAGGTCTTAAAAAAGGAGATGATGGTATTCCTAAAGAATTTGCTGAATATAAAAGACTTAATGGTAGAATACGAGATATTCTAAGCCAAGCTACTGATAATGTTACTACACAAAGTCAAGATGAAGAACTTGGACGTATCTATGCTCAAATGGATAGCCTTACTAGTCTTTATGATGAAGATGGTAATAAAAAGATTGGTCATGACTTGAATGTAGCTGAAAGACTTCGTGCTTATCAAACTAATATTCGTAAAATTAAAGAAATGTTCTATGATAAGCAAGCTAAAGAAGGATTTGATTCTAAACTTAAAGAACAACTTTCTATTATTAGTAAATATGAAAGTCAACGTGATGCTAATGGTAATCTTCTTATTAGTATGGAAGAACTTATGAAAGTTCCTGAATATCGTGAAGCTAAAGAATGGATTCGTAAGAATACTAGATATATTCTTGATATTAAAGATATAGAAGATTTAAATTGGGCATTTGAAGAACTTAAAGATGCTAATAAAGGTAATAGTGTTCTTAATCTTGCCATCAAAGAATTTCAAGCTAAAGATGAATTTAACGTAGTTGATGGACGTAAAATACCGGAAGAACGTGCCGCTCTCATAAAAGCTGAAACAGTTAGAAAATATAAATATACTAAAGGTAATGGTATGCCTTATGTTGGTATTATTCGTTCTGCTGAAGATGAACTTAGAATTTATCGTGCTGATTTCTATAACTATCTTACTGGTAATAAATCTAAGAGTGAAGAAGAAATTAATGTAGGAGAAGCTATTAATAAAATACTTGAGAAATATTTTGATAATGCTACTAGAACTCTTAATACTGCTGATATTAGTCAAGAAGATTTAGAACAACTTAAAACTGGTTTTGAGGTATTTAATGAAATTACTAGAGGAGAAAAGAGTACTGATAAAACTAAAGCAAAACGTGTTGCTGAATTTATTGAAAGTGAATGTGATGTTACTTATAATTGGAAACAATATGAACTTGATAAAAATAGAGCTTTTGCTAAAGGTAAAAAGTATTATGATAAATGGTTAGAAGTATTTAGTGAACAAGTTGAAGAAAATGGAACTATTGCGGAAAGATCTAATCGAACTATTTATGGTATTATTAAGCCTAAAGATTTAGATAAATGGACTGACATTGATAAAACTGCTGCAATTAATATTCTTCAAAAAAGAACTAGAGAAACTACTACTCAATATTATTATATGAAAGAAAGAGAAGTTCTTGACAAATATGGTATTGATAGTGTTGAATATAAACAATGGTATAGAGATAATCATTATTTTGACCCTTATACTCGTACTATTAAACCTATTCGTATTTGGACTACTATGCAAATGATTAAAGACGATGGTTCAGCTGTTGTTGGTAATTATGAACCACGTATTAATCAAATGCATATTACTCCTAAAGAAGAACTTATTAATCCAGAATATAGTAGTTTTGTTAATAAGTATAAAGTAGGAACTGGATATGATAATACTGTTTATACTAATCTTAATGAGTATCAACTTGAACTTATGAATAAAGTAAATGAACTTATGAAAAAGTATTGTTTTACTAATAGTAATAAGAGATATGTTGATATGGGTTATCTTCCAGCTTTACCTAAATCTAAAGATATGACTGTTAAAGATTACTTTGAACAAGCTCTTAGTTTTCTTGGTTGGACTGCTAATGTTCCTAATAATACTGGATGGAGAAATAATGAAGATTTAACTTTTGATAAAGATTATGATATTCCTAATCCTAGATTATCTCAATTAGCTAATAAAGATACACAACAACTTCCTACTATACCTAAATTTAAAGAGCCTAATGAAAGTGATGAAGAATTTAGTAAACGTAAAGCTGCTGCTATTAAAGCTAGAGATGAGATTATTGAAAAGAATAATAAGATTCATAATGATATTCTTAATCGTAATTGGGAAGAAGTATTTAATAGTTTCTTAATTGAAAGTAATAGATATAATGCTATTAAAACAATTAAAAATCTTCTTTATACTGTCGACCAAATTATTACTAGTAATACTGCTTATGATATAAATTATAAAGGTAGTATAAGTGAAAATAGAGAAGCTAGTGCTGGTGGTGAAATTGAATATAAACAAGAAAAACAAACTAGAACTAGTGAACATCTTAGAAGTTTTATTCGTCGTCTTGTATTTGAACAATATAAAGATAATAAAATTCCTAATCTAGTTAAACTTGGTTCTCTTGCTCAAAACATTGCTGGTAGTAAATATATGATGATGAACATTACTGGTGGTATTGCTAACGTTCTTACTGGTTCTAGTAATATATTTATGGAACGAGCTGCTGGTGAATATATTAATCTTAAAGATTGGGAAGCTGGTAAATCTGAATGGATTAAAGGAACTGTTAGTTATATGGCTAATATGTATAGTGAAAATAGTAGTACTCTTCAAGATGCTATTATTAAACTTAGTCATGTAGTTGACTTTGATAGAGTAACTGAAGTTAGTACTGCTGAAGGTCTTAAAGAAAATATTCGTAGAGTTCGTGGATTACTATTTAGTCCTCAATCTGTTGGTGAGCATTATATGCAAAATGTTATGTTATTCGCTATGCTTAAATCTCATAGACTTGTTGATAATGGTAGAGGTGGTTATAATATAATGAGTAAAGAAATGTATCATCGTAAAGCTGAACAAGATGCTCTTATGTCTGTAATAAATACTCCCCGTGGAGGAGAGAACCAAGCTCTTCTTGAACAATTCAATAAGTTTATGGATGATGCTAAAGCTGATAATAAAAAACGAGCTAAATATAATCTATTTAAAGCTAATCCTATATTCGATTTTGTTAAGACTTATCTTAATGAAGAACAACAAAGAGAATATATTGCTAAACGTAAAGAACTTATTAAGAATATTGATAAAGAGTTTGCTGAACTTCCAGATATTTATAATCAGTTTGAACTTAAAGATGGTATTGCTCAAATAAAATCTGATAGTAAACTTACTCTTAAAGAATATGCTAAATTTATTGATAAAGTTCGTGAAGTAAATAAGAAAGTTCATGGTGTTTATGATAAACTTGGTTCTGCTAATATAGAACAACATTGGTGGGGTGGTACGGTTATGCAATATCATAAACATCTTTATCCTGGTTTTAAGAAACGTTATCGTTGGAACGGTTATTATAATGAAACTCTAGGTACTATTGAAAAAGGTAGTTATACTAGTCTTTATGATTATTTGACTATTCCATTTAAAGAAACTAACGTAGGAGAAGTTAATAATGTGAGTGATGTTCTTAAAGCATTCCAAACTTATGGTAAGAATTTACTTTCATTTGCTGTTAATTTCAAACTTAATTATGAACTTCTTCCTGAACATGAAAAAGCAAATATTAGACGTAATTTAGGTGATTTACTTTATGTAGGAGCTGCTATTATTGGAGCAATTGCTATAACTGGTATGGGAGGTGATGACGATGAAAGTATTATGTATAATCTTATGCTTTATCACGCTGACCGTCTTGCTTCTGAAGCTGCTTCATTTACTCCGTTTGGTGCTTATGCTGAAGGTAAAAAACTATGGTCTAGTCCTGTTGCTATTGGACAAACTATTAATGACTTACTTGGTACTACTGCTATGGCTGCTAGATTCCTTATTGAAGAGGACTTTACTGAAGAATATACTACTGGTAGATATAAAGGTATGAATAAGTTTGAAGTTATGGCTGTTCGTAATATACCTGTTGTTCGTAGTATTAATCGAGTTCTTGATTTACCTAATAATAATAGTTATTATAAACTTGATGAAAATATACTTAGTATTATACCTTATAAAGATATAGCTAAAGATATATTTGAATAAGCTGGACTTGAATCTAGTAAAAAATAAGGGCTTGCCTATGGTATCACTACCTAGACAAGCCCTTTTACTTTTATATTAATACAAGAATACCTTTAGTTTGAAGTTCAAAGCAATCATTAACATAATCTTCAGGAGTACCACTATAAATATATTTAGGATTAGCAACATAGCAACCTTTAACACATTTATCCTCTTTATCTTTATAATGATTAATAAATCCTTTGTCTTTAAGACTAGATAATGCTGATTTTATAGATGGCTTTGGAACTTTAGTTTCTTCTTCACAATCATCATAAAACATAGCATTAACTGAAAAATAAAGTTTAGTTTTATCTGGTTTTTGTCTTGTTAAAAGAACATGACTATTAATATAAAATAAAACATTTTTTTCATTATTAGTAAGATTATAAATATTACCTAAAGTATCAATAAACACTTTAAAATATAATCTTTTCTTTTGTTCATCAATAAGTTGTTTATGACTTTTAGAATCAGCATACATGACAAGAACATCTTTCTTATCAATAATTTCACCATCTTTTGTTACAATAGCTACTGTATTAACATCATTAATAGCATAATTAACTATACTATTATTAGGTTTATTACTTTTACTAACAGATTTAAATGTAGGCATAAGAATATAATTTTATATTCCAAAGATAAAAAATATAACTATATCAAATGTTAATAGAATAAAAAATTATACTAATCTTTGTACTAGTTCTACTAATCTTTGTATCAGTCATACTACGGGTGTTGATTTAACATAGCTTTTATGCTGATTATCAGCACTTTAACGACTACGAATATCTAGTCTATTCTATAAGCCAATCAAAGGTGCAACCTTTGTGCGTAGGAGCATAGCCTATATGATTATTAATAATAGCAATATCTTAATTAAAACCATCATCATTATTACCAATAACACACATAAGAATAATAAAAACTATAATACCAACAACAAATAGTTTTCCACTATACTTATCCATAGCTTCATTATCACTAATATTATTAGCAATAGCCAATAGTTTAACACCACCAAATATAATTCCAAGAAGAACAATAAATGCAACCATAATTATAATATATTTAAGTTTAATAATAAGATAAAAATAAACCCCAGTAGTAAGACTAGCTTAGCTACCGAGGTTTCAGTCATGCCAACGACTATAAGTTTAAGGATTAGTAGAACGCTCCGCTTCGCTACGCTCAACTCCCCCGTAGAGGATGGAATAGACTAGTATTCATTCAATCAATATAATTATTATCATTAATAACTATACTAATATTACTAGCACAACTACCATTCCATCCTCTACGGGGAGTATAGCGAAGAGTGCGTAGCACTCGTAGCGGTTCCAAGCTAATCATCAAATTTAATAAAGCCAGCTCTATTAGAGCCAGCTTTAAGTATAACATATAAACCATTAGCATTAATACTATTTACTTCTTTAGTCCATATTTAGCCCATTGAAGAACAAATCCAAGACCTTTCCAAATTTTATCTTCAGCTTTAATTCGAGCATAATTAGAACCAACATTTAAATCAAAATTTTCAGGTTTTACACAAGCTGCTTGACCATGAACTTCAAATCCAGTAAGACAAGTAAGAGTAGTATTAGTTGTTTTAGTACCAACTTTTACATTTTCAATATCTTTAATAAATCTCTTAATATCATTTTCTTTAAGAACATCTCCAGCAGGGTCTTCAAGTTTATAATAAGCTTTCTCAAACTCTTTAGCAGGACTCCAAGATTTATATCCATTAGGATAAGTTACTTCATAACCATCTTCTTCAAAAAAATGATTACCAATTCTATAACCTTTGTCATTTGCTTCACGAGCTGTCATAGGAACAGCTTCAATCATTTTAACTCCAATAAATTTACTCATAATTTTAAAATTTAATTATTTATTTAATAGTAGTAGTAATTATTACAAATCTATCATCTGCCGGTTCAACATCAATAGCCTGAAATTCTTTATATTCAGTATCTTCAACTAAAACAAGTTTATCTTCATCAAATTGTTGAAGTTTATCTATAAGTTCTTTAACTGTCATAGTTTATTCTTTTTCAAGTTTGTTAATAATATCTTTAATATAATCACTAGGAAAACTTCCTTCAAGTCTAGCTAATTCTTTTCTTTTATAATCATTATTGATTTTAGTAATAACAGTAGTAGGAAATTTAGTAATTTCTTTTCTTAGAATATCGTCTAGATTTGTATTACGAATATTAAGAGTAATATCACAATTAGCTTCATTAATAGCATCAGTTATATTTTTAATTGCTATTTTACAAGCATCACAACCATCTCTAGTAAAACAATCAATACGTATCATAGTACAATAGCATTATTTTTAACAGCTTCTTTAATAGTATTAGGAACTCTAAGAAGAGTATTCTTAATCATTTCAGTAGTAAGACTATCAGAATATACATAAGTAGCATAAGTTCTCCAACTATCTTTAATTACAACAGCAAACTTATTCGGATTATCAACATTAGTTTGAATATATTCTACTTTAGTATTTTGATATTTCCACATCCAAGCAATAGCATCAGCACATTTAGCACGAGTTATACAATCATGTTCATCAATAAACGCTTCAACAAATATATTATTTGTTTGTCTTGTAGGTTCATCTCCAGTAAGATAATTAATATCATTACGAAGTTCTTCCCAAGTAACAGAATTACTATATCTTTTATATTCTGTATCATCTCTATATATAATACAAGTAGGATATTCAGTAATATTTTTACCTGCAACAGCCTTTTCAAGTATCATATCTTCAAGAATAAGATGGTCAGGAAGATTTTTAAAATTACATTGAACATTAGTACCAAATAAAGCTATATCAATAGCTTCTCTCATAGCTTCTGTTTTATCTTTATCAGCACTTTTATAATAAAATTCAATTTTAACCATAGTATTCGTATAATATAATGAGAATTTATAAAATTAGCTATTTTAAAGCCCCATATTGAACGATAATCATATCGTGATAGATTAATCACAATAGCAATTAAAATTCAATGTAGGGCAAAAGAACTGTATCTATGACTATCCTAACAACTTGCGAAGATATTTCCTAATAGTGTAATCGCTTTGCACACCACGTAGAATATCACCATCACAATAAGCAGTAGGAGCATCACTAATACCAACACTACGCGCTTCTTGTCTACCAGTATCAGTATATAGATTATGCCTAATAAGATTAAACCTACCGGCAAACTCAGGTAGAGCAAGAGCTTTGTGAAGCCTTTCTTCAAAAAGTTTACTAACATTACAATCAGGTAAATAAAACAAGATTAACTTTTTCATAGATAAACTTCATTACCTTCAACTTTAGCATCACTAAAATGACTTTTAAAACTTTCAACACTTCTACACCATAAAGGTTCAAGTCCATCAACTTTATAAATAACAGCAGGAATCCATTCACCTGTATCTGGATGTTTCATTTTAGTAATACTAATAATTATATATTCATTAGATGTTTTATTATGAATATAACGAGCACCAACTTTAAGCTTTAGCTCCTCCACCGGTTCCTTCTCCAAATCCTTTGTTTCCACGTTCACTTTCTCCTAATTCTTCAATAGATTCAACTTCTTTCCAACTAATTCTTTCAGCACTATTAATAATTAATTGACAACATCTATCTTTACCATCACAATTATATGGTGGAGTAGAAACTTTAGCAAGTATGTTAGTCATTGTAGTTCTAACATTATTAAGTTTAAGTCTAGAATTGCCAACCATACTATCAGGTAAATGCATATGTTCTCTAAGTTTATCAACTACTTCAACAAGAGTAGATACAGCATGAACTAAATCTCTAGAAGTACGATTCTTAAAAATAATAAGAAGTTCTCCACGATAACCCCAATCAAGAGTACCAGGAGCATTAGGCATATAAAAGTCAGATTTAGTAAGATTACTTCTAGGACGTAAAGACATTTCATTAGGTTCACCATTAGCATCATTTCCAATATTAAATGCTAAACCTGTATGATAGATAAATCTATCTTTATCTTTATCATGCTCACAAAGAATAGGATAAACATCCATACAAGCATCACCTTCTTTACCATAAGCAGGTAAAATAGGTTGAACATTACAATACTGTTCTACATCTACAACATCTCCACTAAGAAGTTTAATCTCTTTCAGTTTAAATACTTTTACTTCCATATATAATTAAATTATTAAATTAAAGAGCTTTTGCAAGTGCAAAAGCATTTTCTATTTTTCTTGATTTATCACCATAACAAATACTATCAAATCGCTTAGTACCTTCAATATTATCTATATTAGAATAATATCCACTAATAGCATTAACTGCACCCCAAGCTGTACCAAGAATATCTCTTTGACCTGGACCATCAAAATAATAACTATAAGTATTAGAAATAACATTCATTTTTCTACTACTTATTTTACTATCAGTTAAAGCTAAACCACTACGATAAGCAATATCTTTAATAGTATGACCTGTATCTTTTAGACGTTGAATTTCATCACTAGTAAAAAGATTTTCTCCAATAAATTGGATTACATCTTCATCAGTAACCTTAATATCAGCAAGTAAATTACAATATTGACTAAATTCTTCAGATTTAATTTTACTAATTCCAAGTATTTCTTGCGCAACAGAAATCTTATTATGAACACTAGTTGTATGTCGAAAACTAACATAATTACTACTAGTACGAATAGCAGCATTAAGAGTATTTTGACAAATAACTCTAATAGGAGTAAATAAAATCTTAACTCCGCCACTACCATCATGAGTATTAGTAAATACTAGATAATTTTCAACAGGGTCACCTTTAACAAGAATATTATTAGGAAGTTTAGCACTTACAAATATTCTCTCACCATTTCCCCAAAATCCAGCAGTTTGCCAAATAGCAGAATTTTTACCAATAGCGTCATCAAAGAAATTAAAAGCATCATTATTTTGAACAATAGTATATTTGCTTTTAACTACACCTAAAGGAATATTGAAATCAGTACGATAGGTAGCAAAGGCATTATCACACTTACGATAAATGTCAGTACCAAAAACATGAGCGCTTTCTTTTTGTTCTTTAATAATTCTATCAAGTTCTTCATCAGTTCCAGTAAGTTTAATAGGCATTTTACCAACTAGTTCACATTTAGCTACATCAAAATTAAGTCCAGCTTTAAGCATAACTTCTTTAGCAGTAGCACAATCTGATACATCAATAGCACCAGAATAAGCCCAAGGTTTACCTTTTACTTTATACATATTATTTATGACTTATATGTAACATAACACTTTCAATATCTCTAACAGCTTGGTTTTTATTAACACCATAAGTATCCATATACCATTTTATTAATTCTCTTACTTTTTCTTCTAGTTCCATAATTAACAAGATTAGCAGTGTTGACTCCCCTTGGAGGATGAACTTAATTCTATCTTCTACGGGGAGTATAACCAAGTTATTTAATAATAAGACTAGTATTTTCAACAAGTTTAGCTATACTAATATCTCTACCGTCATTAAGAATATTCTTCATAGTAGTTTTATTAATACTACTACTTCTCGTCATTTCATGTTGATGATTAAAGAAAGTATTAAGTAAATCAAAATTAATTTTATTAGCTAAATCACCAACAGGTTTTTCAATCTCAAATTTAACTTTAATACAATCTAAATCATCAAGCGTAAAATAACCCCCAGTTTCTTCTCTAAGTCTAGCAGATTGTTCAGGATATCTTTCAGTAAATTTATTATTAATTTGTTCAAGAAGAACATCTCTACTAAATGAGAAATTACCATCAATCATATCATTATCCCAAAGAGATTGTAAATGTTCAAGAACTAAATCAATAAATATTTGATTAAGATTTTCATCAATCTCAACACATTTAGTATTTTTAGTATATAGTTTACTATCAACTAGATTAATAACTTTATTACCAGATTTACCTAAATCTCCATAAGTAATAACAGCATCAAGCATAACTCCTTTAAGTCTTTCAGCATTGTTTTCTTTAGTTTTACGAAGAACAGCTAATCGTTGCTCTTCTTTTTTACAAGATTCAGCTTCAAGATTAAGTACAGTATATGCTTTACGATAACTATCAAGTTTAGATTTAAGACTTTCTTGTGTAATAGTAAGACGTTCTTCAAGTTCAGGAGTTAATTCACCTCCATTTTCTTCTAACTCAAGAAATATATCTTCAAGTTCAGTAGTAATATTATAAATATTTGCCATTATTTTCTACGTTTAGATACATTATAAGCAGAACGATAATAAGGATTTAAATAACCAAATAAATGAGTATAATCACTAGCAGTCATTTTATCAGTATTAGTTCTATATTTATAACTAGCTTCAATATACTTTTTATATAGTTTTTTACTCAAACCGAGATTACCAACAAATCCACCATTTTCAAATACAATAGCTTCTGTATTTTTAGTAGTTCTAAAACGGTTATTAAAACCATAAAATCTTCTTCTCATAACTTTAATATTTAAATAGTTAATAATTTATTTATTATTTCTCATTTCTTTATATGCTTCTTCTTCAAGTTCAACAGTAACATCTTCAAGACGAATACCTCTTAAACAAGAACATTCTTCCCATTGAATATTATAATAAGCATTAAGTAACAGTAAATTAGTATTATTAGCATCAACAGCCATAATCCAATTATCAGGAGCTATTTCTATTTCAACACAATCAATAGTTATTGTAGGACGAGGAATCCACCCTTTATTAATTTTATATGGTAGTAAATGACATTGATTAAAATATCTACCGGTAAGAATATTATCTTTATATTCAAATAATCCACCATTCCAACAAATAGGATTTTTATTATCAGTCCATTCTTTAGTATCAAAATTATATCTACTAGTAGCTCGTTTATTAAAAGCTCCATTATAATGAATACTACCATCTGGCTCTTTGAATACATCTCCTTTACGTCTGTTTTGACAAGTACCATCAGAACTTATTTGACACCATTCATCATCAGTAAATTTAAGAGGACTAATAATATCCCAATCACATAGTCTTTGAACAAGATTAATTTCCCAAGGAGCAGAACTACCACTATTACCATGAGAAGCAAATACAGCAACAGCTTCAATTACTTGTTGATACATCCAATCATTTGGACCACCTTCTCCATTACCATATCCAGCAAGTTTAAGTTCTTTAATAGCATGTTTACAAATATTACTTTCTCTAATAACTTTAGCTAAAACTTTCTTATTAATAAGAGGTTTATTATTTTGCTTTTTAATATAACGTTTGCTTTTCTTCATTTTTAATTACTTTAAGAACAACAATATTACATAAAAGACCATAACAAAGATATTTATTAAATACACAATCAGGACAATTTCCAATATGTTTATTTTTAACATATTTACATAAAAGTGTTACTTCTTTATTATCTTTACACCTAATTGTAGTATAAAGAAATTCTTCACCATCATTTAAGTCATCAGTGAAATTAGTATCACTATAATTTTCAACATGAAAGTGTTTAAGTTTATCAATCTCTGAAGTCATATCCAAGTTCCATTAAATTATTTCTAATCATACCAGCTATAAGTCGGGCATTTGGATGAGGAGTACCAGTAGTACCATAATAACGTAAATCAATAATATGGCACCATTCATTAATAGAATATGTATAGACACATCTAGTAGCAGTATCAAGAGGAAGAACGCCACGAGCATCTTGACGATGCATACCAATATCTACAAGAAGTTTATATTTATTAAAAGAATCATTACAACTATCTCTAAAAATAGATGCTTTTTTATGAGAATTGCACCATTCTTCAAAAATAGGTTCATTATTTAAATAATCTACTTCTTCATCAGTCATCCAATGAGGACGACAAATATTCCCATCTTCATATACATATCGAGTTGATTTTTCAGCAATATTATTAGGACTAACACGATTTAATTCACGAGAAGTACTAATTTGTGTATCAACACAAAAAGTATATCTCATCATATGAAATCCTATTTCAGTATTACGAAAATTTTCAATAGGAACAATATATTTAGATAGATAACCAAATTGTGTTTTATGGTCTAAAACCCAATTACCATTAACAGTTATATAATAAACATGTTTTTCATAATGATAACTAAAACCAATAGTATTAGCATAATTAATAACAATAGTTTCTAAAGTTTTATCACTATCATTAGCTATTATATAATAAGTTCCATGACGAAACATACTCCAATGTTCACTATCTATAAGTCTTTTAATAGTAGCTTGATCATTACCTGTTTCTCTACCATAACAAACTCTTGCACATCTAGCAACATGAGCTTTAGCATCATCTCCTTGTTGCCAAAGTTCAACTTTTGGTTCAATTATTTTCATCTTCTTGATTATTATAAAAATCTTTAACTACATTTCCAAATATACTATAAAAATGTTCTTTAGGTATAATATTAATAGGCTGTATAGAATCAAGCTCTTTAAAAAACTCTTTAAGACCTTTATTTCTAATCCATAAAGTATCATAAGTAGCAGTTATATAATTATCTTTATCCATGTCACAAGCTATAAAGCAAGTTTCACTATCAAGCTTATCTATACATTCTTTACATACAATAGCTTCAGCTATTTGTTTACTCTTACTAGCATCTTCTTCAACAGAATTTCCAAGTGGAGTATAACCAATAACTTTACCACAACATATACAAACTCTAGCAAGAGCATTTATACCAAAAATAGGATGTAATTTCATACCATATAATCAGTTACAAATTTAAGAACTTTATAAAAAAGACCAACAAGAGTACCAATATTATCAATAACATAATCATCTTCACAAATTTTTATTTGTTCACTTTCATGATTATCATTATTAACTCTTCTATCTACTCTAATTATTTTTCCACCATAATATTTAATAGCCATACATTCATCTTCAAATCTAGCATCAGATATAATACATTGACCTTTACTATTTCTTATATCAAATGCTTTATTCATAGTATAACGAATAAAAGCTTCTTTCCAAAAATGATTTCTAATAATATTAGTACCATAATATTGAAGAAGAACTCTAATTTTAATACTAACATTATTACTATATAAAACAAGATATCCAGCCAAATCATTATATTTTAATATATTATCATTACAATTATCAACAACATAAAAAGAGTCTGTAATATTAGTAGTAACAATACCAGTCTTAAAATTATAATAATAATTTTCTTTAATTTCTTGTCTATCTAGAAGTTTACGGTCAATACCACAAAATTCAGATATATCATCTTTAAGTTTATCAGCAAAATGAATAATTATTTCATCGTTTTCAACAAACCCATTTTTATGATAAAGAAGCCAAGTATCATAACTAGCTTTCATAATACCATCATGAAGGATATAACTAATCATAGAAGCAACTGTATCTTTACCACTTCCTTTAAATCCTTTAATACCAACAATAGAAACTTTATTAATACTCATAGTAATTTGTTTTTGTTTATCAAGACAAATATAAAAATATAATAGGAATTTACTAGTAATAATGATGCTGAATTTAATGTTAAATATCATAGTGAGAATGACGCATTTTAAGGCTCATTATGACACGCAAATCTTATCGTGATAGATTAATCATTTCAATATATAAAATTGAATACAGACAAAAAGAATCATATCTACGAGCGTGTTCTGTATAGTTTTAGACCTCTGACAAACAGAAAAGCCTAGCACACCATATTATGTACTAGGCTTCACCTTATTCAATATCTATATGATAAATAATACAAAAACCATTACGTTCTTCTACAAATTTAACATTAATATTAAAATCATCTTTAGACATAACAAAAGTATTACGTAGTCTTGTATCAAGAAGTCTAATAACTATATTAGGAATATATAATTTAAATCCAGTATTAGCATCTCGAATAATAGGAACACTATTATTAATTCTATTATCATTATACAAAATCACATAAAGTTCATTACTTTTAGTCATATCATTATATCTAACAGCAAAATTATAACTTTTAGCATCATAATCAGTAAATATAATAATAGATTTATAATAACAACTAAAATAAGATTTAGTTCTATCAAAATTATTATTCTTAATTACATTATAATCTAGTATCTCCATTTATAACAACAGTTTTAATATGAAATGGAACTCTAGTAACGCCACTTCGTTCACCATATTCTATATGAACAGTTCTACCAATATAAGATTTAGAATCAAATAAAACTTCTTGCTGAACTATATGACTAGTGCTTAAACGAGTTTCAAACTTTTCATTATTAATATCATTTTTACAAAGAAGAATAGGTAAATCACGTTTCTTTTCTTTATAAATATCAAGAATTATAAAATCTCCTTCAGCAGCATCTTTAAACTTCTCCATATAATTAGCTCTACGTCTACCATATTGATAATCAGTTTTAGCATTACGAAGTATAAGACCTTCAAATCCTAGATTAATATAATGATTTCTAGTTTCAATAGCTTCATTATCATTATTAATGTATCTACTAGGAAGAACAATAAATCTTTCTATATTGCCATAATGATTTTCAATATTATAGAAAGAAGTAGGAGATTTAATACCATAACGATAATCATTTCTACTACTTTGATCACCTTCCATCATAATATCATAACACCAAAATTGAAGAAGTTTATTTTCAGGACAATTACTATCTTTAACAAAATGATTAATTTGATTTATAGTATAGCCTGGAAGATAAATCTCACCATCAAGAGCAACAGACCCATCAATCATATCACTGATAATATTTGCAGGAATAACAAAAAGAAGATAATCGCTAAGATTCTCCAAAGTATTCCAAATAATGCCTTCACGACTTTGGAAACGAAGCCTAACAGGTTTAAACATATCATTTTGAGTATAAGCAGTAACAATACAACGAAGACCATTAATCTTATACTGACCATACATACAACTGACTTTTTTCCAAACATTACCATTATACGTTTTAGCAAGCATTGGAAGTAAAAGATTACTGTTTCTATTACTAAGGTCTTTAGGTAGATAAGTATTTAGAAAATTAAATAGAGTATCATTATCTCCATCCTCCACGGGGGGTAAACCCTGCATATCGCAAAGTTCATTAAGATATGTATATCCTTGTTTAATCTTATCATTATATCTACTTTCAAGTTCTTTTTGACCATCTTTTTGAGTAACAGCATAAACTTCTTTACGAATATTACCTCGAACAAGACCATAAAAAACAGTGATACTATTAGTACCACTGTCAAGTTCAGCCCACCAAACAGTAGGCACACCATTATTATTTCTACGATAAAGTTTATTCATTATGTTCACTTATTTTTAAACCATTAAATGCAAAACTAACAGCTTTACCACCTAGAAGTTTAGTTTTACGCTGAGCAATCGTTTCCTTTTTAGGCTTAATAGCCTTTGCAATACCGGTGCTAACATCAATGGGTTTACCTGTAAAGACATCTTTTGATTGATTAACTCTGCTAGCACTTCTAGTGCGTTTCCTTGGTTCTTTACTATAATATCGTATTGGGTTTCTTCTCTCGAAATCAAGATTTTTTTCATGTATATCAATAATTCTTTTAATAATAGTATTACGATAATCAATATAACTTTGAGCTTTTTCTGGATGATGTTCTAGAATAAGATAAGCTTTATCAAGAATATATTCAATACTAGAAAGAGTAATACGATAACCATAATTAATAGTTTGTCTAGGACGAGAACCATCAGGATAAATAGTAGTACAATCTAAATCTTTAATATAAGATTCAATCGCATCAGCCATCGTAGATTTATCAATAACATAATTAATATATCTAATATCTCTATCATCTAGCTTTTCTTCATATCCTTTTATTATCATAGATTTTCTTTCTTACATTTATAAATAATAATACGAGTTGGTTTACCTATAAGACAATGATTATATTTAAACCATTCAACAATATCAAATGTAGGATAAGTTTTAGCTATTCCTTCAATAAGAGCATAACCTTCTTGATAATTAAAATTACTATGAATAGTTCCACCATTATCAGTATCAAGTAAGCTAAACTTTTTGATATATTCAACGTCATCATTAGAAGATAGATTAATTTCTCCATAACAATAAATATCTTTTTTATCAATACGTTTACCATCTATATTAATACATTCCCATTTATCAAGATTTTGTTCATCCTCTTCAGTAATTGGACGCATAACAGTATAGGTAACACCAGCTAGACTTTTAGTATGGCAAAGTATTACTTTCTTCCGTATCCCAAGTAAATTCAGTTTCTTCTCCATAATTATCTTCTATATATTTAACAACTTGTTGAGTTAATTCATTAATAACATTTGTAGAATAACTACTTCTCAATTCTGCAAAATCTTTAACGCCAAGTTCTTTAGGAATAATAATAGGTATAATATCATAATCATTCTTAAGAATCACAGCTTCCATAAGACCAGTTCTATCATTATCCATAAGGCTAATAAGAAAACCATTTCGATTAAGTTTACTACGAAGCCAATCATATTCAATTTGACGAAGTTTATAAGTTTCATGTGGAATATTAACAACACCAATAGTTTTAGATTCAATGGTAGACCCCCCGTAGAGGATGGAATGATTAATACTCTTTAGATAACATTCAAGACTTAATCTATCTTTAGTAGATTTAGTTATAATAATAACGTCATAATTATCTAATTCAAGATTAATAACTCCTTCAATAGTATTACTATTAGTTATAAACTTAACTTCAGTTTTCTTATTCCTATTTGGAAAATACAATTTAACATTAACTATTCCTCTTTTATCTTGTCCAAGAACATATCCATAACATAAATCCGTTTTATCTTTATCGTAAAAATATTTAGGAATAGGATTAGTTGAACGATTAATATAAAATTGGTCAACAGGATAAACAAAATGAGTATTAAGAAAATTAAGATTAATACCAAATTGTCCCCAATACTTAGCATCTAAATTATTCCACGGACGAGTAACAAGTTCAATAATAGGTTTATGATTACGTACATTACTAATAGCCCTAGTAATATTATAATCGTTGTTTTCATCTTTATCTTGTCCATAAATAATATTTCTAAAAGTATAAGCAATATGTTTAAGAACAAATAGAAATTGACTTTTAATAGAAATATCAATTTGCTTATGAACAATTTCAGAGAGTACAGTTGCAGCAGCATCTATACAATCTCCCCACCAATATCCAGCAAAATCTCTTCCTTTAAGTTTATTCCTATTATCATATCTAAAACCAAAACTAGGATGAGTATCTTCACGAAAAGGACTAGATATAAATTCTCCTGTATCTATACAATGTTGTATATCTTCAACACTAATTCCAGTATAAACACTAAAAATAGTTACTTGACTAACTTTAGAGAAAATATAATCTTTAGTTAAAATAGTATTACTAATATTTCTTTTCATAATATTTTTAATTTGACCTTTATCGTGAACATATAAAAAAAGAGGACTAGGTACTAAAATAGTACCCAATCCTCTTACATACAACTATTTAACTAACTTTAATTTTTTAAAATGGCAAATCTTCTGTTGGATTAACAAAAGCACCAGCAGCATCATTACCACCACCAAATGGACTAAAATCTCCACCGCCATTAAATCCACTAACAGGATTTATAGGAGCAGCAGTTTGAACACCGGGCATTACACCAACACCAGGCATAGCAACGTTTGGCTGTTTAGCTTGTTCGGCAGATTTTTGATAAACAATACTTTCTTTATAAGGGTCAATATGCAAACTAGGAGCAGATTGTTCTTTATAAAGTTCAATAACTCCATCATTGATAAATGTAGGAAATCCTAAATCACCAAATGAAGATTTACTTCCAACAACAGCATGCCATTTACCATCATTCTTAACGAAACGAAGAAGCTTCATCCAAATAGTAATAGGTTTACCTTTAGCATCATTATAAACAGGTTTACCATTATTGTTAAGTAACTTAACATAATTTTCAAACACAGTCTTATAACCAGCTATAACTTCTTCAGCCTCAATAGGTACATACTGCATATTTTCATCAAAATCTTCAAAAGGTAAAGTAAGAGCATCAATTTCTTCTTCTGTTAAATCACGACCTTTAAGAACAAATACATTATATATATGTTTCATAAAGCGGAAAATGTTATCAACTTTCCAAGCACCTTTACCGCCAGGAATAGTTTCAACATTACTTTCAGCAGGAAGAAGGCGTTGAGTTACATAACGACGTTCATTGATATTTTCATGATTACTAGCAAAAGTAAATGTAAGATAAGGAATACTCATACCAGCAAACGAAGGCATACCTTGAACATTATCTTTCAGTGTAGCCCAATCAACTTTAACATCTTCAAGATGACCAATAAACAAGCCATTAGCTTTATTACAATCAGTACGTTCATCAAACTTTTTACGAGTTACATCACGTAAATCGTTATTAATACCTCTACCTCTACGTTTTTTAGGAGTTTGTACTTCTGCATTAGCAGTTTGTTCAGCACTTGCTGCAACAGCAGCTTCATTCTTAATTTCTTTTTCTGTCGACATAATTAAAGTAATTAAAAGAATTATTAGATAAAATAAGAGCTGCACTATTAGCAATACTAACAATGCAGCTCTATGTTCAAGATACTATATTTCTAGGACGAAGATTTGATTATTCAGCAGTTTCTTCTTTTTCAGCTTTCTTACCGATACGAATAGGTTCTTCATCTTTATATTCGGTAAGCATTGCAATCTTAACAACAATATCTTTATGACCGTTATTAACAACAGCTTCTTGCAAGTTATCAATATCTACTGTATAAACACGATTTTTAGAAGTAGCTTCTTCATCAGTCATATTAGATTTTAACTGTTTCCAAACATTAGAATCAGTAAAGTTAAGAGTTACACCAATACCAGACAAAGCAGCAGTATTAGCACATTTAGAACCTTTAACTTTAACAACTTCATCACCTTGAATACAGCTAACCAAAAGTTCTTTCTGTTCATCTTCGGTAATACCTTCACGACCAAGAGCAGCTTTAAGTTCTTCATTAGAAGAAGATAAAGCACCTTCAAGAGTTTCTTGGAAATAAGTATTAACATACTTAATCTTATCATTCTTAGTCATACGAACACGAGTAGTGCAAGGATTACCATTCTTGTCTAATTCAGCAATACCTTTAGCCAAAGCCCAAATATCAAATTCAGCATGAACAGCCATAGCAGCTTCGGGAGATTCAATATCCAAACCTTGTTCTTCACAGAAAGCAACAATTTCGGGTACTTTATTGATAATAGCATTATCAATATTTGCACAGTTATTAATGAACATTACATATTCACCATGAGCAATGCCGAGAGCTTTAGAAACTTGTGCAGTTATACGGAAACTACCGGGAGTAGAAACAACTACCAATTCAGGTTCTTCACTAACTGCTCTTTGACCAGCATTAACAATACCCATACCAAAACTCAAACCTTTCTTAAAGTCTTTCATAATTATAATTATTTAAAAAGTGAATAATATCAGTCATACGACTGTTTTGTTTAATAATAATTTCTCTAGTTTGTTTATGTTATTGAATTTCAGTAATATCAATAATATCTTCATTACTCAAATCAATACCTTGCATAGTCTTTAATTCTTCTGTGCTAAGACAGCCCATAATTAAATCATTAGCAATTTCACGAGCACCATAAACAAATGCTCTATGACTTATCATTATTTTAGGATATTTCTTATAAGTATCTTTTTCAAAACATCCAGCAACAATAGCATCTTTATAAGTAAACTCACCAGTAGCAACCATATTACGTTCTCCAATTTTACGATAAAAACGATAACTAGTAATATAATCAATAGGAACAGCAGGTATTCTATAAACAGGAACTTTACCAGTAGAAGCAATTTGTTTAGCTTCAGCAGTATTAGTAGCTATTTCAAACTTACCATTAAGTTGATATTCTTTATATACATTACCATTATAATCTTTATAATATTTAACAGGATAAACATATATATGTTCATGGTCTTTATCTTCTGCATTTTTAGTTTGTGCCTCTTTGGGAGTAAGACACTTAATACAGTCAGATGGAAGTTTATCTTCATCATAAGCATTAAAGCCATCTGTATATTCGTACAGAGCGCGATAATTATCTACTTTTTCCCAACTCACGCTGCCTTTGACAAGTAATGCCTTAATAATGTGAACATCAACACCTGTTTTACCTTGAACTACATGAATATGTTCAATGCAAGTAGAAAATGGAAGTCTAAGGTCTTTAGCTCTCATTGCAATAGCAAGACCATCTTCAACAGACTTAATACCACATTTATCACTACGCATAACACGTTTGATAAATACTTCAAGACTTGCAATTTCAGCTTCACTCATATAATTAAGCTGATATGGAGCAACAGAATGTTGAACACCATGTTGTTTTTCAATACCACTATTACTAACAGCAACAGCAGTATCATTAACTTTAACTTCTTTATCTTCGTCCATTCTATCAAAGAGCGATTTTGATTACACAACAAATGTAACTATTATATTTATACTAGCAAACAATATCATCAAAATTTTGAGCACTAATATCAGAATTAACATTCTGTATAACTTCATGGTTAACTGATAACTTTTCCTTTTTAAGACTTGCTTCTTCGATAGTACCAGCCATATAAAGTTTATGTACTTTAAGTTTTGATTGACTACAATTAACATTATTATAACGATAAATAAGTTCATCTATTGTATCACATAAAGGTGAGGTTAAAATCCATTCGTCTATGCTTGTTTCTAAGCTGTCAGTTGAATTATTTTTTATAGATAATACTCTTAATAAGCCATCATTAAAAGCCTTTAAATTTAGCGAGGAAATAGCCTTAGATTTGATTGTTCGAACAGTCCCTTTCTTGCTTCCAGACTTGTACAAAATAGGAATACCATTACTATCAACTAGAACTTTATCTTCAATTTTATCGTGATAATCACCACAAATTTCACCTAATTTATCATTAATATATTTAGTTACAGTAGCAGCATATTCACCTCTCTTACTAATAATAAGAAATCGTTTATCAGGATTATCTTTAATAATTTCAACTATTCTTTCTAGCTTACAAACATTATCAGAACATATAAGCATACGTTCACGAACAATATTATAAAAAGTCTTAACTCGTTCAGCAAGAACAAGAGGATTATAACATTCATCAATTTGTTTACTAAAAGGATTAGTCATATCCATATCAGCACTCCATCCATTATATTCAGCTATTTCTGTAATATATTGAATAGCACTACGTCCATCTTGAGTACCATTTCGAGCACATTTAATATTATCAAGATTACCAAATACTTGAATAGTCTGAGTAATAAATTCAGTATATTTATCATAATTAGTAATATCTTCTTGACTAGTAAATAAAATCTGCTCTCTGTGTTCCTCTACGGGGAGTATAGCTCGCATACCACTAGAATTTAGAATATTATTAATAGGTGGAATATTATTATAAATCTTAGTTAACATAGAAGTATCAATAGTTTTTTCAGTTAAAATCATAAGTTTAAATCTAGCATGATTAAAAACTGTATTACAAGATAAATTCCATTCGTTAACTCCAACAACAATAGAAATATCATAATTATAATTATATCTACTATTAACATAAGTATGAGTAAGAATATTAATAGTATCTATATTTATATTATGATTTTTAAGACTATCAACAATTTCAGTTCTTCTTTTCCAATTATCTGTAACAATAAGTATTTTAATATTATCATTCTTATTTCTCATAAGACTAATAATTCTACTTATAATTTCACAATAATCAACAGGTGGAACACAATTAATAGTTCCAATACCTTTATATTCTTTAGAACCCCATTTATTAATTAGTCTATCATAAGTTTCTTCAACTATATTTCTCATCCAAAATCATCTTCATTAAAAATAGGATTATACATACCACTATATTTTTTAATTTTACTTTTACCTTTACCTTTAGGAGAAATCTTAAGTTTGATAGGATTAATAATCTTCATAGCTTCTTGATAATAAAATTTAAAATTAATATCTCTAAGAGAAATATCTTTATCATCAAGACTATTAATAACCGTTACAACAGAACCAGCTGCCATTCTACTACGAGAACCATTATCATTATGAACTTTTTCAATAATATAGCCTCTATTAGAAACATAAAATCGAACATATCTTTGACAAATAACATGAGTAACTTGTCCATTTTCAATCTTAGTTTCTTCTACATGAAATTGTTTACCTACATTTTGAGTAAGACAAAAGTCAAGAATATTAGTAGCTTCTTGAAGAGTATCCATTACAGGTTTATTCTTAAGAAAATAGTTTTCAATAGCTTGAGCAACAATAGGCATAGAATAACCTTTAGTTAAATCTAGAGAATACATCATAGGATTAAGAGCACCTTTAGATTCAATTTTAAGCTTACCTTTAGACCTAAATTGAGTAATATAATTATTAACATCACGAGCTATAAGACTATGAACAACATCGCTATCAGCTTGCATACCAGTAATATTTTGCCACCAAGTAGTAATTTCTTTAAATTTATCTTCTTGGTCAATATAAACTTTAACCATAATACCATCAGTATTTGCACTAATAATATGAATATTATCTAGTTCAAGAGCTTCGCATAACATAAGAAGCATAAGTTGTCCATTAACAGTAACTTTAAGAACAGCAAGACGGTCATATAAATCTCCTTTTTCAAATCCAAGTTTACCATAAATACTATTTATGACAATCTTTAAAACTAAAGCAAGAATATCTTTAGCAATACCATCTATGTATTCTTCTTCACTATGTTTCACATCAACACGTTTTTGTTTCATCCAACTAATTAAATTACAAAAAGCATTTGTATCAATATGAGAAGGAGCAACTTTATGAACACCTATTATACTAGGATAAAAACTAGCAACATCAAAATGATAAATGGTAAAAGGTTTACCCCCCGTGGAGGATGGAGTTAAGTAATCACCATAAGGAGTAGTTGAATATAACTCCATAGGAACATCTTGACTATGTAAACCTCCAGTTGCAAGAGTATAAGTTATATCTCCAATTTTAACGTTCTCACTAAAAGCATCTTTATTAACTCTATAAATAGTAGTTTTATATAATTTATCAAGTAAATCTTGAAGTTCTTTAGTTTTGAATTTAATAAAAGGAAAAATAACTTTCTTAAAACTCATAGCAGTTCTTTCAGTTTTCTTACCTTTCCATTGTTCAGGAGCAAGACCACTAAATTTACTATAAAATTTCTCAAAAAGAATATCAGCAGTTTTACTACGACTAGAATTAAGAACATCTACATCATAAGCTTTACTAATAGCATAACGAGATTTAATTTCTTCTGGATAAAGACGAACTATTTCAGCTACAATAAAAACATCATTAAGATTATAATACATCATAGGTTCGATATATTCATCAAGAATAAATCTATCCCATTTATCTACTAGCTTATTAAGCCGACTAATACTCATCCATCTAAGATTAGGAATTTCATCGTATAGTTCAGCTTCTTTTTCATTAATATCAGGAAGTTCATATTCTAGAAGTTCATACCATTGAAGATTAATTGAAGTTTGTTTTAAACCTTTAGGAACAGGTTTACGTTCACCAGTTTTACTATCTACAACTACACTTGCTTTATTAAGAGCAAATATACGCATTACATCAACACCTGTAAATGGTAGTTTATATTTTCTAAGACTATTAAGATAAAAATCAGTTTTAAATTTATCTTTATCATCTTGACTAGAAATAATAGTTTTACTAGTTTCATATAACTTATTAATAAGTTCTTTCGTACTATTCGTACGCATATAAAAACTAAGTAAAGCAGCAATCATAAGATTATCATAATTGAAATTATTAAATCCATACAAGTCAGTACGAATAATATTTCCATTAGAATCCTTATAACATCTAGTTTTATTAATATAACCTATCATAGAAAATAATTGACTATCATCTTTATCTGTTATATAAAAACTATGTTTTTCAACAGTTTTAAGACGAGCTTTAATTTCTTCAACAGATAGTTTTTGAACTAAAGGAATAGCTTTATTATCAGCATTAACACAATCTTTAAATACTTTAAGATAACTATTAATACTAACAAAAGTAACAGAAAAGAAATTTCTTAAAACTTCAACATCATAAGCTATACAATTAATCATTTATATAATTTAATCCATAGTTATTTCTATTTTGATTAACCCAATTAATATCATCAGCAAAACGCTGTTTAAATATATGATAAAGATTATCATCTTTAAATTTAATAAGAGGAGAATAATTATTAAATATATACTTACCACCAGTAGCCATAAATCTAGGAATATGATTATCACTAATACTAAGATAAGCATCACCAAATATAAATAGATACTTATAATTAATTCTAGTTAATTCTTTCCATAGAATATTACGACATTTATCAATAGCAGTAAGATATGTATTATAATTATTAGAACAAGTACATTTAACACTATAAGTCATATATACATCTTCAGTATTATTACGTCCAGAATATTCATCGTAAAGATTACCAATATCAGTGAATAATTGATAATCATTACAATAAACTCTATCACCCCTAGGAAATAGGAAAACAACATCTCCATGAATACTTCCTCTACCACCTTGTATATATTTACCTGTATTAAATATACGATTTGGGCATCTTTCACAATCAGGATATTCGTCAACAGTTTTACTTGCCATAAGATAATACTAATTGATTACTAGCGCGAGAACAAGCAACATACAATCTACGAAGCATTTCATCTCTATTAGTATAAGGATGACCATATTTATCATAAATCATATCGTTAATATCTACAAATACATTTTTATAAGTAGAACCTTGTGCTCTATGAGAAGTAATTGCAAAACCATAATCTAAATCTCTACTAAATAAAATCTTACCATTACTATTTGTAATATTAGAAGCGATAAGATATTTACGTTTAAAATCAAAATACTGTTTCCATTTACTTCCACGTTCAGAACTACTAGCTTTTTTAGCATCATCAATAAGACTAGTCAACTTCTTATAATACATCTGAAATGTATAGTTATCATAATGGTCAATAACAAATAAAGGTTGAGTTATAGCACCACCATGAATAGCTTGAAACTTAATAAGAAATCCTTTAAACTCATAATCATTATCAACTGTATCAACAATATCTTTAACAATATATTCTTCACTATTGTTTATAATAATATCATTAAAAACATTAACAACAGTAGTATAACTCATTATTAAATCATTACGAGTAATAAGGCTCTTATCAGCATCTTGAATAATCATATGTCTTACATGGTTATTCCATTGTGCAACACGACTATTAGTATAAGCTATAATACGATACAAATCAATATTTTTAGTATATTCTTCATCATTAAAACAAGTATCAATTAAATCAGAAAATTCAGTTTGACCACAAACATAAAATCCTTTAGTTTCTTCATTATAATCTTGTCTATTTTTAGATATATAATCAAGAAATCTCCATCCATTCTTATTATCTATATCTTCTCGAAGAAGTTTAAGAAGTTTACTAATAGGATTATTATCTCCTTGTCGTACAACTTCTTTAAGATAATAAGTATTACTAGCAATAAGAAAAGCTTGACTAGTTTTCTCATTAACAGGTGGAAGCTGACTAGAATCACCAAGCATTATAACTTTAATCTGAAGCTTCTTACATTTATTACTAATATACTTAACAAGTTTAGCATTAAGCATAGAAGCTTCATCAATAATTAAAACTTTAAGACCATCTAGTTTATCTTTTCCAACAGGATTAAAGGCAGGATTTTCAGGGTCAAAATTTTCAATATTAACATCAAGTCTAAAACCAAACAATGATTGAATTGTATTAACTTCTTTTCCACCAATAGAATTACTAAGAACTCTACAAGCTTTATGTGTAGGAGCAGCACAACCTATAACACCACCAGACCATTTGCAATTATTAATAACATATTTAATAACAAATGTCTTACCTGTACCTCCAGCACCACAAAGAGCATTAATATATTTCTTCTCATCCCAAGGCTGTGCAAGAAACTCAATAAGTTCATGCACAGCTATTTCTTGGTCTTTAGTAAACTTAATGTTAGTATCTTTTCTATTACTATTAGCAATATTAAGATTACCAATCATTACAATTCGTTATTTACATCAATAAGATTATTTTTAACTTTATCTTCATATTCTTTCCATTCTTGAAAAGCTAAAATAGTAGATTCACTATCACCACGATTATAACACGTAGTAATATGAAACAATTCCTTAGCAAAAGGCATTTTAACAATTTTACCTTTAGCTATAAGTCCAGCAGCAAAAGGAATATAAAATCTAGTATCAACAGTTTTTCTATTTTCACTATCTCTTATAATTTTAATTCTATGATTATATTCATCTAATCGACGAGCATAAACAACTTTCTTTCCTTTAGTTCTGTAACTTTCACCTGTAATGCTATATAGTTTGCCATTGTATTCTACTTTATAAGTACCATCAATATATCTAATAATACCTTCACATTTAGCAACTATAATAACATATTTATTGACTATTCCTTTCTCTTTGGATTTACCTACAACTCCAAATGAGAATTTAAAGCTAACCATAGCATACTACTTTCTTTTAATAGTACGCATATGTTTATCAACAGCACGAGTAATACCTTTAAAAGTATTATCCTCTGCAAACTTAGCTTTACGAGCAGCCTTTTTAGCAGCTTTCTTAGCAGCAATCTTTTCATCACGTTCTTTTTGTTGTTGAACAACATCAACATATTCAAGATAATAACCGCAATAATGAGTAAGAAAATCAATCTTACCACTAGTTCCATTACCAATAGAACTATTCTTAGCTACTTTAATAACTTTACTAGCAGGATTGATTCCAATAACAGCGCCAACATTATTAAGTTGACGAACAACAGAAACTTCATCATACTTTTTCATAAGTACTTTACATTTTTAAAGATTAATAAAACAATTATATTTAATAGTTAAAACTATAATAAGTTCAATAATAGTTATATTAGTAGAGCCACTACGCTACGCTCCGTGGCGACCCCCCGTAGAGGATGGAAGCAAGCTAGTTATCAACTTTCTCTTTAATACTATCATTAACTTTATTAAGTTTATCAATAAAATGTTCAAGAACTTCTTTATTATATTCACTATCATTAATAATAAATTCAATATTACGATGAAATTCTATATCTTTAATTTGAAGTTTATTAATTTCTATATTAATTCGTTCAATCTTCTTATATAGATTAAATACTTCATAAATAAGAAATAAAATACATCCAACACAAACTCCAAGAATATATCCAATAATATCTTCAATCATAGAAATAATGATAAAGTTTACGAATAAGTTCAAATCTAGTATCAGTAATATTATAGATTTTAAATGCTTTAGCAACAAAATCAAAATCACCATATTTAAGTAAAGCATCTATATAATCTTTAATCTCGGTAAGCCACAAAATAGCACTAACCGAATACTTATCATTATTGTTAGTAATATATTGTCCTGTGGCTTTAGCAAGAGTATCGGCTGTTATGTCATTAATCATAAATACATCAATAAACCAATTATCTTTTATATATTGTTTATCAGTATATTTATCACGAAAGGCTTTAGATAGTTTATTACATAAATCAATATAAGAACGAGCAGCAGTTCTATTATTATGATTAACAAATTGAACATCTTTAACTTTAAGAGTTAAATCCATTCCACATTCAATAATACGAACTTTAATTTGTTTTTTATCCTCATTAATATATAGAACAATAGCAAGTTTATCTTTCCAATAGCCAGTATTCAAAGTAACTATATCATAAAGTTTAACTTTAAATCCAGATGTAATAGTACCATCAATATTCTTATAAGCAACATAATTCATAATAAAACTGTATTAAATTTTTAGTTTAACATTTATTAGCTAGTTCTTTTGCCTTATATTGAATCAATTATCAATCGTGATAGATTAATCAGATTATATATGAAAATTCAACAGAGAGCAAAAGAATCATATCTACGAACGTGTTTCGGCTACAAATAGCTAGTCATTTTGTTCAGTCTTATTATTCTGTTCATTATTCTTACCATCACGTTTAAGACGTTCTTTAAGAATATGTTCAGATACAGAACCAAGTTTACATTCACTAACACAACGACTAACACCTTTAGCATGAGTTACCGCATATACAATAGGATAATTAATATATTTATTATTACCTACTGTACGTTCAACTTTAGTAATTCCAACTTCGGTTACAATACCAACACAAACACCAAGCTTAGTTTGATTATGATATTGATAAGTATATTCCATATAAACTACTTGTCCTTTTTTAAACTTAGCTTGTTCTTCAATGTATCTATCTAATAGACCATCAAAAATAAAAGAATCATAATTATCCATTTTAATTATATATTTAAAGTTAATAATATACATACTAAAAAGCCTAGTATTATCTTCACAGACAATACTAGGCAAATCTACAAATACGAAATCATATAAACGAAATGTTTGACATAGACATTATTATTACTAATTTCACAATCAATAATAACATTATTAACACCAAAATAAATATGACATATAACACTTGGACTATGATAAATATTAATAGCACTATCTTCACAGACTGTACTATTACAAACCTAACAATTTTAGAAATTAAAACGGATAATAACAATATCATAGTTTCGGAGTTCAATTCCTCCATCATCAGCAAGTGAAATAACACTACTATCTTCACAGACAGTAGTATTAGAAATAAAATCAAAAACTTATGTGGGATTATTTAGCAGATTTATTTGCCTTTCTACGTTTAAGTTCAACATAAATTTCATCATCGCTAAAATTCTTAAACTTATTCTCTTGTTTATTATTATCAACAGATTGATTAACCATTTTAATCATTTCCTTATATTCTGCATTAGAAGTATCAATAATATGTTGAGCAATCAAATGATTAATTTCAGTATTAGCGTTAACAATATTAATAATCATATCTTTAGCATATTTAGGAAAAACAGCAAGAATAGGTTTAAGAATATCTTTATCTTCAATTATACTATCCCAACGATTAATAAGCCAATCAAGTTCAAATCCATTTTCAGTAGCAAGTTTAATAATATCTTCTTGAGTTTTACCAAAATCATTAATATATTTTTGTTCTTTAAGAACATATACAAATAAAGCTAAACCTCTAACATATTGGTCTGGAGATAAACCTTTATCTTTAATATCATTAATGAATTTATTAATAAGTTCGCAATCTTCTTTATATTTACAGGTATAACAAGTAATACTATCACAAGATTTACCAAAAACTTCATTAAGAATAACTTTAATATTAATATTTTCCATAATTTTATTTATTTAATCATAATAACCAAAAACATCATTTTCAGGGTCAACAATAGGACTATCATCAACTATTGGTTCCCAAGCAATATCATCAAAATCTTGACTTAGACATTCTGCATAAATTTCAACACCTTCAACATTATTATTGAAATATGTATCATCTTCAACAAAATAAATATCAGTTCTTTCCATATCTTTATATATAAAATAAACTCCGAGTAGAGGATAGTTATCATCAACTAGTTAACTATAACAAACCCAATAAACAAAATGGATAAAATGGCAAGAACATGAGAATTAGCTTTAACAAGCTCAACAGCACTATCCATCCTCTACGGGGAGTTTATACTACAAACTTAGTTAGCTTCAGAATCTTTATTCTTTTTATGAAGTTCAGTTTCAGTATCAATCATAATACCAATAACTCGTTGACTATCACTAGCAACATCAGCATGAGCCTTAACTAAAGCATCAATGAATAAATCATCTGTATATCTATATTCTCTACGAAGACCACCATCAGCAGTAACTCTAAACTTATTCCATAAGAAGTCAACATAAGCACCTTTAGCATTATATATTCTTCCATCATCTTCAAGAGTATGAAGAATATTAAGAGAAGTATGACGTCTAAATGCAGCATTGAATTTAACAATACAAACTACATCAAGAATATGTTGAGGAACATTAATTCCAACAGGAACACCACGTTTATCAGTCTTAGCATCTTTAAAATCATTATCTTCATTAGCTTGACTAACAACAGTAGTTTGTTCTTCTTGTTTACGAACTTTACTTTGTTTCTTCTTCCTAGCTTTATTCTTAGGCTGAACAGTTTCACTACTAACAACAGCATTAACTTGTGTATCTTCTTCAGGAACAACAAGTTTACCTTCTTGTTTAGCTTCTTCTAAACTTTCAGCCATAGTTTTCTTTCTAGGCTTAGATTGAACATTACTAGTAACATTATCAAAATTTACCATAACACTTATAAGTTTAAGATTAATATTATTATCAGTAGCAATATTACTCTACTGAACAACACGACAAATATAATAATTAAATATAATACTCCAAATATATTATAATTTATTTATACTATAATTCTAACTAATAATCAATAGCTATATTAAAATAATTAAAATCATTATAGCAATAGGAATTAACTTACCACGAGTATAATAAATATCAATAGTATCAAGAGTATCATTAGTATAAAGAGAATCAGTAATATCAAGAATATTAAGAATATCATTAGTAATACCACCAGTAATATTAGCATGACTAGTATTAATAGTCGTTATAATATTGATAGTATTAATAGTGCTATTGTTAGCTAGAACTAATGCTATTGGTCATTATGACTAATAGTCTTATTAGACTTGATAATACTGTTAGAGCTAGTCTTAATGACGATTGTATGACTAATCGTCATGACGAACGTCAATGAGATTGAGATGATGATGCTATGACTGAAACTGATAGTGGTATAACTAGAGGTTATAGGAGATATAACTAGATGTTATAGAGATTATAACGAAAAGTTATAATGAAATAGGAGAAAGAGTTGGAACAATAGGTTTAGATTGATTATTAGGAGTGTTATTAGGAGGATGAAGAGGATTAGGAAGAATACCAGCAGGACTAGTCCCTTCAGCACATCTATCTCCACACCCAACTCCATCACTCCCACTCCCACAATCACTCTCATCTCCACATTCAACCTCAATTTAACCCTATTTGAACCACATCCAACTCCACCATTTCATTCTCCACGAACTCTACATTCACCACTTTCATCTCCATATCCTCTTTCTCCACATTCAATACCTCTCGTCACCTCTAATTTCATCTCTATAACTTTTTGTTATGAGAGTAAATCTCCATGACCAATATCAGTATAACAAAATGTTATGAGAGTAAATCATCATTAATTTCATTAGTAGAATTATCATCAGTAATTTCATCACGCTCATGATTATCAAGACCTTCATTAATATAACGAACGATACTTTTTAGTTTAATAGCAATAGCTAATCTACATTTATCAATACTATCATATACTTGTTTGATATCATTAGCACTACCATTAGTTGTTATATTAGTAATAACAAGAGGGTGCTTAATATTATCAAGACTAAGTTTAATAAGTTCAACAGAAGTAATAGAATTATCATTCTCAACTTCAATAGTAGTAATAATACGATGTACTTTCATAATGTTTAATATTAGGACAAGGCTTATCAGAACTTGCAGCTAGTTCATGACTGATAAGACTTATCAGATTGTTAAGTTCGTTTGCTGCAATCTATTTAATGTTGATGATGAGCATTTCCATGTTGAACACTAGCAACAGCATCAGCAAAACTATTGTTGATAACATCAGTGCTACCAACCCGAAGGTCAGTAGCACCATGTTCATTAGAACGGTACGTCGTCATCGTTCATTACAGTAGCAACAAAACTAGCTGCTTTAGCTTTAGCCTCACGCTTGGCAGCAATGGCAGCACGAGCGTCCTCCATAATCTGCTTGATAAGTACATTATATGCACCAACAAGAACAGGGTCAGCAGGCTGCTCGATACCTACAATATGATATACATATCTATCATAATCCACAACATTGTAAAGATTGTCTTTACGAGTAAACGGATTACGGTCTTGTACACCAGCAGGTACAAACTGGCAAAGAACTTTGACAGCAACACCAGTCAGATACATACTAGCAAAACCAGCTTCAGCAGCCTCGCCAACATAGTTGACAAATCTACCGTAGAACTTGTCTTTGCGCATTACAAGCAGTATCTGATTGAATGGCATCTGGATAGCACCAAGCATACCCATTCGATGTGTACCATCAGGCATACTTTGAGCACCTTTGACAGGACTAGCAATAGTAACAAACGCATTGAGATAAGAATTGCCATTACGACCTGTACGTTCTTGACAATCAATATTAGTAATGACAGTAGTCATTACATAACTATGACCATCAGTACAGATGCGTTTAACAACATCATCAATGGTTTCCACTTGCGCAGAATTTTGGTTATCTGTATCAACAGTAGGTTGAACAGGTTGGTTAACACTAGTAGTTGGATTAACTACGTTAACATTCTCGGGAGCAGCAGCACCTTGTGCAGCTTGTGCTAAATCTTTAACGTCTGGCATGACTATTAAAAGTTTAATTACGCTAATCAGTAGCATTACTGACAGTTGTTTTCGTTCCAACTGCAAAGTATTTAATGTTGATAATGAGCAACATCATCTAGTAGAGATTAATCTCTACTAAGATAACTAACAATAGCCGATAGTATTCCAAATACAACAGCAATAATCTGTTCATCACTAGTTGGCTCTACTTTCAATGCTAGTATGATAGCTGGCATCATCAGTATAATTGCAACTAACAACAATGGTTTGTTTGTTTTCATAATGATTGGTATTAATAGTTAGTAATGTAATGAGATGAATAATCTCAATATATTTAATGTTGATAATGAGCAGGATTATCATTAACTCTATCAACTTTAGGCGGGGGTAGTCAATCAAGTTTAACATGACCGGGGGTTATACTCACTAGCCCCATTAAAACACTAATAAACTTAATTACCATTATTACTTTTACTATCACTCTCATCATCTTATTCATTCTCATTCTCATCATCTTTTATCATCATTTAATTACCATTATCTTTACTATATTATTCATTATTATCTTCGTTATTACTTTCTCCTAGAATTTGACGGGGGGTCAAGTCCAATTTAATGACCCACCCCTTATACTCACTAGCCTCATCAAAACACCAACATACACTATTTTCAATACTATCACTTTTACTATCATCTTCAACATTCTTACTATCATTATCAAAACATTAATATACATTACTATCATCTTCAGTATTTTCGTCATTATCCTTATTATCATTACTATTATATTTAATTCAGTCCTCACTAATATCTACAACTTCAGTTGCATACAAATCTTTATTCGCAATTACAATACCTTTATCAGTATCATTTTTAAATAAAACAAATTTATCAACTATAAGTCTATCTTTATCATCAAAAGTTTTTATTAATTTAGCTTCACTAATAATATTAATAAGTTTGTTAACATCACCTCTAAATATATAAATAGGATTAACAACATAAATATTTCTAATATTAGTTCTTTTAATAATATTTTCATCTTCAAGATAAGCAATAGCATTATAATAATCTCTATAATTAGGTTTAACTAAACCATAACCTTTAATTAAATCATGAGAAATATAAATAACATTACTATTAAATTTAATATTTTCAGCAATATAACCAATAAAAGAAATAATAACAGCATATCTATTTTTTCTTATTATATCCCAAACTCTCATACCAATAGTAACAAAATTACGTTTAATACCAACTTCTTTACTAAGATGATAACCATTATCAAATTCAGCAACTATACCAGTTCTGGTACTTTTATTATAACTAAAAGGATTAGCAACAACAAGTCTTTGTTTTTCAAATTCTTCTAAACAATCAGCATTATAACAAACATCATTAACAAGTTTATTATAAATTTTACTAGGTTTAAAATCTTCTTTAAAAGTCATAACAATAATAGTATTAAGTTTAACATAAAAATATATTACTCTAGGAAATATCGAAATCTATTCCATGTATGGTATAAATTTAGCAAATAAATAGCGAAATCTATTCCATGTATGGTATAAATTAGTATTTATAACTTATTGATAATCAAGTAATTATAAGTTAGCAATAGTATCTATATAGATATATATTATATATAATATTTAATATAATCAGCATTAATAGATTCACTGTGACCCGCTCCGAGCTTCGCTCTCCGCTTAACTCCCCGTGGAGGATGAATACAATCAGTATCAATCATATCAAGTTAATCAATACTATAATCATTATTAATATCTCTATTAATATTATCAATACTAATATGATTAAGTCTAGCTCATCTCCATCCTCCACGGGGAGTATGACTTGCATATTTATAATCATATAATCCTCTATGATGCAAATGTTAAAAATAGTTTTTCTCTTGGTAGATTCATTCAAACTCTTACATTTGCTAAAAACAATTAAGTTATGGGTAAAGATAAAAGTGAAACTAAACCTAAATACACTAGAGAATTTCATAGTGGAGAAAGGAATAAAAAAGAAGTTAAAGTTCCTAGTAAACTTAAACTTGGAAATATTGGTATTGATAGTATTATTAAAACTAAATAATTTAGTGTTATGATTAAAGTTGAAAGTAAATTTAAAGATTTTGGTATTCAAATACCTACTGACATTAGCGAAATAACAAGTGAAGCACTTGACGCCATTCTTACTAATGTAGTTGTTGCTAAACATTATTGTGTTGTTGCTCTTTGCCAAAATGAAAGTTTGTTCGGTGTTATTAATAATAAAGTAAGTACAGTTGAGGTTATGCCAATTATTGCTAAGATTAGTAAAGAAGATGCTGAACTTATTGGTATGAACCAAATGGATAAGATTATTATTGACCGTTCTACTCTTGAACGTGGTTATCATCTTTATCTTAAACATAATGTTCTTAGTCCTCAATTTGTTAATAAGTATATTACTAATGATACTGAACTAACTCGTTCTATTACTGTTGGTACTTTTGGACAAAATCAAGGATATAAAAAAGGACAAAAAGTTTGGTTTGTTGAATTTAAAGTTATAGCTATTAATGATTTAAGAGCCGCTATTACTGATAAACATAAAGCTATTAATCCTTTTGTTTATCATTCTGCTGAAAAAGCTAATTAGCCATTTCGTCTAAATAATCGAACTCTTCTTAGAACTACTTATGTATAATTTAAAATTATAGGTACTTGTGTTCTTGTTTATAGTAGTAATCTAAGAAGAGTTCTTAAACTTTCAATTATGGATTTTAAGACTAATACTAGTTTTAATATTGCTAATACTAGTTCTCATGAAGATTTTGATGATGATTATATTCTTATCTATAAAGATATAAATAATATATTAGATGATATTGGATTTCAAGATGATGATAGAATACTTTGTAAATCTATTATTGAAAGTCTTGAAAAAGAAGCTAGTATTAATATACGAAAAGATAAATGTGTTGCTATTCCTCATATTGGCACTATTCAAAAGAATTGGTATCGTTCCAAACTTATTAGTCATTATAAAGACTTTAAAGAAGCTAGAAAAACTATGACTAGAGAAGAGTATAAAGAATATACTGCTAAAGTTATGGAAGAAGAAAAGCAAAAACATTATGAAGAAGAAGAAAAGATTAAGACTGAACTTAAGTTTAAAAAGAAACTTCTTCCTATTTGGATTAAACTAAGTAAAAAACATAGTGCTGCTTATGCTAATCTTTGGCTATATGCTATGGGTAAACTTGAAATTATTGAATTTGATGAAGAAGTAGAAGAAATATATGAACGGTTTGGAATTGGATTGGATGCTGACCATAGATGAAACTGGTATGCCAAAAGCTCCTACACTTAAACAACTTCTTGATAGAGATGTTAGTCTTCTTTATACTAGAGATAAATCTCCTAATAAAGAGATGTATATTAAAGAAGTTGGAGTTATTTATTATCTTGGTGACCCTAAAGGTCCGTGTCTACAAGAAGGTCTTAGTGAAAAAGAAGCTCTTAAGAAAGCTATTGAAAACTTTGATTTACCTAAAAATTATCAACCTGATATTCTTGTTTGGAAACTTATTAAAAGATATTATAATCAAAAAGCTGGAGCTGGTATGGAAGCTGTACTTAATATTAAGCGTGGTATTCATAATGTTGCTCTAGCTGCTAGCAAGTTAAATGAATTGTTGAATGACAAGTTATCTGATGGTGCTAGTCTAGAAGATGTTCCAGTTGTTATTGGTTATATGAAACAAATTAATGATTTAGCTAATCAGTTTCCAAACACGATTAAAGCTCTTAATGTAGCTGAAGAAAATCTTCTGTATGAACAAGAGAATGTTGCTGGTAGAGGTGGAGTTGAAATTACTAGTAGTATGATTGAAGAATAAGCTGATGCTAATCTACTCCATCCTTCACGGGGAGTCTAGCGTAGGCACGTAGTGCCGAAGCGGGTCCAAACTAGTGTTGAACTTAATGGTATTAATAATATGGAACTTAGAGATAAAAGATATAATGATATTAGACTTATTTTTCATGAAGAAGAACATAAATATAATGATAGTCTAGGTAATGATTATATTTCAACTACTACTATCCTTCATAATTATGCTCCAAAGTTCGATAAGAACTATTGGTTGAGAAAAAAGTCTAAAGAACTAGGAATAAGTGAGAAGAAACTAGAGGAACAATGGTCAACTATTACTAAAGAAGCTTGTGAACGTGGAACTAATACTCATAATGGTCTTGAAGATGGTGTTAAAGGAGCATCTATGTTTCAACAAGCTATTAATTATCTTGATAAACGTGAAGATGGTGTAATGGTTACTATTGCTGATATTCCAAATTTTGGTGCTAATTATAAACTTCTTAATCTTAAAGATTTTATTGAACTTACTAATAATCGTTATCCTATTATTTATGATGCATTTAAAATGTACACTGAAAGAGGATATAAGATTTATAGTGAGATTGGTATGTTTCTTATAGATTGGTTAATTAGTGGAACTATTGATATTCTTCTAGTTAATGAAGATACTAATTGTGCTGTTGTAGGCGATTGGAAAACAAATCGTGGTGGATTAAAATTTAGTAGTGGTTATTATAAGAAAGATAAAACAGTTAGACCTGCACAACAAACTAATGTTTGGGTTGATAAAGATGAACGACTTTTAGCTCCTCTTAATCATCTCCCTAATTGTAATGGTGCTATATATAATCTTCAACTTAGTATGTATGCTTTTGCTGTTGAATATATACTTGGTTTAACTATTAAAGGTATTTGGTTATGTCATATTGATAGTGATTTTGAACTTAATGAATATGGTATGCCAAAAAGATTTTCTGATGGTCTTTATCATATTAAAGAAAATCCTGTTGAAACTACTAAGTTCTTTACAATGAATTATTTACGTGATGATATTAGTAAAGTTCTTAAAGATAGAGAATTACAGATTAAAGCTACTGGTGTTCAAACTCAATTTAAACTTGCTATATGAAACTAAATAGAGATAATTTAGTTGGAGTAATTATTGGATTTATAGTTTTAGTTATATTTGCTATTTGTTTATCTAGTGGATGTGCTAAACGTATTACTCCTGTTCCTGAAATTAGATATGTGCCTGTTACTGATTCTACTGCTGTTAATGAATTAGTTCTTACTAAAGAGTTACTTCGTAGAACTCAAGATTCTCTTAATTCTTATAAGTCTGATACTACTATTAGTGCTGATTATTTTGTAGCTAAATATAAACTTGAGCGTATTAGATATTATAATGATATTGCCGGAAAAGGAAACAATATCAAATTTCTTAGAGGTTGGATTCGTAGAACTCTTGAAGAATAAGTTATGTATATTATTAATCGTAGAAAAAATATAAGATTAATTGGCGATGAACATCATATTGGTGATGACTTTGAATTTGTGATTTATAAAGTTCAAATTAAAGTTCTTTGGTTTTGGGTTACAATTAAAGAATTTGATGAAGATGAATATTATGATGCTGTTGATTGTTTTAGATATTGTACTAATCCTTATATAAATTAAATTATGGCTTACTTTGGAGATGTTTTTAAAAAACTATCTATTAAAGAAGGTGGTTATGTAAACGATAAAGATGATGCTGGTGGAGAAACTTATAAAGGTATCAGTCGTAAATATAATCCTACTTGGCAAGGTTGGACTATGATTGATTCTTATAAGAAACATTATACTGTTGGTAGTAAAGAATTTAAATCTAAACTTGATAATGATGTTCAACTTCAAAAACTTGTTTGGCAAAAATATAAAGTAGGTTATTGGGATGTATTTGAACTTGATGATTTTAATAGTCAGAGAGTTGCTGAACAATTATTTGATACTAATGTAAATTGTGGTCAAGTTGCTGCTATTAAGATGGCTCAAAGAGTTCTTGGTCTTAAAGAAACTGGTAGATGGAATATTGATTTACTTAATAAACTTATAGAAATAAAAGATTAACTTAATACTGTATAGAATTATGAAGAAGATGTTAATAGCAATATTTATAATAGCGATTATTAATTTATGTGTTACTCTGTATTTATCAATAAGTCGTTTTAGTGTAGAAGCCAATTCATATAACAAAAGTGACACCGCTATTAATCATGTTCGGATTGATTCTATACAGTTAGTTATAACTGAAAGAGAAAGTATAGTTTATAAACTTAAAGAACATGAAAAAGATATTGAAGATAAAGTTATTAGTCTTAATGATAGTGCTACTTGGGAGTTATTCAAGAAGTTGGTGTCAGAGTGAGATTGATAATGTAGTGCATCCTCCACGGGGAGTCAACACTACTGATACAACTGTTCTTGTCCCTATTAATATGATTAAGATTGCTAATACTAAAATTATTAAAGCTAAACTTTATAAAGATATTATTAACGAACAAGATAGTATAATTAATCTTCATAAGATTAAATATAATGCTCTTTATAAAGAAGTTGAAATTTTACAAAATAATCTTGATAATAGTAATAAAGTAAATGATAATTTAAATAAGTCTATTGAACGTATTAAACGTAAGAATAGATATTTGGTAAGCGGTGGTGCTGTTTGCGCTATCGCTTTTGTTGTTTGTTTACTAGTTAAATAAAATATTATGGCTGATGGTAAATATCCTTTTCTAGAATACATTGAAGAACCTGATAAAGAGAAAAAGTATAAGAAAGCTAGTGATTGTGGATGGTATGACCCTCATAATAACTTTTTAATTGGAGATAGTGGTGGCTTTCTTTTAAATATTAGACCTGGCAAATTTGTTAATACTGAACTTTTTAATGAAGCTGCTAGAACATATCAAGCCACAGGTAAATATACTCAATTTAAAGTTGATAGTATTCCTCATAGACAATTTAGACGTAGAGAATGTGATAGACGACGTAATGGTTTTTCTGCTCCTTGTTGGCAAAATCCAGATGGAAGTATAGAAGATGTTTGGATAACAGGTGGTCATTATAATTTTCTTAATTATACTCGTATGGAACGTACAGATGAATCATCTGTTATTGTTACTGAACATGGGGCTACTGCTAAAAAGATTTATAGTTTTCCTAGTTTTATTGATGCTCAATTTTGGACTTGGCAAATTATAGAATTTTGTAGACGTAATGGTTTACATCTTATTATTGATAAAACTCGACGTGGAGGTTTTTCTTATATTATGGCTGCTGATAGTTCTAATGAAGTTAACTTATCTAAACATAAAGTTGTTATTCATGTTGCGGCTGATAATAAGTATTTAATTAAACAAGGAGGTTTAAGTGATTTTGCTGTTAATAATTTAAAGTTCTTTGAAGAAAAGACTCCATTTAAAAGAGGTATATATAGTCCTACTACTGATAGTTTTAAACTTGGTTATCGTATGAAAAATGGAGTTGAAGCTGATGATAGTTGGTCTAGTTCTCTTTTAAGCGTTAGTGCTAATAATAATCCAGACTGTGCTATTGGTAAAGATGCTGTTACAATTAAAGTTGAAGAGCTATCTACAATGCAGAATTTTGATGAGTTTATGAATGTAACTGAACCTACAATGACTGTTGGTACTCGTACTACTGGTACTCTTATGGCTTGGGGAACTGCTACCGCTGCTAATATGCAAATATTTGAACAAAACTTTTATAATCCTAGAGCATTTGGATTTATGGCTTTTGAAAATGTTTTTGATAATGATGCTCGTAATGAAGTTTGTGGATTCTTTAAATCTTATGCTTGGGGTCTTGAAGGAGAAATAGATGGAGTTAAAGGATTTGATGAAGATGGAAATAGTAATCTACGAATAGGGCTTCAGCTTGCTGCACGAGAAAGAATTGAAAAGAAAAAGACTGCTAAGACTTTTGCAGAATATCTTAATTATCTTGGTCAGCGTGCTTTATTTCCTGCTGAATCTTTTAGTAGTGCTAGTGAAAATATATTTAGTAGTGAAGCTCTTAATAAGTTTGAAGATAAACTTCGAGTTGATAATAGTTATAAGTTTTATACTGATGGTGAACTATTTGAAGATGGAACTAAAAAGATTTATTTTAAATCTAATGCTCGTATAAGAATTGAAAATCCTGATATGAAAACTTATGATTATATTCAAGGAGTTCCTAGACGTGGTAACGAAGACCCTCATGGTTGTATAAGAGTTTGGTTCGCTCCTGAATATGAAGAAACATATATTAATGATAGACTTGTAAGAAGTATTCTTCCTGGCACTTATGTTGCAGTTTATGACCCTGTTGGTATTGATAAAGATAAAAAAGAAATTACTGATAGACATTCTCATAATAGTATATTTGTTATTGAAATGCCTAGAGAACGTAATGGATTTAAACCTAAGTTATGTGCTGCATATTATGGACGTACTGAAAGACTAGAAGAAGCCGATGAAAAGTTTTATCGACTATGTAAATGGTATAATTGTATTGGTACTGGACTTGTAGAAATAAATCGTGGTGAAACTGTTTCTAATTTTCGTAAATGGAAAGCTACTAAATATCTAGGTTATGAACCTTTATATGTTTGGGATTCTGCTGTTAAAGAAAAAGTTAGTACTAGTTATGGTTATAATATTGGTAGTGGTCCTAAGAAACTAGATGGTCTTCGACTTCTTAAAGAGTTCTTATATGAAGTTATTGGTAAGAATGAATTTGGAGAAGATATTTATGTTTTTGAAAGATTTCTTGATTATCAAACAATTCTTGAACTTAAAAAGTTTAATGCTGAAGGTAACTTTGACCGTATATCTAGTCTTATACTTTTGGGTATATATTGGAAATCTATTGATATTAAAGGTAAACGAGAACTTGCTAGTCGTAAGAAAGTTACAGAAGATAATGATAAAACAGATATTTTTAATAGACAATGGTTTTAAGATTAAATAGATAAAGATATGTATAATTTTGGTAGACTTGATTTTCCTAATCAGCACGTTAGTTATGCTGAAAAACAAGAAGTTGATTGGTATGCTAAGTGTTGTGATTATGTTATAGAAGCTGGTATTGCTTGTAAAGCTGATTTTAATGTAGAAGAAAAGTTTAATATACTTCTTGGTAATATTCCTAGAGAATATTATAGAAAAACTCTTAATCCTTATAATGAGAAAGATGAAAATCTAACTCGTTTTCCAGCTACTATGCGTAATTATGATATGATGAAAGGTATTATTAGAAGATATATTGGAGAATATATTAAGAATCCACATGATTTTATTGTTGGAGCTAATAATCCAGAAGTTGTATTTGCTAGAGATGCTGAACTTGGTAAACAAATTATGATGCTTGCAGAACAAGCTGTTGCTAAGAAAATACAAGAAAGTTATATGCAGTTTGTTAATGAAGGAAATAATCCTGAACAATTTAATCCTGAACAAGCTGTTGATATTGAAGCTTTTATTAAAGAATTTAATGAAAATTTTATTGATGATATTAGCGCACAAGGACAAGATTTAATTAATGTTATTGACGACCTTACTGATGCTTTTACTATATATGCTAGAGCTTATTTTGAATTTGTTGCTTTTGGAGCTTGTTATACATATAGAGACGTTGTAGGTAGTCAATTAATTAAACGTGTTGTTAGTGTTAGAGATGCTTTTCCTGTTCCTAATGATAATATGTTTGCAGAAGATTATGATATGTTTGCTGAACGTCGTATGTTGACTAAACAACAAATTATAGATGAATTTTATGAATATCTTTCTGAAAAAGAACGTGAAGCTCTTGATACATATTATCAATATAGTGCTACTACTTCTAGTGATAAAGCACTTTTAAATTGGGATAAATATATGTATTATTTTGGTGATATATGTAGTAAATTTAATAAAGATGATTTGCAATATATTAAGAACACTAATATAATGGCTCGTGATGCTAATAATGGTTTATTTGAAGTTTGGCATACTGTTTGGAGAGGTGAAATAAAAGAAGGTATTCTTACATATAGTAATGGAGCATTTGTTACAACAAGAATTGTTGATGAAACTTATCAGCTTAACCCTGCTAGTGGTGATATTAGTATTGAATGGGTGTGGCGTCCACAAGTTTATGAGAGCGTTAGAATTGGTTCTCGTGCTACAAGCATATATCCTTATAAGGCTCGTCCTATTGCTTATAATAGGAATGGCAAACTTCCTTATAATGGTATTGCAGAACTTTTGCCGGGTTTTGGAAGATTTAGTGTTGTAGATACAGTTATTCCTTATCAAGTATTTCGTAATATAGTTTCTTATCATAGAGAAATGGCTATTGCTAAAAATAAGATGAATGTTCTTATGATTGCTAAGTCTCTTCTTGGTAAAAAACCTGCTGAAACTATATATCGTATGGCTGCTGATGGAGTGCTTTATATTGATGATGAAGATGACGCTAACCTTGTTAAAGCACAAAGTGTTCGTTATCTTGAAAGTCGTATGAATAATTATATTACTGAACTTGGGCAACTTATTCAAGAGATTGAACAGACTGCTAAAATGGAATGTGATATGACTCCACAACGTTATGGAGAAATTGCTAATAGTGCTGGTAAAGGAGTTACTGATGAAGCAGTTATTCGTGGAAGTATGGGTTCTGTTATTATTGAATTTATATTTGATAAAATGAGAGAACGAGATTATCAAGCTGAAATGGACTATACTAAACTTGCTTGGATTGATGGTCTTAATACTTCTTATAAAACTAAAGATGGTGATATTAGATATTTAAGTCTTGATGTTAATAGTCATATATTTGCTAATTATATTGTTACTTGTAAAACTTCTGTTAAAGAACGTGAGAAACTTGAACAATATAAACAACTTGCATTTAGTGCTGCTCAGAATGGTAATATGGATATGGCTAATGCTGCTATACGTGGAGATAATGTTGCTCAAATTAGTAAACTTATTGATAAGTATCAAAATATTCAACGTGAGCATGAACTTGATGTTGAACGTGTTTCTCAACAAACAGAACAACTTCGTCAAGAATTTGAACTTGCTAAGATTGATAGAAAAGCAGAACAAGATAGAGAAACAATTAGAGTTGAAAAATATCTTGATGGTCAGATTGAAGCTATGAAAGCAAATGCTAATATTATGAGTTTTGATAATGGTCTTAGTGATGCTGAAAAGAGTCAAGCTGAAGAACGTATGGAAAATGCTAGACTTAATCTTGAACGTAGTAAACTTAGTTTAGATGCTCAAAAGGCTTCCGTTGAAGCACAACTTAAAGAAAAAGAATTAGCTGTTAAACTTAAAGAAAGTGATGATAAAGTCAAGATTGCAAAAACGAATAAAAATCGTTATGATAGCAAAAGTAAATAATCGGCTGTACTTCTAAATTTTGTTCATAATAGGGCTGAACTTGCTTGTGAAAGTAGGTTCAGCCCATTTTCATTTTTATTTACATCACATGAGCCATTTTAAGCTCATTTTAAGCACTTTATTCATTTCGTGATAGATTAATCATTATGATAAAATTTGATTCATACATGGCTTCTCTGAAAGCGACAGGATAGGTTATCAGTAATAAATATCCTAGTTAGCAATAGTATGTTAGTCGGCAAATCGGCTTAAAGGTGAACATATTTTAACGATACAAGTAAAACTCATATTATTATTATAGTTTATATTTGTGATATAGTAATTAATTAAAAACAAAGAATTATGCCTAATTTTGATAGTTTTGGTTTTAATGGTGAAACATCTAATGGTGATGGAAAACCTACTGACGACATTACAGACCTTGATACAGGTAAAACAGGGCAGTTAGATGCTGATGGTAATTCTATTGATGATATTACTAATAATGGTAATGGAGATGGGAATAGTGATTCTAATGCTAATAAAGATGACCAATCTTCATCCTCCACGGGGGGTCAGCCTACTAGTAAAGCGAATGACGCTGATGCTGAACATGGTTTAGAAGAAGGCACTATTATCGAAGATGGAGATAATAAATATACTGTTGATAAAGACGGTAATCTTATTGACGATAAAGGTAATATCTTTAAAGCTAAAAACGAAGTTGCTGCTTATCTTAAAGAATTTGAAGTAGAAGATACTAAAGAAGAAAATACTATTGATGTTAAATCAATTCAAGAACTTGTAGGTGTTTCTGTTACTTCAGAAGATGGTAAAGCAGTTACTTTTGATAATACTCCTCAAGGAGTTGCAAGTTATATTCAATCCGTTATTGATTTAAAACGTGACGAATTTGCTAAAGCTGGTGTTAATAAGTTATTTGAAGATTATCCTATCGTTGGTGATTTTCTTAATTATTATGTTGCAAATGGTAATTCATTTGAAGGCTTTGGTGAACTTCGAGATAGAAGCGGTATTGAAGTAGATGAAAATAATGTAAGTCAACAAGAAGCTATTGTTCGTGAGGCGTTTAAGGAATTTAATCGTCGTGGTAATGTTGATAAGTATATTCAATATCTTAAAGATAGTAATGAACTTTTCAATGTTGCTAAAGAAGAACTTGAAGCTCTTCAGAAAGCTGATAACGAAATGCGTGAAGCTAATGCTAAAGAAGCAATGCGAGTTAAAGCAGAAGAAGAGAAACAACTTGTGGAATTTTGGAATGGAGTTAAAGAATGTATTGATAAACGACAAATTGCTGGTTATCGTATTCCTGAAACTGTTATTATTGAACGTAATGGAAAACAAATTTCTACTACTCCAGAAGATTTCTTCAATTATGTTTATCAAGTTGATGATAAAGGACTTTCTCGTTATGAAAATGATTTAATGAAGTTATCTCCTGCTGAAAGACGCGATGAAGAACTGCTTAAGGCTTGGCTTAAATATACAGGTAAAGGTTATGATAGTTTGATAGAAATGGCTGTTTCTGATAAAGAAGCTAAAAAGTTGAAGCTTACTGCTAGTCAACGTAAATCTACAAAAGGAGCTATTAAAATAACTAAACCTGACAGTAAAAAAGACGTTCTGAAAGATGAGCGTTTTGGTTATTAACATAATAGTAAATTTGTAGATGAAAACATTACGTGTTATTGGACAAACTCGTTATGAAGATAGAGGTTATTCTAATGAAGAATCAATTGCTTATCTTCAGCTTCAAAAGCCAGAAGAAATTAATAGTTTTCTGACTTATAATTATGGTATGGATGATGACCGTTTTCCTTTAAGTTTTATTACTGAAGGTCAAGGTAGTCGTGGTATTAAAGATGTTGCTACTGTACAATGGACTTGGAAAACTATGGGTCGTATGAAGTTTACAGACTTTGTAACTTACTTTAATACTGCTGTTACTAAACCCGGTCAAAATGGTAGTGAATTTGAAGTTCATTTCTCTACTCATTGGTTTATTGAACAACATGGTCTTACTGCTCCAGATGGTGTTACTCAAGTTCGTATTCAGAAAGACTTAGGTGAATCTGCTTATGGCTATGCTTATCTTTTGAAACTTACTTCTCCCAATCCTGATGCTTATGTTGACCCTCAATGGTTAGCTAAAGGTATGTATTGGGCAATTAGTGCTCCTACTGTTTCTGAATCTTATTCTAAAGGTAACAGAAGCAATACTATGGGTCCTGCTGGAATGACTTCTCAACTTGAGTTTTATCGTTATTCTAAAGAAATAGCTGGTAATCTTGCTAATGTTGTTACTCAATATCAATTCCAAAATGATAATGGTGGTACTTCTAATCTTTGGATTAACGAAGAGATGCGACAGTTCAACTTGCACATGAGAGTAATGAACGAAGAACGTTTGTGGAAGTCTGAATATAACCGTTTACCTGATGGTACTATTACTTTGAAAGACCATGATAATGGTAAACCTATTCCTCGTACTGCTGGTATGTTAGAAATTTGTCGTGAATCTAACTACGATACTTATGGTGAAGTTTTGACTCTTAACAAACTTGAACGTACAGTTGGTGATGTTCTTGACCGTGATACTCAAGATGGAGATAAGAAAGTTGTTCTTATGGGCGGTAAAGGATTTATTCGTGACTTTGAAATGGCTATCAGAACTGATGCTAAAGAAAACGGATTTATTACTCCTCTTGGTGAAAAGATGATTCAAGATAATGGTGATGGTCTTTCTTATGGACGTTACTTTAATAAGTATAAAACTCCAGATGGATATACTATTACTGTTATTCATAATGCTTATTTCGATAAGGGTACTGATGCTGAAGCTGCTAAGCAAAATGGTATGATTCATCCTACTACTGGCTTGCCTATTACTTCTCATCAAGCTGCTTTGATTGATATGAGTAATTATAAAGGTAATCAGAATGTTCGTATAGTACGTCAAAAAGGACAGGCTTATAAAGCTAAAGTTATTGAAGGTATGACTGATATTCCTGCTTGCTGGGGATTGCCTAATACTAATCATGCAGCTACTGAAATTGATATGGCTCGTTATGAAGTTAAAGGCTCTATTGGTTTGCAGGTAGATAACACTACTAAGATGTTCTTATTGAAATGTGTATTATAATCATTTAAAAGAAGCTATTTAAGATATGGATTTTAACAAAGTAAATGAAGCTAATAAAGCAGGAGAAAATACTCCTGCTGCTTCTAATATAAATACAGATAAACAGGTTATACCCCCCGTAGAGGATGGAGTAGATAAACAGCCTGCTAATACAGTAGGATTTAGAGATGAAAGTCTTGATGAACCTTATACTGAAAAACGAACTATTACTATTAATTTAGTTACTAATTATTCATTATATCGTAGAGTTAATGATAAAACATTACCTAAACGAATGGATAAGATTGGTAGTTGTGTTCGTAGTTCTCGTACTCTTTCTTCTAATAAAGGTGAGATTGAATCTTATTTTCCTGCTTTAATTGGTCTTGCTCCTAATAATGAAAACTTTATTTCACGGGTTAAGGCTTATCTTAATAATATTAGTGTTTCAGTTGATGAACTAGGTAAGACTTTTGATATTTCTTTCTTTTGGAATCGTAAACGAGATTATCTTCGTTTTAGAGCTGAAGAAGAAGCTATTGAAACTGCTTATATGAATAGTGACCGTAAAGGAGTTAAAGAACTTAGAGAAGCTCTTGAAGCTAAGATTACTAAGTTAAATCTTCTTGAAAGTGAAAAGTATAAATATGGTTATCCTATTGTTCTTGATGATTATCTAATTTATCGTCATTGTTTATTATATAAAGATGTAGCTAAAGATATTGCTCTTATTAATTCTGACCCATCTATTAGATTTTATTTTAAAGATGACCAAAGAGAAGCTGAGCGTCTTGCTAAACATCGTCAGGAAATTAATTCTGCTAAAGGCAATTATGTTAAACTTCTCACGAATAGTGATTTGTTTGATGCTGTATTTATTCAATACTGTGTTGCCAATAATATTAATATTCCTAACGGTATGGCTATGGATACTGTTGATAAACAATCACATCTTGATAAATTTAGTACAAATGAACCTGCTAAGTTTAATAAACTTTGCAATGATAAAGATATTACTATTAAATCTTTAATTGAGGTTCTTATTTCTCGTGGAGAATTTATCAGAGCAATTCATAATCAGAATATTACTACTCCTGATGGTGAGTTCATTGGTGCTAATGTTAAGGAAGCTGTTACATGGTTTAAAAATCCTACTAATAGTGCTCTTGTTAGTGCTTATAAAAATAAACTTAAAAACATTTAATTATGAACATTGGGGAGATGCACGTGACGTTCAGAGAACTGGCACAACAGATGGGTATGCAGACCGTTCGTGCTATTCTCATGGAAGATATAGATATTTGTCTTAATGCTGCTATAATTGAAAAAGCTAGAAATGTAATAGTAGAAAACGTTGGACCTGTTCCTTATAATGATAAGGTTACTCGACAAAATGCTTCTATTAGTCCTGTTAATGCTCTTAGAACTTTATATACAGCGGGTACTGTTAACGGCGGAGATATTACAGGTGGTGGAACAGAAGTTGACCCTTATAAAATTAATATTGATAGCGACGGAATAATGCTATATACAGGCTTTCAAGTTAGTTATAACGGCAAGACAATTTATGATTGCAGAATTATTGAAGCTGAAGATTTAGGTCAAACGCTAAGAGATTTCTGTAATCGTGCTGCGAAAGATGCTCCGATAGTTACTATATTTGGAGATGAATCTGGTATCAATGTTGATATATATACTGGACGTAATAATACAGTTAAACCTCAATTAGTTAAATATCTTTATATCAAAGAACCTGCTAAAGTTAAATTTGATGAAGATAGAGAAGAAGATTGGGTTAATTGTGATTTACCTCCTTATTTACATATGGAAATAGTTATGCGTGCAGTACAGATTTATCTTGCTAGTATTGGTGCTACTTCTAATGGAGCTGATAAACAAAGTTAAACTCTAAATTAAATTAAAAATGAGACAGTTTTTGTTAGCGGGCAATGTCGCTTATGGAGCGAGCTTACCTCTTGCTGCTGGAGCGGTTGCTTTTACTTATCTTGCTAATGGCAAGGAAATGATTGACGCTGACGGTACTAAGATTACCGATAAGTTTTACATTAATCTTGGTTGTGAAGCAAATGGTCCAGTAGTTCTTCCAGCTTATAAGAAACATCTTACTTTTATTAAAGGTGTTTATCAAGCTGCTACTACTTTTTCTGCTAATCTTACTATCGGAGATGTAAATGCTTATTCTGATTATTCTATTATGATTGTGAAGAAAGGATTAAAGTTCAATGAACGTAATCGTTGGACTGCTACCATTCATACTGGTCTTAATCCTACTGCTAATGATGTAGCAAAGAAATTAGCTAACCAAATTAATAATAATACTGTTGGACATGGCATTAAAGCATCTGTGGCTGATGCTAAAATCACTCTAACTGCTGAGTCTAAAGGTATTGATTATGAAATTCTTGGTGCTGATGAATTAGTTGGTATAGCTGTTACAGTTACAGCTCACGGTTTACCTGCTTATGGTGACGCTGCTTATATTACTGATTTAGCTAATAAGGCTGCTGCTGATGCAGGTATTGAATATACTTACCGTGATACTTATACTGAACTGTATCCTGCATATCCTATTAATCCTTTGAAGCAACCTGATAGTGCAGATGCTGGATATACTATCTTTACTCTTCGTTTTGCTGTTCCACGTGAAATGAAAACTAGAGATGAAGTTGTTCATCAGATTGTACAAATAGCGTTCCCTACTGGAGCTACTGCTATTGCAACTGTTGAAACTATCCTTAAAGCTATTGCTACTGAAGAAAAAGCATAACCTATTACCCGACTCGATTAGGTAAATATTAGGTAATATTAATCGAATAGGGGCTATTGGTATTAGCATTAGTGTTGATACTGATAGTCCCTATTCTTGTATCTATAAAAATGGAATTAATTCAAAATGCCTTTGAACAAGGTCTTATTCCCGGTATTGTTATTGTTATTTATCTTATAATTAATAAGATAATTGATAATAACAAAAGAAATTCTTTAGATGATATTGCCAAACTTCTTAACATAGTTACTAGAGATATTATTGAAAAAGATAGAGAAAAATCTAAAGTTGTTATTTCTATTACTATAGTTAATGCAGCTTCGGAATGTGCAAAGTTTGTTGCTTCAACTATTATTACTAATAATGTTGATAATAATCGTGACCAAATAGAATATAACGCTAGACATTTAGTTAATAGTGTTTATTATGATGCTTATTCTAAACTTAATATGTATCGTGGTGATGAAGATTATCTTAGTCATTATATGAAAGAAGAATGGAAAGAAGATATTTATGATGATATTATAAATATTGTCTATAATAAAAATCTTGATTCTAATCAACGTATTCTTGCGTTTAATAAACGTATTGATATTAGAGTTAATGATTATACTGCTTATATTATTAATAAGGCATTTAAATAAGATGATATTATGATAAGAGGTTATATTAATAATCCAAAACAGCTATCTAAAGAGATGCGATTGTGTATCGCAAGCATGGCTGAAAAACAGGTGAGAATAGCAGAATTAGGATTCCCATTGAACGAAAAAAATTGGTGCAAACTAACACAAGGACAAATTTTAATTCAAGCACTAGAAGCCTTAGAATTGCTTTCTGATGAGCAACAAAAATCAATTATTAATTCATACAATAACTTGATGATAGAATGAGTGAACAAATAGATGATAATTATATTAATGGTGTCTATGTAAAAGCTGATGGAACTGAACAAGTTGAGATTAATCCCCAATATGTTTATATGACTGTTCCTAGCAAATATGTTTGTGTTTATCATAAACTATTAGTTCTTATGGCACAATATGGACTTGATATGCTTAATGATTGTTCTGCTACTTGTAAAGGTAATAATAAAAATATTGTTACTTGTTGGAATATGTTTCAATCTGCTATGGCAGCATATCAACTTGGTCAAGACAAACTTGCTGAAACTCTTCTTAAATATATTAAAGGTCAACTTAATATTATTTATGAAGGTAATGAACAAGTTCAGTATAGTGGTTCTATTACGCTTCCTGTTGATGAAGAAGGTAAAATTCATGCAATAGTTAGTTGTGGAGATGCTCCTAAATTTTATGTTGACCCTGAAACTGGTAAACTTTGGGAACAAAGAGAAGAAGGTAAAGAATATAATGAAACTTATAGTCTTAGTGATGCTGATTATGATAATGAATAATGTGAATGTGTTCCATCCTCTACGGGGGGTCTACACTATGAATTTAGTAAACCTAGAGAACGTATGAAAACAATAGAAGAAGAACTTGGTAAAGTTAGTCTTACTTGTAATGGTCAATGGAATGATAGACCTTATGAAAGACTATGTATAGTTCATGACGGTTTCTATGCTAGCTATATATCTCGTAAAGCTGTTCCTGCTGGTATTCCTTTATCTAATGAAGAGTATTGGCAGCCTATTGCTAAACTTCGAGAAGATTTAGTTATTGATTATGAAACTTTCAAGAAAGAAATACTAGAACTTATTGCTGTTGTTCAAAGAGGTCTTAAAGCTGCTAGAATTGTAGTATCTACAATGGAAGATAGAGATGCTCTTACATGGGAACAAATTGGAGTAGGTTGTGAAGTTTATGTTATTGAAACCAAAAAGAGTTATATTCTTGATGAAATAACTCCTGTTACTAATGCAAAGAAATGGCATCTTGAAGCTGACTCTGAAATTGGTTCTAAATTTGTAGAATCGTTTAGTGGTATGTTTCCAAGAGCGATTGCAGAACGTGCAGTTGCTGATGAATTTGGTATTAATATTCAAGATAATTATCTTCGTCGTAATGTTATAGTTAATTATATGGCACAAGTGCTTAAACAGTATTTTGAAGATAATGCTGTTCAAATACTTGAAGGTCAGATTACTCCTGAAATGCTTAGTGAATCTGTTAAACAAATGTTTACTGCTTCACAGATTACTAATGCAGCTGATGAAGAAGATTTAACTGTTGTTGATAATCTTCTTAAATTTGCAGATAAAGATTATAATACAAATGATTATAGTGGAAAGGCTCGTAAATATCTTCGTAAGAATATGATTAGTGGTGTTAATACTCTTACTCAAGATATGATTAACGAGCCTAATACTATTTATATACTTCAATATGATTATTGTTTAGCTGGACAAACTATTGAACTTCCAGATAATAGTATTATTCTTTGGAGAGGTGGTAGAATGTATGATGGAGCTGTTAAACTAAATAAATGTAGACTTCTTAGTAATTATCGTCAGGAAGATATGTTTGATAAAGAAACTATATCTTTAGATGGTGATTGGGCTAAAGGTCAAATACTTTATCATCCTCTTGATTTAGGCGAAGATAATAAACAAGTTGAAATTACAGGTTGGGGTGGTTCTTATACTAATGATTTTTATTGGTTTTGGGATGGAGAAAAATGGGTAAGTATGGGTTTTGATTTATCTGTTTATCTTACTCGTGCTGAATTTGAAGCTTTCTTAGAGAAGTTAAGAGAAGAGATGGAAAAGTTTTATGCTTGGCTTCTTGCAGAACTTAAAAAGATTAATGACCATCTTGAAATTCATGATAACCAAATATCTCAATTACAACAAAATATTGTTGACATTAATAATAGAATTAATAATCTTATTACTGAATATAATGCTAAATTTGAAGATATTTATAATAAGATTGGAGATTTAAATAGTAGTATAGAAGGTAGTATTAATAATCTTGAGCAATATATTAATAATAAGATTGAAGAAATTCTTAATAAAATAAACCAAAGTGGTAGTAATATCAGTAATGAGTATAAACAGTATTTTGAAAGTAATTATGTATCAATGTTTAAAAATAAGATTAGACCGGGTACTAATATTACTTTTGTTGAAAATGATGATGGTACTATTACTATTAATGCTGCCGGTGGAGGTTCTGGCGGTGGTGGACTAACCGAAGAAGAAGTACGTAATATTATTAATTCTATACTTAATAATTATTATACTAAGCAAGAAATTAATGATATTATTGCTGGTCTTGAAGGAGGTGGTGGTTCTGGTGGAGTAAGTGAACATAATGTTATGTCTATTACTCAACTTGGTGAAGCTAGAACAGGTAAGTATCTTGTTATGAATAAATTTGCAGATAGTGAAACTAAACCTAGTAGACTTGATGTAGATTTTAATTCTCTTTATACTGATATTAAAAATAAATTAGTTGGAGAAGGATTTGGATCAGGTAGTGGAAGTGGAGAAGGTAGCGGTGGGGTTGCTGCTAGTCAAATTCAAGCTTGGATTGCTGCCGTTGTTCCTATTGGTTCTATTATGCTTTGGGATACTTCAACTCCTCCTAATGGTTGGGAAGTTTATACTGCTGCGCAAGGGCGTTTTGTTATGGGTTATATACCTAACGGTATTAATATTTATAATAATCCTAAACAAGGAAATCTTGATTGGAAAACAGTTCTTGAAAATATTAAAGATACATATGACCCTGCTGCTCCGGGTCGTAATGTAAGCGCATATGGATTTTATATTGGTGGTACTGATTTGCCTCTACATCAACATGCTGTTGCTGTTGGTAAAACTAAATCCGGTGATAATAATCATCAAGTTATAACGCCAAGTAACTGGAGATTTATATCAGGTGATTTAGATGGTGATGTTAAAAATGGTTGGCCTTATGGTACTGATAGAAATAGACTTGATAATCTTGGTATTAATCGTTCTACTAATTGGTATATGACTGGACCTAATATTAGTAATAATGGTGAAATGACTTGGAGTCAAATAAGTGGTAATAGATGGACAGGTGATTATCTTGCTATTAATAAACTTATGCCTACTATTGCTTTACATTATATTAAACGTGTTTCTAATCCGTGGTAATTATGGCTGAAGAAGAAAATGTTTTTGTTGGTACTAATTGTCAATCTTTTGACCCTAGTAAAGTTCAGTGTGATAAAGAAGGCAATATGCCAATTCATATACTAAATAAGTATTGTGAAGAAAATGATACTAGGTATGAAATATATCCTTTAACTGTTATACAAGCTATATTTGATGGTTTAACTGGTACTAGGCTTGATAGAATACTTGCTGCTTGTAACAGTGTTTATTTAACTTGGGAAGGTACTTTTGCTGATACTGTTAATAAACTTGATAAAATTTATCGTCGTAAAGGATATATTATTACTTATCGTGATGCAACTAATATTAATTGGACACAACGATATAATAGCGATGATATTAGCGATGCTACTTGGACTAATCCAGATAATTGGGAGGGATGGTCTTTTGATACTGTTATTAAAGATTTAGCAGAAGCACTTGAAGAGATATTTACTAATATAGGTGATTATAAAGACTTTCTTGATATTATTACTAGTTTTATTAATGATTTTGTTATTAATGTATTTAATAATATTAATAACTATCCTAAACTAGTTGAAATTATTAAGAATAGTACAGTTGAAAGTTTACCTATTATTGTTAAAGACATATTCAATAATATTAATGATTATCCTGAACTTAAGAATATATTTAATGAATATGTTAAACAATGGACTGAAACCATCTTTAATAATATTTCTTCTTATCCTGCTCTTAGTCAATTTATTACTAATGCTATTAATTCTCATGTAGAAACTACTATTAATAATATATTTGATAATATTGATAGTTATCCTAATATTAAGAATCTTATTATTAATAATACTGTTGATAAAGTAATTGATATATTTAAAAATATTGGTCAATATCCTGAATTACAAGAAGCTATTCAGAATAATGTTAATGAACGAGTAGATTATATATTTAATAATATTAATAATTATCCTGAACTTATTGGTATCCTTTCTGATTTAGTTTGTAATTGTGTTAAGAATATATTTGCTAATATTAATAATTATCCTGCTCTTGTTACTTGTATTAATAATGCTGTAAATAGTAGAGTTGATTATATTTTCAATAATATTGATAGATTTCCTATTCTTAAGAATCTTATTGAAACTAAAGTAGAAGCTAGAGTTACTTATATATTTGAACATATTAATAATTTTACTGAACTACTTAATGTTATTAAAGGTAATATAGAAAATATCTTTGATAATATTGATAATCATCCTAATCTTAAAGTTGTTATTGAGAATAAGGTTGAATCTACAGTTGAACATATCCTTAGTAATATAGATAATTATCCTATTATTAAAGAGAAGATTATTCAATTCTGTAATGAAGCTATTGAAGCTAAACGTGGTGTAGCAAATGGTATTGCTAGTCTTGATGGAGATGGTAAAGTTCCAGCAAGTCAATTACCAAGTTATGTTGATGATGTTCTTGAAGGATATTATGTTGATGAAACTCATTTTGCTGAGAAATATATAGAAGATGCTCCTGTATATTATACTCCTGAAAAAGGTAAGATTTATGTTGATATAAGTGAAAGTACTGATTATAGCGGTAAGACTTATCGTTGGTCTGGAACTAAATATTCAGTTATATCTGAAACTTTAGCTTTAGGTGAAGTTACAGGTACTGCTTATGATGGTGGTAAAGGTAGAAAAACTACTGCGATAGCTAATAGTTTACCAAATACTGTTGTAGATACCATAGAATTTGGTCAAGCATACGCAAACTATGTACAATTAAAATACCATTATTATCGTAAAGAATTTGTAACTGACCAAGATGACCATTATACGGTACAACCTCATGGTCATGTAGATATACCTATTGCTACTACTTCAGTAGCTGGGGTTATGTCTGCTGCTGATAAAGTTAAACTTGATGAAACTTTACCTAATCAAATTACTGAACTTAGTAATAATGTTTATACTAAAGAAGAAATTAATAATAAGTTTGATAATGTACCAACAGTAGAAAATACTTATACTAAAGCAGAAGTTGATAAAGCTATTGCTGATGCTATTAAAGCTTTAATTCCTGCTGGTTATGAACTTGTTATTAAAAAGAAAACAACTTAATATTAATCATGGTGGTACTGAATAAGTGCCACCATTTAAAGTTTATAAAGTTATGCAAGATATTAATCAACAATTATATGAAAATAAAAGTACACCTGAAGGATTTATTCCTGTTTATGGTGTAGTTGTTACTGTTCCTACTGGAGTATATACTAATGGACAAAAGGAATTTACTTGTGATAAAACTTTTGACGAAGTAAAAGAAATATTATTAAAAGGTGGGAGCATTATTGCTATTGATAATAATAATAGTAGAGTTAATTTTGATAGAATTGTTGTAGGTAGTAACGATATTAGTGCTACAATTACTTATTTTTCTGCTGGTGGAATTAATAAAATCGATTTAAGTTGGGATAAAGGTATAGCTAGAGTTGGTGGTGAAGAAACAAAAAGTATTAATACTTTTGTAGCTATAGGTAGTCTTTCTCTTGTTAATAATTATAATATTGGAGCTATAATTATTAAAATACTTAATAGTGCTACTGAAGGAGAAGTATTAACTGCTATAAATTCTATATTTACTAATTTTAATGGATTTACTTCTGCCATTAATAAACCTAATTCTATATTTTATGATGATAATGGAAAATATAGTGTTAGAGTTAGTGGTAGTATAATTGTAATAGTATGGGATGCAGATACATATATAGGACATGTTACTATTGATAACACAGGAGCTTATACTTATAATACTATTCAAGTAATTGACCAAACTCTTTATAGATTGTCTGCTCTTACTATTGAACCAATAATTAATCCTAAAATATGGGTTGGTACTGCTACTCAATATGCAGCTATTGCAGAAAAAGATGCCAATACTACTTATATAGTTAAATCAGATGCTTAAGTTATGGCTATATATCAAGGAGATATTGGAATACATGATATTAAACTTGGTAGTATAAATGTATTTGAAATATATCAAGGTTCTAAACTTGTTTATCCAGAGAATACTGAAACTACTATTACGTTTAAATTAAATGTTTCCGGAACTGTTACTATTAATGGTTATACTCCTGTTATAAGTGAAAATAATACTAAATTTGTATTTACTATTCCTGTTAAGACTGATTATACTGCTAATATTACTGCTGAACATTATAAATCTCAAACTATTAGTGGTAACAGTGGTTATTTACCTATAACTCATAATGTAGAATTAGAATGGGAACAAAGATTTATTTCTTATACTGTTACTTTTCCTACTGATGGAGTTAAAGTTTTATTTGATGGAATAGAAAAAGGAGTTATAACTAATGGTAAGTTAGTTGTATTAATTGATGATACAGAAGCTAAAGATAGTTATACTGTTACGTTTAAAGGTAGTAAAGCTAGTATATATGATACTAGTACATTAACAGTAGTTGATAGTAGTATAGCTAATACAGGTGGAAGTTATGATTTAAAACTTCCTACTAGTTCTGTTAAGAATGGATATAAAAGAACTGACTATGCATCCTCTACGGGGAGTATAACCAAGGGTTCTACTTATGCTGGAACTTGGATTGAAACTGTTGTTAATCTTACTGCTAGCTTTACTAGTTCTACTACTTTAGGTAGTATAAGTAATAATGTACTAACTATACCTAATAATGAATCTACTAATGCTAAAAGTGGAACTTTAACTGTTATATTTACTTTAGAAAATAAACAAACTAAAGAAGTTAGTGCTGCTTTAAATCAAGCTGCTGGTGCTAAAGTTTATACCGATTGGGTACTAGATTTACAAACTGATGGAACTAGTGTTGAAGCTAAAGGTGGTACTAGAACAGTTACAGCTAATATTGCTCGTAGAACTTATAAATGGAATAACACTGGTACTGTTTATAGTGAAACTGCTACTCCTACTCTTAGTATTAGTGGTAGTGCTAGTCTTAGTGGAAATCAAATAAAATTTACATCAAACGAAAGCGTTTCAGCCCGTTCAGCGACACTTACAGCTAGTTATGTAGGATTGTCCAAAACGGTTACGATAACGCAACAGGCAGGCGCAAAAGTGTATTCAGCGTGGTCTGCTTGGACTGTTTCTATCTCGGCAAGCACGCAAACGATAGCTGCAAGTGGTGGTTCATCTACGATAACTACTAATGCTAGTCGTTCTCGTACTTGGACTTGGAATGGAGTTGGTACTACACATACTGATACAGAAACTGCTACACCTATACTTAGTGGTAGTGCTGGTGGATTTACTTTAAGTGGTAAAACTGTTACTGCTAGTAACAATACTACAACAAATAGTCGTAGTATAACTATTACTGCTACTAGCAATAGTGTTTCTAAATCTATTACTATAACACAATCAGCTGGAGCTAAAGTTTATGGTAATTGGTCTGCTTGGACTGTTAATATTAGTGCTGATAAAACTAGTATTGGTGCAACAGGTGGTACTGCTACTATATCAACTAGTGCTAGTAGAACTAGAAGTTATACATGGAATGGTGTTGCCGGTTCTGGTGGTACAGAAACTGAAAATGGTACTCCAACATTAAGCAAAGTTAGTGGTAGTGGTAATTGGACTAGTCCTAAAGTTACTTATGGAAATAATACTAGTACAAGTGGTAAATCAACTGTTATTCGTGCTACTATTGATTCAACTACTAAAGATATAACTATTAGTCAATCTGCTGGGGCTAAACAATATAGTGCTTGGTCTGCATGGACAGTTAATATTTCTAATAGTGGAAATGTTGCTGCTAGTGGTGGTAGTTCAAATATAACTACTTCTGCAAGTAGAACAAGAACTTGGACATGGAACGGAGTTAGTGGAAGTGGTGGAACTGAAACAGGAACTGGAACTCCTACTCTTAGTAAAGTTAGTGGTGCTGGTTCTTTTGCTAGTAATAAAGTAACTTATGATAACAATACTTCTACAAGTACTAGAAGTACAGTTATTAGAGCTACAATGGATTCTGTAACTAAAGATACTACTGTAACTCAAAATGCTGGTTCTAAAACTTATAGTAGTTGGGGAGCATGGTCTATTAGTTTAAGTGCTAATGTAACAACTATTGCTGCTGCTGGTGGAAATGCTACATTATCTACTTCTGCTACTAGAAGTCGTACTTGGCAATGGAATGGTACAGGAACAACTTATACTGAAAATGCTAGTGGCGCTCCTACATTAAGTAAAGTTAATGGTGCTGCTTCTTTAAGTGGTTCTACTGTTAGTTATGGTAATAATACTTCTACTAGTTCTCGTAATTCTGTATTTAGAGCAACAATAGATAGTACTACTAAAGATATAACTATTAGTCAATCAGCTGGTGCTAAAGTATATGGAAGTTGGTCTGGTTGGTCTGTAAGTTGTAGTGCTAGTAATTATAAAGTTTGGGCAGGAGGTGATTCAGTAACTATTTATAGTAGTGCTTCAAGAAATAGAACATGGACTTGGAATGGTGTTGCAGGTTCGGGAGGAACTGAATCTGATAGTGCTACCCCTAGTATTTCTGTTACAAGTGGTGTTGGAGTTTTAAGTGGTAATACTTTAACTTTTAGTAATAATACATCTCCTGATGCTAGAACAACTAGAGTTACTGCTAATTATAATGGAGTTACTGATTATTGTGATGTTATGCAATATGGCGGTAATAAAGTTACTGGAAGTTGGACATCTTGGCAAGTAACTATATCTGCTAGTTCTATGAATATTGCTGCTAGTGGTGGTAGTTCTACTATTACTTGTAGTGCTGTTCGTACTAGAAATTATACTTGGAATGGAGTGGGTACTACTTATACTGAAACTGAAAATGGTAGTCCGACTTTAAGTAAATCTGGAGATGGTACATTAAGTGGTACTACTAGCGGTAGTAAACTTACTTATGGTAATAGAACTACTACAACAAGTAGAAGTACAATTGTTACTGCAACTTATAGTGGAGTTAGTAAATCTATTAATATTACACAATCTGCTGGTAGTAAAATTACGGGACAAATGACATATCATACTGATATTTATGATAGAAATTCATCTAATTATACAGATTATACTAGTTATCCTGTAACACATGATATTGGAGGTGAACCTGTTATTTCTGGAGGTGATACAGTTATTACTTATTGTAGACTTCGTAAAACACAACCATGGACTTGGAATGGTGTTAGTGGAAGTGGTGGAACAGATACTACTTATGCTAGTGCAAAAGATGTAGCTATTGTAAGTCAATCTAACTGTACAACTACTGTTAAAGATACAGATAGTAATAATATAATTATGTTTAGTTCTGTTGTTCCCGCTAATTTAAGTAGTAGTGCTCGTACTTGGTATTTTAATTGGAGATGGTTAGGTTCTAATAATACTACTATTCGAAATACACAAGCCCCAAATACTTTACGTGGTAGACTTGTTATTAAAAATGATTATTTTACTAGTCAAAATATTGCATTACCTATTTATTTAGATAATGAAAATGTAGATTCAATATATAAAGGAGAAGCAAGTTATAATGATATTAAGAAAACTCCTATTGGTGTTTATGTATATATTCCTACTAATATTTCTATAATGAACGCTGGTAAATTGCAATTTTGGTTTGAAAATAAAGATGGTGGTGGCAGTAAATATACTTGTACTTTAAGTAGTGTTAGTACACCTTCAAATAATGTTTCTGTATCTAATAGTAATAATATTATTAGTGTTACTGCTAATACAACTACTTCTTTATTTACTATATTATGCCAATTTACTATGACTTCTAATAGTACAGTATTTAATGTAAGAGTTTTAATTGAACTATGATGAAAATACTATTTAATATAACAATATTACTAATGATTATATTGTTTATTTACTTATTAAAGTTATTTAAATTAATCACATAATTATGAACAATAAACAACTATATGAAAAACTAGGTCAGAATAGTTATGATAAAGTATTTCCTATTACTTATCTTCAAAATATTCTTGACAAAGATACAAATAATGATTTAACTGTTGTTCTTTCTCGGTTTAATCATTTATGGATTCCATATCAAGGAACTAGAGTTAATACTCGTAAAGCTGTTCCTGCTATTTTTAGACGTAATAGTCTTACTATTAGTTATTATGATGCTGAACATAATGTATCTGTAACTGAAAGTTATATAGGTAGTAATCTTCAAGCTGGTGTTGAAACTAGTTGGGTTTCTGATGATAATTGGACAAAAATTCTTAGTGAGAAATATCTTGAAGAAAGTGGAGCTAAAATTCCTATTGCTGATGGTACTATTGATTGGGATATGCTTAATGAAGCTCTTAAACAAATGATTGCAGGAGATGATAAAGTTAATATTATTAATTATCCAGATGAAGAAGATATTACTATAAGATTAAGCCCGGGTTGTTGTAATATTAATCGTCTTAGTCTTAAAGATAGACCTTATGAGCCTGAATATAAAAGTGGTAAAGGATATAAAATAGTTCGCAAGGTTTTACTCCCCGTGGAGGATGATGCAAGTAATGCAGAACAGCTTTTATTTGATGGTTTTCTTGATGATACTTATTGTGAACAATATGGTCAAATAATTCTTAATACTGATAAATATGAAGTTATTAGAACAGATTTAGGTAATACTGCTGGTATTTATTATGATACTTATCATAAATTATTTGTTCTTAGAGTTAAGACTATTAATGATGGAATTGGATTTTATAATTATTATACTAGATGGACTATTGTAGAACCTACTAATAGAGTTCATCCTCTACGGGGGGTCAACACTCCTGTTTATGGAAATAGTGAAGATTATAATATTTATAATACTTGTCTTTCTGATGAACGTCCAAGACTTGGTATTATATATGTTAATTCAGTAGATAATATTAAATATTATTTTAATGAAGAAAATCTAGTTCAAGTTAAGAATAATATTTATCTTAATTATAAAGCTGTTCTTACTCAAGATATGGTTAACGAAGAAAATACTCGTTATATTATTCGTTATGCTTTTGATTTAAGTGATAAAACTATTACAATGCCTGTTGGTTGTGAACTTGTATTTGAAGGTGGTATTATTGAGAATGGTACTATTAATTTAAATAAATGTAAACTTACAGGTATGGTTGGTGAAGAGTCTGAATATTTTCCTAATGTAACTTGTAGTAATTGGGCTAAAGGTCAGATTGAATATCGTAATGGAAAGATTTGTTATTGGAATGGTACTGAATGGAGAGTAATGGGTGATAATTCTTCTATGGAAAGTTATACTAAAGAAGAGATTAATAATATGTTTAAAAATTATTATACTAAATCTGAAACTTATAATAAAGAAGAAGTTAATAATTTACTTAATAGATATGTTACTAATGATATATTTAATAACTTTAAAGAAGAAATAAATCGAACTATTACTAATAGTGTTAATCTTGATAAGATTCAAAAAGCCATTAATGATGGATGTGGAGTTAATATGACTATGCCTAGTGCAAATAATAATAAACTTAGTCTTCCAATTTGGACAGGTACTGCTACCCAATATGCAACTATTACCCCAGTTGCTGGAATGACTTATAATATTGTTGATGAGTAATGAGTTTAACTCTTGGACGTGAAGGAGAAATTGCTAAACCTCTTAAGAAACGAACAGTAGGTCAAACTAATATTGCTCATGTTTATGATGGTGTTAATCATATTTGGCCTACTTCTGTTATTCATTTTAGTGATTTTACTAGTATCCAACTTAGATATATTTGGGGTAGTGATGATGGACGAGATTTGGATACTAAATCATATTATGTTAATTCTCCTATTAATAGTTTAAATTATATAGCTGTTGGTTGGTCTTGGAATTTAAATCACATTCCTTATATATATTGGGGTGGCGATAATACTGACTCAGGTGCTGAATGTGTTATGTTTAATATTGAATCTATGATTGACCTTGAAGATAAAATGCCTAATATAATGAAGATGAATCTTTGTGCTAATTGGTTTGGAAGTTTGAGTAGAGGTCATGTTACTGTTGAATGTACTGCTTATAAAGGTGGAGTTATTGTTCATGCTTGGCAATTAAAGAATAATGAAATTGATGTTGATAATAGAGGAATGTTTATTTTTCCTTTGGCTGATGGAACTATTAATATGCCTGATGGACATGGTGGCTATAAAGAATGTTGGTATGGCGAAGTTATTAAAAGAGTTGCTAAATCTAATAATGAAGTAAAGTACTTTAGAGTTAATCCTGTTAATGATAAAGTTATTAGTTTAGATGATATTAAAATAATTCGTCATGGTGGTGGACTTGTTCATGGCAATGGTTATTGTTGGTATGAAAATAAACCTAATGATAAATATAAAGTTTGGAATAATCAAGTCAATACAACTGGTACTCTTTTAACTCTTGATAAGCCAACTCTTAATATAACTAGTGATGATAATTATAGTTATGAATATCATACAGTTTTGTTAAATGAAGATAACACTGTTTATAACGATAATTACACTGATAACTATAAATTTAGATTTGGTTTTGTTGCAGGTAATTCTGAATTTAGAGGACAACAAACTATTCAATGTTATGTTGGTACACAAGGTGGTAAAGCTGATGATGGTAAGACTTCAATAGGTGAAATAAAATATACTAAACTTAATAAAATTGGCGAGTTGACGATATATAGTCCTATTGAAAGTTAAATTAATGTTAATTACCAAACAAAGATAACGGTTTAAGTGTTATAGATTATGTAGTTCAAACTACAAGTATTAATCTATTTTTAACTTAAACCTTAATTTATTATGCAAGTAATTGAAAAAGTGAAAGTTGTTCCAGAGGGTTACAATGGTGCTGGAATGAATTATGACGGTGGTAATCGTCGTGATGTAAACGGTAAAGCTAATGCGGGTTTAACCCTTGGTATTATCGGTACTGCACTTGGCGGTTTGGCTTTGTTTGGTAACAGACGTTCTACTCCTGCTAGTATTTTAGGTGGTGCTGGTGGTGGAATGTTAGGTGATGGTTCTACCAATATTAACGTACTTGGTGCTACTGCTGGTAGTGGAAGCGGTGCTCCTACTGCTTTTCAAGCATGGGAAAAATCTTGTGAAGATACTTTAGCTCTTCAAGGTGGTCTTTATCAATGGGCTTTGACTCAACAGAATCAACGTTTTGAAGATAGAGAACGATTGAATAGTGAATTGTTTGGTGTTTACATTGATGGACGTAATCGTACTGATGCTCTTATTGAGAAAAATAACACTGACCATTTTAATCTTTACAAATATACTCGTGATGCTGATGATGATATCCGTAAAGAGTTATCTGATTTGAAAGCTGAATTGGCTGTTACTAAAGCTATTCGTCCTTATCAAGATAAACTTATCCAATGCGAAATGGAAAAGATGTTTACGGCTGGTATCAACTATACTGATAGAAAGACTTGTAATGTTATCTATGGTGTAGTTACTCTTCCAAATGAACCTACTGTTACAGGTCTAGTTGGGCGTAATGCTTATGGATGTTTGCCATGTGGTTTTACTCAACCTGCTAGCGGAACTCCGGCTCAGTAATATTACTAAGTTTGATTAAGAATATAAAATTGAAAGAGATATGATACCTGTTAATCAATTCATACTAGGTAGTAGTGACCCTTTGCTATATCCTAGTGAAAAAATGACTAATAGCATTGATGAACAAATTGCTTTTCTTCAAAGTCAAAAACAAGCAATTAATGAAGCTTATCGTCGTAATGCTATTCCTAATGCAAATAATGGTACAACTCAAAATCAGCAAGTTCCAACTCAAGGAATTTGGGATGCTATTGATGCTGAAATTGCACCACTTACACAAGAACAACAAAATATGCTTCTTAGTAACCAAGACTATGTAAATAATTATAATGCTTTACAAAGTATGGTTCAAGCAGAAGTTCTTAATTTAGTTAGAGGAAAAATCGAAGCTAGTGAAGATGGTAAACATTTACTTGAAGAACAACTTAAACTTGTTAAGTTGCTTAAGAGTAAAATTGTTGAAGTTACTAACAAAGAGATGGAATTGTTTAAAGCTTTTAAAGAAGCTAGTAAAACTAATCCTAATTTAACTTATGAAGAATTTTTAAAGAAGTAATATTATGGTTGAAATTGGTAATGTTAAAGAGGTTATTAAAGATTATATTATTAAACAATTAGTATCTATGGGTGAAAGTTCTCCAGCTATAAGACTTTTAATTCCTTTGGCTAAAAGAGCGATTACTAATAATATTAATAGTTTTGATAAGTTCTTGAAGCCCATTGCAGATAAAGATGGTATGATTGATATCGAAGGTATATTTGATGAAGAAATAGAAATTATTAATAATATTGATAATTTTAATTTTGATATACCTTTTATTGGTGGCGGTAATATTTCTAAAGGTATTATATCTCTTGAAGTTCCTTATGTGAATAAAATTGTTGCTCTTAATCAAACTGATTTAGAAGTTTTAAAAGAATCATTAATCAGTTTAAAAACAAAGTAATATTATGAGAGAAATGCCTTACATTCAACCTTACCATGTTGGTAATCGTCGTGGCGGTAATCAAAATATTCTTGATGAATTTCGTGAATTTCTTGATGCACGTGGAGGACGAGGCGGTCGTGGTGGTAGAGGTGGTATGAGAAATCGTATTGGTTATGATACTTACGATACTTATGGTCGCTCTGCTAATAAAAATGACCGAGAAGAAAAGATTTTAACTATGCTTATGAGCGGTGGATATAATGACGATGGCTATCATTTTAATGAGTATGAAGCTAAAGAAGTTGTAGAACAAATGTATCATGTTAAAGACAATAAGAAATATATTGGTGAAAAATATGATATGAATAAAGCTCATGAGATTTGTGAACGCTATAAAGAAGTATTACCTAATGATGTTGAACCTTGCGATGTTTATGTTGCAATTAATGCTCAATATCATGATTATGCTAAACTATTTGAAGAATGGTTTGGTGGTAATATAGATAATAAAGTGTTTGAAAGTGCTATTACATTTTGGTTTAAAGATGTAGATTTTGATGGTGATAAAGTATGGGAATATTTCCACATGAATAACTAATCATTATTGTAAAACTGTAAAAGGGAATTATCTTCGGATAGTTCCCTTTTTTATTTATCTAAATTTTAGTATGGACAAATTTATTGATGTAATTGTAGATGGTATCCTTAGTAATTTTGACTTTGGATTTATGTTTATTGTTAATGTTCTAACTTATATTATTATTAAAGTTATTGATTACTTTAATGGTGATAATAAAGTTCCTACTTGGCAAAAACGATGTGTATTAGTTATAAGTATTGCTGCTATGGCTGGTATTTATATTGCTGCTGGATATAATAATGCTATTATGCTTGTTAATAGTGCTATTCTTGCTCCTGTGTTTTGGAGTTGGGTTGTTAGTCCTATTCTAAAGAAACTTGGAATTGGTTATAAAGATATTGATAATACTATTGGTTAAGATTATATGAGATTGATTAGCTAGGTTTGATTGACTAATTCAAGCCTGCTATATCCTCTACGGGGAGTATAGCTTGCCGAATTTGGCTAGTTTTAAGCCTAGCTGATTAGTTATACACGATTGAATAAAAGTCTTACTATAAGCCTAAAAAGTGGCTCTATTGATGTACATAAATATTTACAATATTAAATTTCAAAATAGTAAAGTTATGAGAGTTATTAAGACTAAACATTTTCCTTTTAATGGTTATAAAGCTATTAATATTTTTGGTATTATATTTACTAAAGGAGAATTAAGTAATAAAGAACTTAATCATGAAGCTATTCATACAGAACAAATGAAAGAGATGTTATATATCTTTTTTTATATATGGTATGGTATTGAATATCTTATTATAAGACTATTTCATATTAAACAACATGATGCTTATAAAGATGTAAGTTTTGAAGAAGAAGCTCATATTAATGATGATAATCTTAATTATATTAGTAAACGTAAACATTATACTTGGACTAAATATCTAGGTATTAATAGTTCTAAAACTGCTTAATTAAAAAATGTTAATAATATTGTTAAACTACTTGTTATTAATAATATAATTTATATTTGTAACAAACTAAATTCTAAAGATATGGAAGATGATAAAAGAGTTAATTATAAGTTAGATGCTATTAATAAACTTATTAATAATCTTAAACTTAGTATTTCTGGTAATAAAGAACATGATGAGCTTGGAGAAAATAATGTTATAGTTAATCTTGATGAGATTAGTCAAAAGATTACTGAATTACATGAAATGGTTAAAGCTGAATTTGATGAGTTTGAAAATCAACATAAAAGTGAATCAGATGAAACTCAAACTCTTCTTAATAAAATTGATGCTAAATTAGATAGTATTAAAGCTGCTGTTGATAGTATGAAAACTACTATTGGTAATAAACTTGATACTGTTAATTCTACTATTGATAAAGCAAATACAGATATAGTTGCTGCGATTAATGCTATGAAAGCTAGTAATGATACTAAAAACGATGCTATAATTACTGCTCTTCAAGGACTTGTAACTCAAGTTAATCGAAATACTAGTAATATTAATTCTCTTAACGGTCGAGTTGATGCTCTAGAACAAGCTTAACATGAATTTTAATTTAGTAGAGATGTATAATGGCTTGTTAAAATTTAACAAGCATATACTAAATGAACTTGCAGAAGGACTTAAACATTTACCTAATTTAGATGGAGTATCTAAAGGAGATAGTTTAATTATTAATGAGCAAGGTAATCCTGCTTGGGGTTCTACTGCATTTATTCCTACTTTTGAAAATGCTGCTTATGGTATTGAATGGACTAAAGATGATAATGATATAATTAGAATTGGTAATGCTAAATTTCATAGAGAACTTCCTATTCAAAATAGACTTAAAGGCTGTGTCTATAATGAAAAGAAAATCAGTTATTTCCTTAATCCTACGGGTTGGGCTAAACCTCTTAAAAATGGTCTTGTTCCTCCTCTTGATGGAAGTGATGGCGATGTTGGGGTAAGAGTTCCAGAATTTTATATGTGTGTTAAAGATACTGGTACTAAATATCAACTTTGGATAAGCGATTTTAATATTGATGGAACATTTACTAGAGTTCATCCTTTTATTATAAGTCATACTAAAACTATGACTAGAACTAGAGAAGATGGTAAAGAAGAAGTATTTAGTGCTTGTATTAAACATGATGATACTAGATATTTAGGAGGAAATAAAAGTTCTTCTGTTGTTGCTATTAAATTACAAGGTAGACCTAGAACTGGTATTAATTATGATAAAGCTAATGAATTTTGTGCTAATCGTGGAGATTGGATTACTATAATTGATTATCTTGAATATTGTGCTTTACAAGCTCTTTGTTATATTGAGTATGCTAATTTTGATAATCAAGCTGCATTAAATATTAACTTAACTAGTGATGGATTTAAACAAGGAGGACTTGGTGCTGGTGTTACAAATTTAAATGGGGAAAGATGGACAGCTTTTAATGGTAATAATCCTATTGTACAAACTTATTGGACTGCTGAACATAATATTGGTAATGGTAGTACAAATGGTGACCATTATGAACTAGGAAATTATAATACAGATGGAAGTAATTTAAATACTTATCCTGCTGTTTATCGTGGTATTCTAAATTTCTTTGGTGATATATGGACATTTGTTAGAGATATAGCTATTATAAATCGTAATGCAAATTATAATAGTGTTTATCTTCTTAAAAAAGGTGTTAATTATTCTAATATTACAATAGATAATATTCAAGATAAATGTTATTTTATAGGTGACCAAGCTAATACTAATAGTTTTATTACTGAATTTGATTTTAGATTTGGTCCTTATTTTGTTCCTAATAAAGTTGGAACTAATAAAAAAGCTGATTATAATTGGAAAAGAGGTAATGATGGACAAGATACAGATAAAGCTGTTCGTGTGCTTCTGCTTGGCGGTTGCGCTAATTACGGTTCTGCGGCTGGCTCTGGTAGCTTTTATTCTTATTGGGTTCGGTCGTATTCTAGGGCTGATGTCGGCTTCTTTACTACGGTTAAACTTGATTAAATAAGTCCA
>UMLT01052776.1_pt1 | contig 101715 bp, 99 predicted proteins | sample 1966641 | NCBI WGS metagenome assembly UMLT01 (sample SAMEA4836208, study PRJEB28245) | human gut metagenome | biome: gut microbiome; material: fecal sample | place: Denmark | collected 2008 | reverse complement strand
CAAAATGCCTACCGCCATGATACCGGCGATGGCGGCGGTGTTCATGCCCCTGTAGGCAAACATATCCATCTCGCCCCGCACGGCGAAGTTCATGGTGTAATACACCCCCGCGCCGGGAATCAGAGGGAACGCGGACACCAGCAAATAGGAAATGGCAGGATATTTGCGAATCCTCGCCATGATCTCGGAATACAGGGACGCGAACAGGGATGCCCAGAAGTAAGAGAGAATCTCGCTGAACCCCAGCCGTTGACTCAACCAGAACACCACCCAGCACGCAATGCCGCCGATGGTGCAAAGAATGCCCCCGGGGCCATGAATATTGAACAGAATGGAGAACCCAAAGCATCCGATGCAGGCGAACAGGCACTGCGCCAGAACGGAATGGTCAACGGCAGGTGCGGAAACCGGTGCGCCCCACAGCCGCTCGGCAAGCGACCATGCCGTGGCCGTTCCCACCGCCAGAGCCGCCGCGATCAGGAACACCTGAACGATCCGGTTGATGCCGGAATTGGTGTCGCCGTAGATGATGTCCCGCATGGCGTTGGTGAACAACAGGCCGGGAACGAGGATCATCAAAGCGCCGATGGTAATGGCGTCTGGATTCTTTGCAATGCCCATAGCGCCGAAGGCATAGGCCAGCAGCGCCATCAGGAAGGAAGCGGCAATGGTTCGGAAGAACTGGTTAGTGTCCTGCGCGTCCAGAAACCGAATTACAAGTCCTACCAGTATCCCGCAAATACCGGCGCAGAGGCCGTCCAGAAAATTGCCGCCGAACAGCAGCCCGAAGCCCAGTGCGCCTAGAAAATACCCCAGATAAACGATGGGAACCGGATAGGTCAGCCGTTGGGCGCGGGTGACCTCCATCCACCGCTGGGCTTCCTTCGGCTCCGGCGTTTGACTGCAATAGGCGCGACTCAGGCCGCTGAATTTTTCTACAGAGTCCAGATCGTTGCCGTGGGAGCCGATGCGGCGCATCCGGGTGATGGGGGTGCCGTCCTCCATCATGACGGTGACGATCAGGTAATTGGGAATGGCGAACACTTCCGACGCGATGCCGTAGCTACTCAGCACCCGGCTGACGCTTTCCTCCACCCGGAAGGTCTCCGCGCCGCACATGGCAAGCTCATAGCCTAAATCCGTGGCAAGATCCAGTAAAATGTTATAGTCCATGGGAATCCCCCAGTGTCATAGTCTGAAAGCAGTAACAGTATATCATACGCCCTGAAAAATACAAGCCGGTTTTTGCATCCAAAACACGGCTAATCGAACAGAGTAGGGGAGAGGGGGTTATCCAATGCGTCGAAGCACATCAGGATCTGTTCCCGGGAGGTCTTTTCCACGGCAAGCGCATGGGGAATCTCGTCTCTGCCAAACAGGCCGACCCCGGTCGTTTCGATGTTTTCCCGAAATTCGCCGCTTTCGTATTTGCACAGTACAAAGCACTTTATGACCCCGTAGACATAGTTCGTGACATTGTGCTTTCGCCAGTCCTGAACGGCAATCAGGCGTTCCGCCTTGACGGTGAATCCGGCTTCCTCCCGGACTTCCTTTTCGGTGTTGGACGCGATGGACTGGTCAACGTCGCACCAGCCGCCGGGCAGACACCATGTGCCGTTATTTTCATGCACAAGCAGGATTTTGCCGTCGATAAAAACAGCGGCTCTGGTATCGATTTTCGGGGTCTGATAGCCAGTCTCATTGCAGAACAGATCGCGGACTTTCTCCATGGAAATATCCGTTTTCGCGGAGATCATCTCCGCGGCGATTTCCCGCAACTCAGCGTACCGCTCCCGGTCATATTTGTCCTTCCCGTATTGAAGCCCCGCCTGTGCAATGCTCTGAATGCGGATGGCGTAATCCAGCAGCCTGTCGTTCATGCGCCCTATTCTCCTTTTCTCGACATTTCACCAGAAATCACTATACCATAGCCATCCGCGTTTTTCAACAGAAAACCGCATGGGAGAAAATACTTGCAATTAGGGATTAGCCGTATTATAATACAGCCAACCAAATGACAGAAGGTATTTTTATGAGTGCAACCGTTTATTTTTCTCCTGTTATCACCCCGGAGAAGGTTCTGGATATGTTCAAGCTGGTGGACAAGACGCTCCCCGGCAACATTGCAATCAAGCTGCATTCCGGTGAAAAGGGAAATCAGAATTTCCTTGGCCCGGAGTTCTGGAAACCTGTGATCGACTACGTCGGCGGCACCGTCGTGGAGTGCAACACTGCCTATGGCGGCGCCCGCAACACCACCGAGAAGCACCGCAAGCTGATGGACGAGCACGGTTGGAGCCGCTATTTCACGGTAGATCTGCTGGATGCCGAAGGCCCCGATATGCAGCTGGATATCCCGAACGGCAAGGTCATCAAGAAAGATTTCGTCGGCAAAGATTTGAAAAACTACGACTCCATGCTGGTGCTGTCCCACTTCAAGGGACATCCCATGGGCGGCTACGGCGGCGCACTGAAGCAGCTGTCCATCGGCGTGGCGTCATCCTACGGCAAGGCGTATATCCACGGCGCGGGCGTGCCGGAAAACCTCTGGACGGCGGATCATGATTCTTTTCTGGAATCCATGGCGGACGCAGCCAGCAGCGTTGTGAATTACTTCCACGGCAACATGATTTTCATCAACGTTATGAAGAACATGAGCGTTGACTGCGACTGCTGTGAAATTGCGGAAGACCCCTGCATGGCGGACATGGGCATTCTGGTTTCCACAGATCCCATTGCCATCGATCAGGCGTGCATCGATCTGGTGTACGGCTGTGACGACCCCGGCAAGGCGCATTTTCTGGAGCGGGTGGAAAGCCGCAACGGCGTCCACACCATTGAAGCCGCCGCGGCGCTGGGCTTCGGCAGCCGGGAGTATACGCTGGTGAAGGTTGACTGATTTACGCACCGCTGAATAAGAAACACTAAAAACGTCCACTGTAATTCCAAAAGAATTACAGTGGACGTTTTGTCAAAGCGTGTAAAATTACATCGTTGGAACCTCGTAGACCTTGGATATCGTCCTTTCGTCTGCCATCTCGATCACAAAATTGCCGGGAATCATTTTCTCACTGCTCCCGTCCCGATACATCAGGAAAAACCGGGATGTCATATACCCTTTGTAAAACCGCGCGTCATAGATGTTGACGCAGAGCAGTTCAGCGGGGCCGTTCAGTACCACGTTGTTCTTTTCGAGCGCAGATTGGATAATGTGTTCCGATGTTTCCTCAAACGATGCGATTGCGTCGAAAACCCTCCGGCAGCAGCTCTCTCTTTCCGGGAAATCTCCGTCGGACGGACAGACCGTTTTCAGCATAGAGCAGGCGACGGGACGTTCGGCTGCGTTGAAAGAATATGCGCCCGAAGCAGCCAGTGCGTTGACTATCAGCGCGCCGCTGTAATAGCTGGATATTCTGATGGGAAACAGACGTTCCGGCTTCGTCATCGCCGCGCGCATGCGCTGTGTCATCGCGGCGGCGGCCTGTTCGTCCAGCTGCCGCAAGGTCATCCACTCGACATAAGTCGCGGTGCCTTCGATCTCTTCTACCTTGCTTTCGTAGGCGTATTCGTATGGGTGGCGTTCACTGCGCCGCTTTCTGTGGGACAGCAGCTCCTGATAGGACGATTCATCAAAGTGATCGAGTATGCGCAGCAGAAGTTCGTTTTCCCGCAATTTCAGGCTCAGATTGTCTGCGTTGTATTGATAACGATACAGCGCTTCCATTTCATCCGCCCAACAGTTCCAGTTCTCCACGGTCTGATAGCCATGGAACATTTCGTGGACGATTTTGGATGCCAGAACGGGGGCGGGGAGGTCATCTACGACCTTCCATATGGCTATCTGCTCGCCTTGAAAGCTGATGGAGGTGTTTGCGCAGAAATCGTCGTTTTTTTCAATGTACGCCCCGTCATAAAAGCATTTTTCATCGTCATACAGGGCGAATTTCAGCGGCCGGAAGCCTGGCCAGATGCGCCCGAAATCCAGCGACGAGATCGTCTCAGATACCCGGCTGTACAGTTCATCCAGATTCATATGGTATTCCCTCAGTATCGTTTGATTTTCTTTAACCAGTAAAAAGTCCGCCGTGGTTCCCTCGAAACTACGGCGGACTTTTTGGCGGAGATGTGGGGATTCGAACCCCAGCACGGGCAGAACCCGCCTACCGGATTTCGAATCCGGACCCTTCAACCGCTTGGGTACATCTCCATAGCTTTTTAACTCCCGGTCATTATATCAGCGGCTGCGGAAAAAATCAAGACTTTTCCGCATTTCTCTTTCTTTCGGCAGGAAAACATTGCCCACGCGCCGTTTACATTTCAAGGGTAGACTTTTTCCCCAATTTGTGATACCCTAAGCGTAACCCAAGAAAGAAAAGGGCAACGCTTATGATGAAGAAAACAGAAAAGCTTCTGGCGCTTATTCTCTGCGCCGTCATGATCGCGGGACTTCTGGGCGGCTGTCAGAAGAAGCCCAAGCGCACCGCCAAGGAAACCGACGAGACCACCTATGGTATCGACGTGGCGCGGTATCAGGGAACCATCCGCTGGGCGGAGGCCGCCGCATCCGGGGTGGATTTTGCCATGGTGCGGGTCGGTATGCGGGGAATGGCGGAGGGGGAGATTTCTCCCGATTCCAACGCCCGGTATAACCTTCAGGAAGCGGAGAAAAACGGCGTCAAGCTGGGCGTATACTTTTTCTCCACTGCCATTTCTCAGGAGGAAGCCGTGGAGGAGGCCGACTGGACGGCGGATTTCATCGCCCAGTATCCCATTACCTATCCGGTGGTCTACGACTGCGAGGGCTTTACCGACATGGACAGCCGCCAATATGGCATGTCCAAAGCAGAACGGACGGACATCGCTCTGGCTTTCCTGAAGCGCATCGAGCAGCGGGGCTACGAGGGAATGTTCTACGCCGCGAAAAACGAGCTTCAGGACGAGACCCTGTGGGAGACCTCCCGCATTGAAAAACATTATAAAATCTGGGTGGCGCAGTTCCCCGGTGACGCCGACCCGGCGGTGCATACCTCCAGCTATACCGGTGAGCACCAGATGTGGCAGTACACCATGGAGGGAAGCGTCCCGGGCATTTCCCAGCCTGTTGACATGAACGTGGCTTACTTCGGCTACGACGGGGTGGAAAAGCCCAAGGACGAGACGCCCCCAGCGGAAGCCTTCCCGGACGTGGAGGCGTTGATGGACTTTACCCAAGTCAACGAGGAAGTGACCGCCAAGGTGGAAACCAACCTCCGGGACATCCCCAGTCAGGACACGGACAGCACGGTGCTGTACACTCTGAAAAACGGCGAGATCGCGACGCGCATTGCCGTAAGCAGCAGCGGCTGGTCAAAGGTCACCTTCAACGGAAACACCTATTACGCCGTGACCAGCTACCTGACCACCGACCTGAACTACTCGGCAGACACCGCCGGTGAGGCAGGGGAGGACGGCATCAAGACGGTCTTCACCCCGGTGAATCAGGAGGTGACCGCCAAGAATGTGGTCAACCTGCGCAAGCTGCCCAGCGTGGAGCATGAGGACGCCACGGTGGTCGCCCAGCTGAAAAACGGCGACGTTGCCACCTGTGTCGGCGTCAGCGACAACGGCTGGTCGAAGCTTGAATACAAGGGCGAGACCTGCTACGCCGTGACCAGTTATCTGACGCCGGTGGGTGACGGTGAGCTTCCCACTCAGCCGGAGGATGACGGCATCCAGACCCAGTTTGAGGAAATAAACGATCTCGTCACCGCCAAGGTGGAGGTCAATCTGCGGTCGCTGCCCAGCGTGGAAGACCCGGACTGCGTGGTGGTCGCGTCGTTGAAAAACGGCGAGGTCGTCACCCGAACCGGCATCAACCGTGACGTTGGCTGGTCACGGGTGGAGTACAACGGCCAGACTCTGTACTGCGTCAGCAGCTATCTCATGGCGGCGGAGGCGCAATAAAAAGGGTAAAAAAGTCAAAAATAATATTGACAAATTTCCCAACCTGTGTTAATATAAGCGGGTCGTTGAGAGACGACGCTTATATGGGCGAGTGGTGGAATTGGTAGACTCGCTAGATTCAGGTTCTAGTGTTCACTGCGGACGTGCGGGTTCAAGTCCCGCCTCGCCCACCATAAAAACAGCTGCTTTCGTAAGAAAAGCGGCTGTTTTTCTTATATCATCCTTTTTAAATTGCCCGCCGCGTAATTCTGCGCCTGCCAATTTCCTGAAAAAGGGTTGCAAAGCACTTTCCAGATTGTTATACTGTTTTCAGGAAGCACGTCGAAAGCGTGCAGCCAGTTCCATGGGGATACGGTTTTTGATTTGCGCAGTATTGGAGGGGGAAGTTTTATGGATATGGTTTATGAAACTGAACGAAAAATAGTAATGGCAATTTGTTTTAATAATCTCATTGATTATCTGGAAGGCGTCGGTATCTACAAAATTAATAGTAATCCCGGAGATGTTACTTCTCCCCATGCCATTAATTTCAGTATGGAATGTTATAACAAATATGCTGCCAGATGCCCGCAACTTGAATTGGACAGACGGTTTTCGGAAGAGCTGATTTTAAGATTAAAAAGTGATAAATGTTATGTTTATGAGGTTTATTATATTTTTAACTGCCTCGTTGCCCAATTAAGATTGGAAAAGAATGGTATTGCGTCATTTGAGGTAGAAAAATCCGAACTGGATGAAATATGTCGGTTATTAAGAGAAAAAACGCTTGTTTACCAAGATAGGTTAAAGAGATGCCGCGACGAAAAAGGGGAATACTATACAGACGGTATGTTTGGATATATGCAAAGCGAAAGTAATCGCGTGTATCACGAGACCGGTAAAAGAATTTTATGAGCTGAAGAAACGTCAGAACAACGTAGCTTTTTTATCTCATAGCTGCACATCAGATTTGGTAAAGATTTGCCCAAGACGGAAAAATGACCGGACTGTGTCCCAATATCGGTAGATTTGTTCATAAGATTATGGTATTCTATTCACAAAGTGTTGAATCAAATCACGAAGGAGCGGCAGAATGGTCAAAACGAAACAGCTTATCAACGAACTTTCCAAATCCCTGCGGTGGCAGAACTTTATTTTCCTGTTTGTCGCGGGCTGCATCAACGCCTTTGGCGTCAACATTTTCTTAGCCCCGGTGGGACTGTACGACAGCGGCATTTCCGGTACGTCCATACTCCTTTCCCAGATCACGCCGGATTATCTGTCCCTGTCCGTCTTCCTTCTGATTCTGAACGTTCCGCTTTTTCTGTTCGGACTGAAAAAGCAGGGGACGGCCTTTACCGTCTATTCCCTGTTTGCCGTCGCCGTGTATTCGGCTGCGTCGTGGATCATCGTGGACGTGCTTCCCGTGGATGTGAGCTTTGCGTCTCCGCTGGCGGGGGAAGATCTGCTCCTGTGCGCCCTGTTCGGCGGCGTGATTTCCGGCGTGGGCAGCGGCCTGACAATCCGCTATGGCGGTGCGATCGACGGCGTGGAGGTCATGGCGGTCATCTTCGCAAAGAAGCTGAGCCTGACCGTCGGCACCTTTGTCATGATCTACAACGTCATTCTGTACATCCTCGCTGGCAGCGTGATGCACAGCTGGATTCTGCCCCTTTACTCCATCGTGGCCTACGGGGCAGGGCTGAAAACCGTTGACTTCGTGGTGGAAGGCATCGACCGCTCCAAGGAGGTCATGATCGTCACGGACAAAGCCGAGGAGATCAGCGCCGCGCTGATGGAGGCATTCGAGTGCGGCACAACGAAAATCGCCGCCCGAGGCGGCTACTCCGACGCGGACAAAACGATTATCTACTTCGTAGTGAACCGCTTCCAGATCTCCAGAATGCGGGCGATCATCCGCTCCATCGACCCGAAAGCGTTCGTGACCATCAGCGATGTGGCCGATATGTTTAAGAGCAACGACTAAAATTTAAGGCAGCGCCGCGCAATCGCGCGGCGCTGTTTTTCTAATTTCCTCTTGCATTTTTCAGCAAAATGTGCGACAATAGCGTCAAACATACGAGCGAAAACGGTGATGGTATGGAGAAAGAAGAACTATTGCAGCGGGTCTTTGGCTATTCCAGCTTCCGGCCGGGGCAGGAGAAGCTCATTGACGGCGTGCTTTCCGGGCAGGACGTATTCGGCATCATGCCCACCGGCGGCGGAAAAAGCATGTGCTACCAGCTCCCGGCGCTGATGCTGCCGGGAATCACCCTTGTCATTTCGCCCCTGATCTCCCTGATGCGGGATCAGGTGATGGCGCTGAAAGGGGCGGGCGTTCCCGCCGCGTTCCTGAACAGCACCCTCACGGGGCCGCAGATGCAGGCGGCATACCGCAATCTGCTGGCCGGGCGGTACAAGATCGTCTATGTCGCCCCGGAACGGCTGGACTATCCGGGCTTCGGCGGCGTGGTGGAGAAGCTGAATATTTCCTTTGTCGCGGTGGACGAAGCCCACTGCATCTCCCAGTGGGGACAGGATTTCCGCCCCAGCTACTTACGAATCGTGCAGTTCATCGACAGCCTGCCAAAGCGCCCGGTGGTTGGGGCGTTCACCGCCACCGCGACCCGGAGCGTGCAGGAGGACGTGGAGCGGATTCTGGAGCTGCGCAGTCCGGTGCGGGAGGTCACGGGCTTTGACCGGCCGAACCTGTATTTTGAAGTCATCCAGCCGGAGTCCAAGGACAAAACGCTTCTCCGTTTGCTTGCCGGGCAGAAGCGGAAAAGCGGCATCATCTACTGCGCCACCCGGAAAAAGGTGGAGAGCGTCTGCGAGCTGCTGTGTGACCACGGCTACGCCACCACCCGGTATCACGCGGGGCTTTCCGAAGCCGAGCGAAGCAAAAATCAGGAGGATTTTCTCTACGACCGCAAAACCGTAATGGTGGCAACAAACGCTTTCGGCATGGGCATCGACAAATCCAACGTCAGCTTTGTCATTCACTACAATATGCCGAAAAGCATCGAAGCCTACTATCAGGAGGCCGGCCGCGCCGGACGGGACGGGGCAGAGGCGGACTGCATTCTGCTGTTCAGCCCCGGAGACGTGCAGACTGCCCGGTTCCTCATCAACAACGGCTCCGACAACGAGGAAATGGACGCCGTGCAGCGGGAGGAGGTGCGGCGGCAGGATCTGGAACGGCTGGACGCCATGATCGGCTACTGCAAGACGAAAAGCTGCCTGCGGGGCTACATTCTGGATTACTTCGGGCAAAAGCACCCGGCGATGTGCGGCAACTGCGGCAGCTGCAAGGGGAATTTCCAGTCGGTGGACATCACCCGGGAAGCGCAGATCATTCTCTCCTGCGTGAAGCGGGTACACGACGCCATTGGCTACAATGTGGGCGCGAATCTGCTGGGGAACATTCTGCGGGGCAGCCGGAACAAGCGGGTGCAGGAGCTGGGGCTGGACAAAATCAGCACCTACGGTCTGCTGAAGGACAGGACACGAAGCGACACCCACGCCATGCTCGACCATCTGGAAGCGGAAGGGTATCTCCGGACGGAGCAGGAGCACCAGTCCGTGTCCCTGACCCCGGCAGCGGGGGAGGTTCTCTACCGGGGCAAAACGGTCACCATGTTGGTGGAGCAGACCCATGAACCGGAAACGCCGGTCACGGAGACAGCAAAGCTCACCGCGGACGACGCCCAGCTGTTCGACGCGCTGAAAGAGCTGCGGCTGGAACTGGCGAAAAAGGCGGAAATTCCGGCGTTCGTGGTATTTTCCAACGCCACGCTGGCGGACATGGCAAAAAAGAAGCCAGCCACTATGAGCGAATTTAAGAAGGTCTCCGGTGTGGGCGAGATCAAGGCCGCCTGGTACGGCACAGCGTTCCTCAAGTGCATTCAGTCGTACTTGGACGAAAACGCATAATACGATTCTTTTTATGCCATACTTTTGTATAGAAAAATCCTCCGCATGATTTTGTCCATGCGGAGGATTACACTATATTGTGCTAATTGGCTTATCGCTCCCGGTTGTCCAGCGTATAGATCACGCAGGCAAATCCGGCAATCAGGGCAAACAGAATGGCCCCGCCCAGCGCGTCGCCAAGGCTTGCGCCGATGAAGAACCCGACGATCGCGGCAATGACCATGACGATCACGGATACAACCGTTCTGAACTTGTTCATAGCCCGATTACCTCCAAACCTGAATTACCCGATGGGTTCAAAATCCGCAGCGCCGTGCTTGCACAGGGGGCATACGATGTCGTCGGGCAGGGTGTCGCCCTCGTAGATCCAGCCGCAGACCTTGCAGACAAAGCCGTGCTTGCCCTCGGTTTCCGGCTTGGGCTTGACATTGTTCTGATAGTAGGTGTAGGTCATGGTCTCCCGGTCGGAGATCACCCGCGCCTCGGTGACGGAGCAGATGAACATACCGTGGGTGTCCAGGTCAACATAGCTTTCCACCTTCAGGCTCATGAAGGAGTTGATATACCGGGGCAGGAACCGCAGGCCGTTATCGGAGCGCAGCTCCTCGACACCGGCGAACTTGTCCGCCGTGCGGCCGCTCTGGAAGCCGAAGGTCTGGAAAACGGAGAAGGGGGCAGAGGTGTCCAGACAGCACACGTTCATCACGCCGGTCTGCTTGATGACGTGGTGGGAGTAATTCTGCTTGTTGATGGTGACGGCGATGCGGTTGGGGGCGTTGGTGACCTGAGAAACGGTGTTTACGATCAGACCGTTGTCCTTGCTGCCGTCGCTGGATGTGACCACGTACAGGCCGTAGCCGATGTTGAACAGCGCGTCCAGATTGTTCTTGTTCGCCGTCTCGTCCTGCCGGGCGAGGTAGTCCTTGCACAGCTCGTTTGCCATGGACTCAATCTGAGCCTTACTGTCGTCATTCAGGGCAGAGAGAATCTTCACGGTGGTGTCGGTGAAGGTCAGGTTCTTGCTGCCCTCCAGCATCTTGCGCATGGTCTTGGCGGCGAGGGGCGCCCAGGAGCCGTTTTCCATCAGGCCGATGGTGCGGCCCTGGAAGTTCCGCTCGGTCAGATGATGAATGAATTCCTTCATGAAGGGGAAGATGTCGGCATTGTAGGTGGTGGTAGCCAGCACCAGCTTGCCGTAGCGGAAAGCGTCCTCCACGGCTTTGGCCATGTCGCACCGGGCGAGGTCGTGCACGATGACCTTGGGGCAGCCCTTGTCCGTCAGCTTCTGCGCCAGCAGCTCTGCCGCCGCCTTCGTGTGGCCGTAGACGGAGGTGTAGGCGACCACAATGCCGTCGCTCTCCACCCGGTAGGAAGACCAGATGTCGTACAAATTCAGATAATACCCCAGATTCTCCGTCAGCACGGGGCCGTGGAGGGGGCAGATGATGGAAATGTCCAGCCCGGCGGCCTTTTTCAGCAGCGCCTGCACCTGCGCGCCGTACTTGCCCACGATGCCGATGTAGTACCGGCGGGCTTCGTCCGCCCAGTCTTCCTCCACGTCCAGAGCACCGAACTTGCCGAAGCCGTCAGCGGAGAAGAGAACCTTGTCATAGGAATCATAGGTCACGATGACCTCCGGCCAGTGAACCATGGGCGCACCCACAAAGGTCAGGGTGTGCTTGCCCAGGCACAGGGTATCGCCCTCGCCGACGACAATGCGGCGGTCGGCGTAGTCGTCGCCGAAGAAGTTTTTCATTATGACAAAGGCCTTGGCGGAGGAAACCACGGTCGCCTCGGGGTAGACCTTCAGGAAATTGGCGATGTTGGCGGAGTGGTCAGGCTCCATGTGCTGCACCACCAGGTAGTCCGGCTTGCGGCCGCCCAGGGTGTTCTGAATATTGTCCAGCCACTGATGGGTAAAGCCCCGGTCTACGGTGTCCATAATGGCGACCTTTTCGTCCACGATGGCGTAGGAATTGTAGCACATGCCGCCCGGGACAACGTACTGTCCCTCGAACAGGTCAACCGCATGGTCGTTGACGCCGATGTACCGGATGTCCTTTGTGATTGTCATAAAATTGCTCCTTTTTTGTGTTATTATGTCAGTTCTGCTCGTAATCCAGAACTTCCTTGGCAATATAAATCGGGCGGTCCTTGCTCTGCTCAAAGGTTCTGCCCACATATTCGCCGATGATGCCGATGCAGAACAGCTGCACGCTGCCCAGCAGCAAAATCAGCACGATGATGGTGGCGTAGCCGGGAACGTCGATGCCCTGAATCAGCTTTTGCAGCACCACCACGATCAGGTAAATGACAGCCGCAACGCCCGTCACGCCGCCGAGCCACGTCGCCAGCCGCAGGGGGGCGGTGGAGAAACCGATGATACCCTCGATGGCGTAATTCACCAGCTTCCAGAAGCTCCATTTCGTGGTGCCGGTCGCCCGCTCGCAGGCGGTGTAGGGGATGAACTTGGTGCTGTAGCCCACCCATGCGAAAATGCCCTTGGAGAAGCGGTGGTATTCCGCAAGCTCCAGAACGCTGTCCCGGACGCTGCGGCGGAAGGTACGGAAGTCGCTGGCGTCGGGCTGCAATGTCACCTTGGACAGCTTGTTGATGATGCTGTAAAAGCACTTTTTGAAGAAGGACAGCACCTTTCCTTCGCCCCGTCGATCCTGAAATGCCGCGACCACGTCGAATTCCGGTTCCTCGTCCAGAATTTTCACCATGTTACGGACGATTTCCGGGCGCTGCTGGAGGTCGGCGTCAATGAGGCAGATATAGTCTCCTGCCGCGTGCTGCAAGCCCGCGTAAATTCCGGCCTCCTTGCCGAAATTCCGGGAGAAGGACACCACCTTCACTGGGCATTGCTGGGCGGCGTAAAGTTTTTTCAAATTGTGCAGCGTGGCGTCCCGGCTGCCGTCGTCAATGAAGACGATCTCGTAATCATAGCCGCAGCCGTCAAAGGCGGAGATGACCGCCTGCTGAAACAGGGCGACGTTATCCGCTTCGTTATAGCAGGGAACTACCAGGGATAATTTCATGAGCAAACACTCCCGCTTCCAATAAACTGCATACATTATATGCGATTTTTACCGGCTCGTCAACGCCTTGTGCAGCCATTTTCCGCTGCCGAAGCGGACGGAGAAGACGACGCACCGGATTGCCCACGACGCCCACATGGCGATCCACACGCCCAGCAGGCCGAGCTTGCAGGGAATCGCCAGCACATAGCCAAGGCCGATGGTCACGACCCACAGCACAGCCAGTGACACCACGGAGGGGTACAGGGTATCGTTGGCCGCCCGGAGGGTGCTGGGCAGGGTGTTCGACCGCGGCCAGAACAGCAGCAGGCTGGGAATCGACCAGTACAGCAGCTTTTTCGCCATGGCGAGGACCTCCGGCGTGGGGTGGTACTGCCCCAGAAGCGCGGGAAGCAGGGGAATGAACAGGGCGGAGGTCATCAGCACCAGAATCAGGGCGATCTGGTCGCACCGGACGCCGTAGCGTTTGGCTTCGTCATACTTTTCCGCGCCAAAGCACCGGCCGACCACCGTCACGGACAGGTTCGCCGCGGCCATAGCAGGGGAGTACCACACACCGATCACGGAATTGGCAATGGCGTGGGTCGCCAGTGCTGTGGTGCCGAGAGAGATCATGTACATTTCGGCCACCACATTTCCGAGGGACGAGCACACCTGTTCCAGCCCAAGGGGAATGCTGACCTGCAAGGTGGAGCGGAGAATCCCTTTATCGCAGGTGAATATCTGCCCGAAGGTCATTTTTACCGGCGCTTTCCAGAAAAACAGCAGGATCACGGACGCGGCGGAGCCAATGAACCGCGCCAGCAGCAGGGCAAAAACGCTGCCGAGAATATCCATCCGAAGCACATTCAGAAACAGAATGCTGAACACCAGATAGGCGGCGTTGATGATGACGCTCAGGGCAAGGCACCGGCCGGATTCTCCCAGCCCACGGAGAATGCCGAAGTTTGCGGTATATATGGTAAACACCAGCATCGACCAAGCTCTGCCGGAAAGATAAATCCGGGCTTTTTCCAGAACGACGGCTTCTGCCTCCGGGTAAAGCAGGGTCAGCACCTGACGGGGAAACATCAGCAGGGGCATGCACACCACGGTGCCGACTGCCACCGTCAGCCACAGCGTCATGCCCGCGGCCTTGCGGATACGAACAGGGTCTTTCATGCCGCAGCTCTGGGCGACCACCACCGTGCCGCCGGCGCTGATACCGTTGAAAATGCAGGTGATCATCCACGCCAGCGGCGTCACCAGAGACACCGCCGCGACGCTGGCTTCGCCGTTGCTGCTGATGAGGGCGGTGATGAGCATACTGATGAACATGATGGACAGACAGTCCAGAACGTTGGGAAAGGTCAGATGGAGAATTTCCCGCCACGAAAACACCGTACCGGACAGGGTACGTGTGAGAAAGTTGTCAAGGAATTTGGGTACAGAATGCTGTTTCATGAAGAAATGGCCTCCGCAGGATTTTTCGTCCAAAGCATAGCATGACCGGCAGTAAATGTCAATGGATGGCAGAAGGGCACCAACATTTTTCTTGACAAAATACTGCCTTTGCAATACAATGAAATGAAATTGATAACGCGGTGAACGGGAGGTTCCGTTTTCCGGCTCAAGGAAGAGAGTGCGCATTCTGGTGCGAGCGCATATTGGCCGGTTCGGATGGTCGCCCGGGAGCGGTTTTTCTGAATAAAGTAGGAAAGAACGGGGCTGCCCGTTACAGCAGTTTTTAAGTGCCCGAAAGGGAATTCAGGTGGTACCGCGGAAAATTTTCGCCCTGAGCTTTTGGGGAATCTTTGAGTCAGTCGATTCAGAGCTTCCCCGGCTCAGGGCGTTTCTTATTTAACAAAAGGAGCGAAAGAAAATGGCAAGAGAATTACCAAAGGTCTACGAGCCGCAGCAGGTGGAATCCAAAATCTACGACATGTGGCAGCAGGGCGGCTACTTCCACGCCGAGAAGGACGAAAGCAAGAAGCCCTTCACCATCGTCATGCCCCCACCCAACGTCACCGGTCAGCTGCACATGGGTCACGCCATGGACGCGACATTGCAGGATACCCTGATCCGGTTCAAGCGGATGCAGGGCTACAACTCCCTGTGGATTCCCGGCGTCGATCACGCCGGCATCGCCACCCAGATCAAGGTGGAGGAGGAGCTTCGCAAGGAGGGTCTGACCCGCTACGATCTTGGTCGTGAAAAGTTTCTGGAGCGCGTCTGGGACTGGAAGCACAAATACGGCAACCGCATTGTGGAGCAGCAGAAGAAGCTGGGCGCAAGCTGCGACTGGGAGCGCGCCCGGTTCACCATGGACGAGGGCTGCTCCAAGGCCGTGCGGGAGGTCTTCGTCTCTCTGTACGAAAAGGGTCTGATCTACAAGGGCAGCCGCATTATCAACTGGTGTCCCCACTGCGTCACCGCCCTGTCCGACGCTGAGGTGGAGTATGTGGACAAGCCCGGCCACCTGTGGCACATCCGCTACCCGCTGGCCGACGGCTCCGGCGAGGTGATCGTGGCGACCACCCGTCCCGAGACCATGCTGGGCGACTCCGGCGTGTGCGTCAACCCCAACGACGAGCGCTACAAGGACATCGTGGGCAAGATGGTCATTCTTCCCCTTGTGAATAAGGAAATCCCCGTCGTCGCCGACGATTACGCCGAGATGGACTTTGGCACCGGCTGCGTTAAGATGACCCCCGCCCACGACCCCAATGACTTTGAAGTGGGACTGCGCCACAATCTGGAAGTCATCCGGGTTCTGGACGACAACGGCAAGGTCAACGAAAACGGCGGAAAGTATGAGGGTCTCGACCGCTACGAGGCCAGAAAGCAGATCGTCGCCGATCTGGAAGCGGGCGGATATCTGGTGAAGGTGGAGCCTTACAGCCACAACGTCGGCACCTGCTACCGCTGCCATCAGGACGTGGAGCCGATCATCTCCGCCCAGTGGTTCGTGAAGATGAAGCCTCTGGCCGAGGAAGCCATCCGCGTCGTCAAGGACGGGGAGACCAAGTTCGTCCCCGAGCGGTTCAGCAAGACCTATCTCAACTGGATGGAAAATGTCCGCGACTGGTGCATTTCCCGTCAGCTGTGGTGGGGTCATCAGATTCCCGCATGGACGTGCGCCGACTGCGGCCACATCACCGTGTCCCGTGAGGATGTCTGCAAGTGCGAAAAGTGTGGCAGCACCAACGTTGAGCGTGACCCCGACGTGCTGGATACCTGGTTCTCCTCCGCTCTGTGGCCCTTTGAAACGCTGGGCTGGCCGGAAAAGACGGAAGACCTTGACTATTTCTACCCGACGGACGTGCTGGTCACGGGCTACGACATCATTTTCTTCTGGGTTGCCAGAATGATCTTCTCCGGCTGCGAGCACACCGGCAAGACGCCCTTCCACACCGTGCTTATCCACGGTCTGGTGCGGGACAATCAGGGACGCAAGATGTCCAAGTCCCTTGGCAACGGCATTGACCCGCTGGAAATGATCGACAAATATGGCTGCGACGCTCTGCGGATGAACCTGATCACCGGCAACTCTCCCGGAAACGACACCCGTTTCTACACCGAGAAGTGCGAGGCCATGCGCAACTTTGCCAATAAGCTGTGGAACGCTTCCCGCTATGTGCTGATGAATCTGGGCGAGGACGCCAGGAACGAGCTGCCTGCCCTTGACAAGCTGGAAATTGCCGACAAGTGGGTGCTGTCCAAGCTGAACACGCTGATCGCCGAGGTCACGGAGAATCTGGAAAAGTACGAGCTGGGCGTGGCCGTCCAGAAGGTGTACGACTTCATCTGGGACACCTACTGCGACTGGTATATCGAGCTGACCAAGGCGCGGCTGTACTCCGAGGATGCGATCCGCAAGCAGACCGCGATTCAGGTGCTGGTGTACGTGCTTGACCAGATTCTGCGGCTGCTGCATCCCTTCATGCCCTTCATCACCGAGGAAATCTGGCAGAGCATCCCCCACGAGGGCGACGCGCTGATCGCCGCAAAGTGGCCGGAATATCGGGAAGAGCTGGCCTTCAAGGCCGAGGAAAGCCACATGGAGTCCGTCATGGACGCCATCCGCGCCATCCGCAACCGCCGTGCGGAAATGAACGTTCCGCCCTCCCGGAAGGCGGCGCTGTACGTGCTGACCTCCAAGCCTCAGGTCTACGCCGAGGGCGAGGGTTTCATCCAGCGTCTGGCCTACGCCGACACCGTGACCATGCTGGATAAGGAGCCGGAGAATCTGGACGGCATGGTGACCATTCCCACCGCCGACGCCAAGCTGTATATCCCCATGGGTCAGCTGGTGGACGTGGCCAAGGAGCTTGACCGTATCTCCAAGGAACTGGAAAAGAACCGCAAGTTCTTAAGCTCTCTGGAAGCGAAGCTCAGCAATGAGAAGTTCGTCTCCCGCGCCCCCGAGGCCGTTGTGAACGCGGAGAAGGAAAAGGCGCAGAAGACCCGCGACCTGATCGCAAGTCTCGAGCAGAGCGAAGCGGCGCTGAAGAGCCTGTAAATAAACAAAACCCGCAGGAAAAGCCGGGTGTCCGTAACACAGTAATTCTATGAATTATTTATTACGGCATCTGTCTTGCAGGGTTGGTAACACGAAAATAGGCGATACCTGGTTGTTTTGACCGGGTATCGCTTATTTTTTTGTCCGCATTAGAAAGAATGGACATATTCCGACTTTTCGGTTACAATAGATGCGAAGTACGACAAGGACAAGCTGACCGAGCAGGACAGATTGATTTTGCAGCTGCGCTATGAGGGTTGCTCTTTGAAGGAGATTGCTGAGAAAGCCGGATTCAAAACGCCCAGCGCAGTCAGCAAGCGCATTGAGAAGCTGGCTGGGGCTTATGAAGATTTCGTTTCCGGGGAGTACAGCGATTTCCTGGACAAGCACACAACTTAACACAAGGCACTTTAGGCAGTCACGATTTTTCGTGGCTGCTTTTTTATGCTGGGAAGGAGATTTATGAGCAGAGAACCATTGGAAACCATGCCCGATGTGATGGATGCAAAGCAGCTTGCGGATGTGCTTCGCATTTCCAAAGCCGGGGCATACAACCTGCTGAACAGCCCGGATTTTCCCACTTTGCGGATCGGCGGACGGAAGCTGGTTATGAAGCATGATTTGTTGGAATGGTTGCGGAGCCACACCAACGGAAAGGGGTAAAACTGCGGTCATGAGCCGAGAAAATCGTAAATTTGACGATAGTGGGAGTCAGAACATATCCTGCATCGTCCAGACAAATTCTATCGGAAAATTGCCAAACTTTCCCGGCTCTTGAGCCGGGAAAAATCTTTGAATACAGGAGGATTCTTATGAAAACAGGACTTACGAAGAAGCAAAAGGTCACAGAGGTATTCTACAATGCCAAAGACCCCGCCGCAGAAATCTACACCCACGATACCAAGCTGAAAAAGCGGCTGCTGTCCTATACTGCCAAGTATCCAGAGTTATGTAAACAGGCAGATGATGACGGGCAGGGTGGTCTGTGGTTTGAGATTGCAAAAGAGCGAATCAGTATCCGGCTGACCGCTCCCTACTCCCAGGAACGCCGGGAGGTTGCAAGTAAGCTCGCTAAGGAAAACAACACATTTCGGGATTTGCACTAAGGAGGCTATCATGAAAAAAGTTGTAAGCTGTGCATTCAATATCGATACTGCCAGCGTTGAAGTGAAGTGTGCCGACACATGCAAATGAACCATTGAAGTAAGATGCACTGCGGCAAAGATACTATTCTCTTTGCCGCAGCGTAAAAATATTTCATCTCAGACTATCTTTTTTCCGTTCTGCTTCGTTATACTAAATGAAAGCGCTTTTAATCTACAGGAGAGGAGGAAAAACATGGACGGCGATTTCCTGCTCCTGCACAGAATGCAAAATGGCGATGATCAGGCCATCGAATCCTTTGTGCGGAAGTATTACCCCAAGATATTGCGTTACTGCCACCTACATATCAAGGACTCCGGTTTCACAGAAGACTTGACCCAGGAAACCTTTGCCCGGTTCTTCCGCACGCTCCATCAGTACCAGCACTATGGGAAGGCTGCAAATTATCTGTATGTGATTGCAGGCAATCTGTGCCGGGATTATTACAGAAAGCCGGAAGAACTGCCGATGGAGGAACTGCCGGAGCATCCTGTCTGCCTGATGGAGTCCCTGGATTTACGGATGGATGTCCATATGGCTCTGGAACGTCTTCCACAGGAACTGCGGGAAGTAACCATCCTGTATTTCTTTCAGGAAGTCAGACAAAAGGAAATTGCCAGAATTTTGGGGATCAGTCTGCCGCTGGTGAAGTACCGAATCAAACGCGCAAAAGAATTATTGACGATCTATTTAGGGAAGGAGAATTTTGAATGAAGGCGCTCTTTCGTTTCGATGTGATCTGCGATGAATCCAAAATACAGAAAACCATTGCTGTTTCCAAGGAAGCATTTCTTTCTGAGGAATCGGAACAAACCGTATCCCACATGGAATTTCTGTATCAGCAGTGTAAGTTCATCAAAAAACGCTGGTGGCTAATGCAAGGGCTGCTGCTTGCCTTTGTATGTTTCTTGATTAACAACTCAGAAACCGACTTCACCGTGCGCCGTATTCTGGGGCTTACCGGACCGCTGTTTGTAATTCTGATTTATCCGGAAATCTGGAAAAACCGAAGTTACGATGCCTTGGAAATCGAATGTACAACATTTTATACCCTTCGTTCCATCTATGCAGCACGACTCACCCTCTTTGCCTGGGTAGATATGGCGCTGCTGTCAGCATTCTATGCGGTCGCAACCCTGCTTAGCAGAATGACTCTCTGGGAAATGCTTACACAGTTTATGCTCCCCTTCAATGTGACCTGCTGTATCTGCTTCAGAACCCTTTACAGCAAGCGGATCAATTCTCAGGCACTTTCCCTGCTTCTGTGTGTCCTTTGGGCTGGAGCCTGGTCAGTGCTCGTTCTGAATGATGCTGTTTTCCGTGCCATCTCTGTTCCTGCGTGGGTATCTTTGCTGGCTGCATCTGTTTTCTTCATGGGATATACCCTCTATCGCGGACAGAGAAAATGGCAAACGATTATGGAGGTGAAACCTTTATGGATTTGAGAATTAGAGACTTAACAAAAGAATTTGGCGACTTCAAAGCTGTCGATCATTTCAGCTATGATTTACGCTGCGGCGTCTATGGTTTGCTTGGTGTCAACGGCGCTGGTAAAACCACCCTGATGCGGATGCTTACTACCTTGATGAAGCCCACATCCGGGCAAATTATCTGGGATGGAGAAGACATTTTTGCCATGGACGGCAGATACCGGAATCTGCTGGGATATCTTCCTCAGGATTTTGGGTACTATCCAGACTTTTCCATCTACGACTACCTGATGTACATTGCCGCCCTCAAAGGTATACGCCCTGCGGTGGCAAAGCAGCGGGTCAAGGAACTGCTGAAGCAAGTTGGTCTGGTGAAAGCCCGGTACAAGAAAATGAAAACCCTTTCTGGCGGCATGAAGCGCCGGGCAGGTATTGCCCAAGCCATGCTGAACGACCCCAAGATTCTAATTCTGGACGAGCCTACCGCCGGTCTGGATCCCAGCGAGCGGATTCGGTTTCGGAATCTGATCAGCGAGCTTTCAGAGGATCGAATCGTGCTGCTGTCCACACATATTGTATCGGACATTGAGTATATCGCAGGTGACATTCTGCTGATGAAGGACGGCTGCCTTGCTATTTCCGGCACTGCTGAGGAACTCATTGACTCCATGCCAGAACTGGTTTGGAGCTGTACTGTGCCCAAAAGCAGGATCGATGCCTGTCTGAAGGCATACAAAGTTGCAAACGTGAAGACGATTCCTGGAGGTGCGGAGCTGCGAATCGTTTCCAAGGGACGACCGGCAGAAGATGCCGTCAGGGTAGAACCAACTTTGGAGGATGTTTTCCTCTGTTATTTTGGAGAAAGGACCGGTGACAGCGATGGTACGGTATGAACTGAAAAAGGTGTTTGGCTGCGTTGGTGGTAAAATCGCCCTTGTATTGTACATTGCCGTCCTGGCTCTGTCCTGTTGGCTTTCATCGACCGGCGCATTGAATGCCGAGGTAAAGTGGGTGAATGAGCAGGGGAAAAGTGAATATGGCCCAGCTGCTGTCAGGAAACTGCGGGAAGCCCAGACCGAATGGGAAGGCTGGGTTGATCAGAATAAGTTGAGCAGAGTGATTCAGGAAAATCAAAGGATCAATGCAACACCTGAAGCAAAGTCAGATATTGTGCAGCAGAATGAAATCGCATATAGCTGGAAACAGGGGTTCGCACCCATCCGGAAAATTCTGAATGAGTCCTATTCAAATGGTTTCCGGGAGTACGATTATTACACCGCTGACAGGCTCACTGCCATCGATGAAGATACCTTTTACGCCAACCGTGAGAAATTACTGAAAAATTGGCTTTATGATGAAGCCGATGGTGCTTACTCCAAGTATTCCGAATCGGAGAAGCAGTACATCATTGGGCAGTACAGGGAATTAGAGATTCCCTTCTACTTTACATACCACGAAGGCTGGCATCAGCTTCTGGAAAACGCCGGATATATTCCTTCGCTGGGAATTCTGATTCTGGGTTTTCTGTTGGCTGGCATCTTCTCTAACGAATTCAAATGGAAAGCGGATGCAGTGTATTTTTCCACCCTTTGTGGCAGGAATAAAGCTACCTCTGCCAAGATCAAGGCAGGTTTTCTGCTGGTGACAGTCCTGTACTGGGGAGCCATGCTTATTTATAGCCTGTTCACCTTGTGCTATCTCGGCTTCGAGGGCGCAAGCTGCGTCATCCAGTGGCAGTTCTGGAAAAGTATCTATAATCTTAATATGTGGCAAGCTTGGATGCTGGCTCTCATATCCGGCTACATCGGCAACCTTTTCTTGGCGTTCCTGACCATGTGGATCTCCGCCAAGACAAAGTCTACTGTCTTTGCGGTGACAACCCCATTTATTCTGATATTCCTCCCCTCTTTCCTGGAGGGAATGGCAAACTGGTTGGATAAAATTCTGAGCCTCATGCCGTCGCACTTGCTGGAACTCTATCAAAATCTGGGTTCCTTCAATATTCTTACCATCTTTGGTAAGGTTTTCCGTACTATAGATGTCAGTATTCCGCTATATCTTACGCTGTCTGTCATATTGATCCCCATGATGTATCTGGAATATCACAGGAAGAGAGCATAATCATTACCGTTCCATGTGTGATAAGCGCGAAATCAAAAAGAAGGTTTTACACCATGTATCGAAAAGTCCTTGTCTTTCTTTTGACCGTCCTTGTTGTGATCGCCATTGCAGGATGCTGGATTTTGTAAAAACAGTATGATGTTCAGGCCACCAGCAACTCTTCATTCCTTCGCTTGAGTCCCTTAGTAATTATACTAAGGGCGCACTTCTATACGGGGTATTCCCCGTATGTGCGCTCTGTGAGACTGAACGCCCCATGCACCTGAATGTCCGGGGTGTTTTGCGTCACTGCGTTCCGAACAGGGGGCTGCGCTCCCTTGCGCCGCTATGCGGCTATCCTTGCAGACCGTCAGTAATGCTGGCGGTCATTTTTTATCCAAATCTTTTAGGAGGTTATTCAAAATGTCAAAACAGAAATCCCTATCCCAACTGGAAGCGGAGAAAGCCGCCTGTGAACGGCAGCTTGTCCAGCTCCAACACAAGGTACAGCAGTATGAAAACCGGATTGCCTACTGTGAGAAAGGCGAACGGCGAAAGCGCACCCATCGGCTCATCACCCGTGGCGCAGTTGTAGAGAGTGTTGCTCCCACGGTGAAGGTACTGACGGAGGTGGAGTTCTACGCTTTTGCAGAATCCGTCTTTGCTCTGCCGGAGGTTCAGACTTTGCTTGCGGAAGCAATCCATGCCCATGGCCAAGGGAGGGCTTGACTATCGCGCTATTTCATTTTCATGTCACCCAAATCAAGCGCAGCACCGGACAGTCCGCCGTTGCCGCAGCCGCCTACCGTTCCGGCGAAAAGCTCCACAGCGAATACTACGGCGAGGACAGCGACTACACCCGCAAGGGCGGTGTAATCTGTTCGGAAATCCTGCTGCCCGCCCACGCTCCGCCGGAGTACGCAGACCGGGAAGCACTCTGGAACGCTGTTGAGAAAGTGGAGCGTGGAAAGAAAGCCCAGCTCGCATACAGCTTTGACATTGCCTTGCAGAACGAGTTCTCCATGGAGGAGAATATCAATCTCGCAAGGCAGTTTTTGTTGGAGCAGTTTGTGAGGCGGGGCATGATCGTGGACTTCGCTGTTCATTTGCCAGACAAAGAGGGCGGCGGAATTTCCAATCCCCACTTCCATGTGATGTGCCCCATCCGCCCCATCGAGCCAGACGGGAAATGGGGCAACAAGCAGCGGCGGGAATATGTGCTGGACGAGGACGGCAACCGCATCCCGGATGGAACCGGCGACTATGTGTTCAATGCCGTCCCCACCACCGACTGGGGCAGTCCCGAAACCTTGGAACACTGGCGGCAAACTTGGGCGGAATTGTGTAACGCCAAGTTTGCCGAAAAAGAGCTGCCCTGCCGCATCGACCACCGCAGCTATGAACGACAGGGCGTAGATTTACTGCCCACTGTTCACGAAGGCCCCACCGTCCGGTCAATGGAGCACAAGGGCATCACAACGGAGAAGGGCGAGTTCAACCGCTGGGTGAAAGGAACCAATGCAGCCATTCGGGATATCCGAAAGAAAATCGCCGCTCTGGCAGAATGGCTCAAAGAGGTAAAGGCAGAACTGTCCAAACCGAAATCCCCGGATTTGGTTTCCCTGCTGCAACGAAAACATTGAGAAGTTCATCCAGAAAGCGCACAAGTATGTAGGCATTGAGGAGCTTGACCCCTATGCCCTGAGAGAACTGGTGAAGGCAATCTATGTGGATGCCCCGGTCAAAATCAACGGCAAGCGCACCCAGCACATCCATATCCAGTATGACGGCATCGGATTCATCCCTCTGGACGAACTTCTGAAAGAAGAAACGGCGTGACCGAAGCCACGCCGTCCCTTGAAAATCAATGGTTTTCAGATTGTTGAATTTAACTGTCTTATGAACACCCCGCTAACCCCTGCGGGTTTCCTTTACCAAAGGGGCTGCAATCAAGAGATCAATTTTGCCGTTTGTCCAAAACCTTTATTTTCAAAGAATCCCGTTTCCGACTGAAAAATCGGAAACGGGATTTTATACTGTTAATCAGCAAATTTACCTAGGAGGGAAGCAATATGCACTTTACCAGTTTTTTGGAGGAAGGACGGCTGACGGTGGCGCTCACCGGGGAAATTGACCACCACTGCGCAAAAGCCTATATTCAGGCCATCGCCGCAAAAATCGAGGCTTACACCCCGGAGGTCTGCGTGCTGGATTTTCAGGAGGTTTCCTTTGTGGATTCCTCCGGCATTGCCGTGGTCATCAACGCCTTAAGGAGCATGACCCAGATCGAGGGGCGGCTGCTTCTGACAGGCATTGCGCCCCAGCCCATGCGGGTGTTCCGGGCGTCGGGAATCGATAAGCTTGTGGAGATCAAGGAGGCTGTATCATGAAATTCGACAACTATATGATTCTGGATTTTCCCAGCAAATCCGCCAACGAGGCCTTTGCCCGGTCGGCGGTGGCCTGCTTTGCCGCTCAGATGGACCCGACGCTGGAGGAGCTGGGGGACATCCGCACGGCGGTGAGCGAAGCGGTAACCAACTGCATCGTCCACGCTTACCCGGAAAAGCTGGGGAATATCACCCTGCGCTGCCGTATCCTGAAGGACAACGTGCTGGATATCGTCATCAAGGACAAGGGCGTCGGCATCCCGGACATAGAGCAGGCCAGACGTCCCGCGTACACCACCGGCGGTGCGGAACGCAGCGGAATGGGCTTTACCATCATGGAAAGTTTTATGACCGATCTGGAAATTACATCCAAACCCGGAAAAGGAACCACGGTGCATATGCGCCGGAAGCTGCAGCGGCGGCAATGAGCAGGACGGAGGAACTGATCGCCAAGGCGCAGCAGGGCGACCGGGAAGCGTCCGAAGCTCTGGTGGAGGAAAACTCCGGCCTGATCTGGTCGGTGGCAAGGCGGTTTTTAGGCCGGGGAACGGAAGCGGACGATCTGTACCAGCTGGGATGCCTTGGCTTTCTCAAGGCTGTGGAGGGGTTCGACCTTTCCTACGGAACCCAGTTTTCCACCTACGCCGTGCCGAAAATTGCCGGGGAGATCCGGCGGTTCCTCCGGGACGACGGGGCGGTAAAGGTGTCCCGGAGCCTGAAAGAGCAGGCCGCGACCATCAAGGCCACCCGCAGCCGCCTGACCGGGGCGCTGGGCAGGGAACCGACGATTCAGGAAATTTCCCGCCAGACCGGGCTTACCCCGGAAGAAATCGCCCTGGCCGAAACGGCCACCGCCGCCACGGAGTCCATCCAGCGGGAAACGGGGGACGAGGGCTTCACACTGGAAAACGTTCTGACAGACACGGAATCGGAAGAACGGATGGTGGAGAAAATCGCTCTGCGGCAGGCGATTTCCGGCCTGCCGGAACGGGAGCGGATGGTCATTCAGCTGCGGTATTTCCACGGCCTGACCCAGCAGCGGGTCGCGGCGGTGATGAATGTCAGTCAGGTGCAGGTGTCGAGAATTGAGAAGAAGGCCGTCGCCATGCTTCGGGAGCTGATGGCGTAGATGAGCCTTTGACGAAAGCGGCATTTTCCCTCTTTACCTTTTGCCGAAAATGCGCTAAAATAATGGCATCATGTTGAAGACAGGTGCAATTATGACAGAACAAATGGACTCCCGATTTCTGACCGCCCGGAAAAATTACATCGAGCGGCAGTTTTCTCAGCTGAACGATATGCAGCGTCAGGCCGTGCTGACCACGGAGGGGCCGCTGCTGCTGCTTGCCGGTGCAGGCAGCGGCAAGACCACCGTCCTCATTAACAGGATTGCCAACCTCATGCGCTTCGGCCGGGGCAGCGACTGCTGCGAAATTTCCCACGCCGTCACGGAGGATGACCTGGCCTTCCTGGAAAATCTGGGGGACGACCCCAGTCCCGATGATACCCGCCGGGCGGACGCCCTCTGCGCCGTGGAACCCGCCGCACCCTGGAGCATCATTGCCATCACCTTTACCAACAAGGCCGCAAACGAAATGAAGGAGCGGCTTTCCAATCTTCTCGGCTCTCAGGCGCAGGACATCTGGGCGATGACGTTTCATTCCGCCTGCTGCCGTATTCTGCGGCGGGACATCGAGCGGATGGGCTTTACCCGGAGCTTTACCATTTACGATTCCTCGGATTCCGAGCGCATTATGAAGGAGATCATTAAGGACATGGAGCTGGACGACAAGACGTTTCCGGCGAAATATGTCCTTGGCGCCATCAGCCGGGAGAAGGACAAAATGGTGTCTCCCGGGGAGATGCTGGACAGGGCGAAGCGCACCGGCGACATCCAGGCGCAGCACATTGCCCGGGCCTACGGCAAGTACCAGACCCGCCTGAAGGATAACAACGCGCTGGATTTTGACGACATCATCTACATCACCGTTCAGCTTTTGCAGCAGAATGAGGATGTTTTGCAGTATTATCAGCGCAAATTCCGGTATGTGCTGGTGGACGAGTATCAGGACACCAACCATATGCAGTACCTCCTGACGTCCCTGCTTGCCGGGGGGCATGAGAACATCTGCGTGGTGGGTGACGACGATCAGAGTATCTACCGCTTCCGGGGCGCAACCATCGAGAACATTCTGAACTTTGAAAAGCAGTACCGAGGCGCACGGGTCATTCGTCTGGAACAGAACTACCGCTCCACCCAGGCCATCCTCACCGCCGCCAACGCGGTGATTGCCCACAATCTGGGGCGCAAGGGGAAAAAGCTTTGGACGGCCAACGCCCAGGGCGACCCCGTTCTGGTATACGAAGCCTCCGACGAGGGCAGTGAGGGCAATTTCGTCGCGGGGCAGATTCTGGCAGGTTCCCGGGGGAAAAACTTCAAGGACTACGCCATTCTGTACCGCACCAACGCCCAGTCCAACGCAATGGAATTTGCCCTGAAACGAAACGGCATTCCCTACCGGGTTATCGGCGGCACGCGGTTCTTTGACCGGGCGGAAGTCAAGGATATGCTGTCGTATCTCTGCGTCATCAACAACCGGGCGGACGATCTGCGTCTGGGACGCATCATCAACAATCCCCCCCAGGGGCTGGGGGCGAAGACCATCGAGACCGCCCGGCGACTGGCGGAGGCCGAGGGAAAGCCGCTGTACAGCGTGATTTCCGACCCCTATTCCTACGCCCCGCTGGAGAAGGCCGCCATCAAGATGATGCAGTTTTCCGCCCGCATCGAGGGCATGGCGCAGCTTCTGGAGGACGGCATGAGCCTGCCGGACTTCTACGACGAGCTGCTCATCCGAACCGGGTATGTGAAAATGCTGAAAAGCAAGGACACCGAGGAAAACAAGACCCGGCTGGAAAACGTGCGCGAGTTAAAATCCAGCATAAATTCCTACGTAGAAAATGTGGAAACGCCCACTTTGGCCGGATTTCTGGAAGAAATCGCCCTGTATACCGATCTGGAGCAGTACAACGAAAACGACGACGCCGTGGTGATGATGACCATGCACTCGGCCAAGGGGCTGGAATTTCCTCACGTGTTCCTCGTGGGCTTTGAGGACGGGCTGTTCCCCGGAATGCGCGCCATCGGCGACGCGGAGGAAATGGAAGAGGAGCGGCGGCTTTGCTACGTGGCGATTACCCGGGCAAAGCAGAGCCTGACCATCACCCACGCCCGTCAGCGTATGATCTACGGACGCACGTCGTCGGCGCTGCCCTCCCGGTTCCTTCGGGAAATCCCGGAGGAGTGCATTGTGAAAAGGGGCGGCTATCATCGGGTTTCGACAAGCGAGCATAGCAGTTATTCGCCCTATGGTTCCCATGCGCCCCAGACCAGAAAGCCCAGAAGCAGCATTCTTTCCGCCGCCCCGGCCGCTCCCGCGCACTGTCTGGAGCTGAATCAGGGAGACATGGTCATGCACGCGGCCTTTGGCCGGGGACTGGTGCTGTCCGTGCGGAAGATGGGCGGCGACGCGCTGCTGGAAATCGCCTTTGACGACATCGGCACAAAGAAGCTCATGGCAAAAACGGCCTCGGCGCATATGAAAAAGCTGTAATGCTTTTTATTTTCCCGCATATCCTCTACAGGAGGGATGGGTATGCGCTGGCGGCTTCGGAGATTTTTTTACACGCTGCTGGTTCTGGCTGTGATTCTTCTGGTGGCGTTTCTGATGCTTCGCAGCCGCTACCGGGAGATCGTCACGGAGCTGGCGGAAACACAGGTGAAGAATGCCACGTCGGATCTGACCAATGACGCCATTGCCAAGCAGATTGCCAACGGCACCATTCAATACGACCGCATCGTCTATTTTGAAAAGAATCTGGACGGCCGCATCACCGCTCTGAAAACCAACATGAGCGAGATCAACCACTTGAAAACGGATATCCTGAACATTATCAACGACGAAATTTTAGCCCTTGACACCGCGGACATCGGCATACCCCTGGGGAGCCTGTTCCTGCCGGAATTTTTTTCCGGGAAAGGCCCGGCAATCCCGGTACACATCCTGTCCATCCGCAACAGCGACGCCACCTTTGAAAGCAATTTTTCCCAGGCCGGCATCAACCAGACGCTTCACCGGCTGAACATGATCGTCAGCGTGGATGTGTCGGTTCTGGTCATGGGGGAGACGGACAGCTTTACCATCCATTCGGAAGTCGTGGTGGCGGAGACGGTGATCATCGGCGACGTACCCAGCACTTATTTACAGACCGGAGGATACTATGGATTCCAAAGAGAGAATTGACCAGCTGACCGATCAGCTGAAGGAAGCGGGCTACCGCTATTACGTTCTGGACGACCCGACCATGGAGGACTACGAATACGACCGGCTCTACCGGGAGCTGGAGGAGCTGGAAAGCGCCAACCCGGAGCTGGCAAGGGCGGATTCTCCCACGAAACGGGTGGGCGGGGAAGTGTTGAGCCAGTTTGAAAAGGTGTCCCACCCCGTGCCGCTGATGAGCTTACAGGATGTGTTCAGCATGGAAGAACTGAACGATTTCCTGGAAAAAACCATTGCCGCCGAGGGTAACGTAGAATTTTCCGTGGAGCCGAAGATCGACGGCCTTTCCGTGGCGCTGGAATATGTGGACGGGAAATTCGTCCGGGGCGCGACCCGGGGCGACGGTACGGTAGGGGAGGACGTGACGGAAAACCTGAAAACCATCCGCTCCATCCCCATGACCCTGACCGGCGCACCCTCCCGGCTTATCGTCCGGGGCGAGGTCTTCATGCCGAAAAAGAGCTTTGAAAAGCTGAATCTGCGTCAGGAGGAACTGGGAGAACCCACGTTTGCCAACCCCCGGAATGCCGCCGCCGGATCGCTGAAGAAGCTTGACTCTAAAATCGCGGCGAAGCGGGGACTGGACATTTATATTTTTAATGTCCAACTTGCCGAAGGCGTGGTGTTTACCGGGCATACCCAGTCTCTGGAATACCTGAAAAGTCTTAAATTCAAGGTGATTCCCCACAAAAAACTGTCCGAGATTTCGGAAATTGACGCAGAAGTGCTGTCCATTAACGAAAACCGGGAGAAGCTGATCTGCGACATTGACGGCGCAGTCATCAAGGTGGACGATCTTTCTCAGCGGGAACGGCTGGGCAATACCGTAAAATTCCCCAAATGGGCTGCTGCCTACAAGTATCCCCCGGAGATCAAGCCCACCGTGGTGGAGGACATCGTGGTGCAGGTGGGAAGGACCGGCGTGCTGACCCCCAAGGCCGTTGTGCGGCCTGTCCGTCTGGCGGGCACGACGGTGACAAACGCCACGCTGCACAATCAGGATTTCATCCGGGAGCGGGACATTCGCATCGGCGATACCGTTCTCATCCGCAAGGCAGGGGAGATCATTCCGGAAATTCTGGAAGTCGATCTTTCCAAGCGCCCGGAGGGGACGGCGGCCTACCATCTGCCCGACCGCTGCCCGGTCTGCGGCGCACCCGTGGAGCAGGACGAGGACGGTGCGTTCCTGCGATGCACCGGAGCGGAGTGTCCCGCCCAGCTCAGCCGGAACATTGCCCACTTCGTCAGCCGGGACGCCATGGATATCGACGGCCTTGGCGCGGCCATTGTGGACGCGCTGATCGAAAAGGGGCTTATCAAGTCCCCGGCGGATATTTACTATCTGACCCTAGACGATGTAAAGAGCCTGTGGAAAGCCGGTTCCACGGCGGCGAAAAAGCTGCTTGCCGCCATTGAAGCCAGCAAAGAGCAGGACGTCAGCCGCCTGATCTACGCTTTGGGCATCCGTCAGGTGGGCGCGAAAACCGGCAAGGTGCTTGCTTCTGCCTTTAGAAATCTGGACGGCCTGATGGCCGCGTCGGTGGAGGAGCTGACGGAGGTTCCCGACGTGGGCGCTGTCACCGCCGAGAATATCTATCAGTGGTTCCGACAGGAGCAGTCCGCGCATATGGTAGAGCGTCTGCGGCAGGCAGGAGTCAATTTTGAAAGCAAACGGGTGATAACCGACGCCCGCTTCGCCGGGAAAACCTTCGTGCTTACCGGTGCGCTGAGCAAATTCACCCGGGAAGAAGCCACGGAGAAAATCGAGCTGCTGGGCGGCAAGGCGTCCGGCTCCGTGTCGAAAAAGACCAGCTTCGTGGTGGTAGGCGAAAACGCCGGTTCCAAGGAGCGCAAGGCAAGAGAGCTGGGAATTCCCATCCTCACAGAAGACGAATTCCTGGAAATGATGCAATAACAGAAACGCTGCAAAGGATTTTTCCCTTGCAGCGTTTTCATATGTAGATATTGGGGGCAATCATGCGTAGGTCTTGATGATTCCCAGCGCGATCTCCCGTCTGGTCGTGCAGCGATCCATGGCCTGCTTTTCGATGTGACGGTGGGCTTCGGCCTCGGTCATTTTCAGCTGCTCGATGAGCAGCCACTTTGCCCGGTTCACCAGACGGATTTCTTCCATTTTTTCTTCCACGGAGGTGGCCTTTTCCTCCATGCGCCGTAACCGCTCCCGGGCGGAAACGAGCCATTTCAGGCTTTGGTTCAGCAGCAGAGCGGACGTGGGCTTTGCCAGCGTGAACACGCCCTGACAGGTGAGTTTTGCTTCCATCTCATCGTAAACATCCGACTTTGCCAGCAGCAGCGCCACGGTGCCGGACTGGTTGCAGGCGTCGATGGCGAAGCGGGTGCCGAAGTCGTCGGGCAAGGGGGCGTTGATGATGACAAGATCGTAGGTCTTGTTCACCATCTCCCGCCGCGCCGCCGCAATGTTGCCCACGAAACGAACCGGATAATACTCCGAACCGGGGAGCATCGCGGCGAAGGCTTCGTTGAATTTCTGCGCGGCGGACACCACCAGAACGCTGTACGTCTGGTCGCTGAAAACCATGGTAATGCTCCCTCCTTTCAGAGTTTTGCGGAGTTTATCACTTGGTAAAGAACTCAATCAGGGACTGGGGAAGGTGCTGGGCAATGAAATTGCTGTCGGCGGCGCACTTTTCTGCGTCGGACAGCGACTTGGGAAGGGTTGCAAGGGTCACATTTCGGGAATCCGCCGTGTGGAGATTGACGTTGCAGGCTTCCGGGAGAGCAATGTCGTTCTCGATTCCGGAAAGTCCCGCCCAGATGAGCAGCGCAAAGGCAAGATATGGGTTGGCGGTGCAGTCGGGGCTGCGCAGCTCGAAGCGCCGGTACTCGCCGGAGGCGGCAGGAACGCGAATGAGCTGGGAGCGGTTGTTGCTCGACCACGAAATGTACTTCGGCGCTTTGTGTGCGCCCAAGCGGCTGTAGGACTGCTCGGTGGGGTTGAGGAATAGGGTCATGTCCGTGATCTTGTCCAGAATCCCGCCCATCGCCCGGTGCATGAGCGCTTCCGCACCGCCCTGAACGGACATATTGATGTGAAATCCGCTGCCGGGGCGTCCCTCCAGAGGTCTGGGGGAAAAGTCCGCGTACAGCCCGTTCCGGGCGGCGATGGTTTTGACGACGGTGAGGAAGGTAACGGCATTGTCCGCGGCGGACAGGGGATCGGAATAGCGGAAATCCACCTCGTTCTGGCCGGGGCCTTCCTCGTGGTGGGAGGATTCCGGCTGAATGCCCATCCGCTCCAGCGTCAGGCAGATCTCCCGGCGGACATTTTCACATCTGTCCTCCGGCGCGACATCCATATAGGTGGCCTGATCGTAGGGAACGTCCGTGACCTCGCCGTTTTCGTCCAGCCGGAACAGGTAGAATTCCAGCTCGGAGCCGAAGGAGAAGGCGTAGCCCGCCTTCGCGGCGTCGGCAACGGCCTGCTTGAGAATGCCCCGGGTATCGTGGGCAAAGGGCGTGCCGTCCGGATGGGTGATGGAGCAGAACATCCGCACCACGCTCCCGTGCTCCGGCCGCCATGGCAGCAGGGCAATGGTGGAGGCGTCGGGATGGAGAAACAGGTCGGAATTCACCTCGTCGCCGAAGCCCGCGATGGCGGAAGCGTCGATGGCAATGCCGTACTTGAAGGCACGTTCCAGCTCGTGGGGCATGATGGAGATATTCTTGGGTCTGCCGAAGCAGTCGCAGAACGCAAGGCGGATGAACTTCACGTCCTCCTCCTGAATGAATTGTATGACCTCCTGAGGCGTATATTTCATACAGCAACCAACCTTCCTGCCCGATACGCGGTAAAATTCAAACAAATGAAGTCAGATTAAAAGGAAAAGCAACGGGATTCTCCCGGAAAAGCCAAAACTTCCCGGAAAGCCTATGCTTCCGAAATTATTATATTCAATTTATCGGGCCTTGTCAATCTGTCCAAAGACAAAAAACTTTTTTTGTGCAGGGTGTTGACAAATGGGGAAAGATGGTGTAGAATGCCCACTGTGAAGGCAAGGACGTCTCCGAGTGTATGCTCAGCGCGTCCTTGCCGTCTTTTTTTATTTTCGACGGTTCGGGCGGTGCATTCCCGGAACGCCAATAAGGAAGCTCTGATTAAATCGGCAAGGACTGTGGGCGGAAAAGATCCGCCAACAGCCGCAGACGATTTATTCAGAGGTTCCTAAATTTGAAAAGGAGCGTTTGCTATGAGTACTGTTTCTGACTATTTCGGCTGTATGGTATTTGATGACCGGGTGATGAAAGCCAATCTTTCCGCCGACGTGTATGCGTCGCTGCGCAGAACCATCGACGAGGGTGCGAAGCTGGACGCTTCCGTCGCCAATGCGGTGGCCGCTGCCATGAAGGACTGGGCTGTCGCCCACGGTGCCACCCACTACACCCACTGGTTCCAGCCGCTGACCGGCATCACCGCCGAAAAGCACGACAGCTTCATTTCTCCCGCTCCCGACGGCGGCGTCATCATGGATTTCTCCGGCAAGGAGCTGATTAAGGGCGAGCCTGACGCCAGCTCTTTCCCCTCCGGCGGCCTGCGCGCCACCTTTGAGGCCCGGGGCTACACCGCATGGGACCCCACCTCCTACGCATTCATCAAGGGCAAGACCCTTTGCATCCCCACGGCTTTCTGCTCCTACGGCGGCGAAGCGCTGGATAAGAAGACCCCGCTGCTGCGCTCCATGGAAGCCCTGAACCGTCAGGCCATGCGGATCCTGAAGCTCTTCGGCAATACCGATGTCAAGTGCGTCCGCACCAACGTCGGCCCCGAGCAGGAATATTTCCTTGTGGATAAGGAAATGTACGAGCAACGCAAAGACCTGATCTTCACCGGCAGAACCCTGTTCGGTGCCAAATCCCCCAAGGGGCAGGAGATGGATGACCACTACTTCGGCGTCATCAAGCCCCGCGTTGCTGCTTACATGGAAGACCTGAACGAGGAACTGTGGAAGCTGGGCATCCTTGCCAAGACCGAACATAACGAGGTCGCCCCCGCTCAGCACGAGCTGGCGCCCATTTACACCACCACCAACATCGCCACCGACCACAACCAGCTGACCATGGAGATCATGCAGAAGGTCGCGGCAAAGCACGGTCTGGTGTGCCTGCTGCATGAGAAGCCCTTCGCCGGTGTCAACGGCTCCGGCAAGCACAACAACTGGTCCATGGCCACCGATACCGGCGTGAACCTGCTGTCCCCCGGCGAAACCCCCTATGAAAACGCCCAGTTCCTTCTGTTCCTGTGTGCGGTCATCAAGGCCGTGGACGATTATCAGGATCTGCTCCGCCTGAGCGTGGCTACCGCAGGCAACGACCACCGTCTGGGCGCGAACGAAGCGCCTCCCGCCGTGGTCTCCATCTTCCTTGGCGACGAGCTGATGGGCATTCTGGACGCCATCGAGAACGACGCCCCTTACAGCGGCACAAAGAAGACCACCATGAAGCTTGGCGTGGACGTTCTGCCCCGCTTCCCCAGAGACACCACCGACCGGAACCGTACTTCGCCCTTCGCCTTTACCGGGAACAAGTTTGAGTTCCGTATGCTGGGTTCCTCCAATTCCATCGCCTGCGCCAACATCATGCTCAACGCCGCCGTGGCCGAGTCCCTGAAAATTTACGCCGACCGTCTGGAAGGCGCGGAGGACTTTGAGACCGCCCTGCATGACATGATCAAGAAGACCATCAAGGATCACAAGCGCATCATCTTCAACGGCAACGGCTACGATGCCACATGGATCAAGGAAGCCACCGAGGTTCGCGGCCTGTGCAACTATCCCACGACCCCCGACTGCATGCCCCATCTGCTGGACAAGAAGAACGTGGATATGCTCACCGCCCACAAGATCTACTCCGTGTCCGAGATTCAGGCGCGGTGCGACATCATGCTGGAGAACTACTGCAAGGCCGTCATCATCGAGGCCAACACCATGGTGGACATGGCGAGAAAGCAGATCCTCCCCGCAGTGGAAGGCTATGCCGCCGAGCTGGCCGCTTCCGTGGCTGCGAAGAAAGCCGTGGCGCCCAATCTGGCCTGTGCTTATGAGACCGGCCTTGTCACCAAGCTGTCCGGCCTGACCGACCAGATCGCCGAGAAGACCGACGAGCTGGAATCCGCCGTTCTGGAGCTGAAGAATGCGGAGAGTGTCAAGGAAGAGTCCTTCGCCATCCGGGACACCATTCTCGGCAAGATGGCAGCCCTCCGGGCTGTCGCGGACGAGGCGGAGACCCAGACTTCTTCCGATTACTGGCCGTTCCCCACCTACGGCGAACTGCTGTTTGGCGTGAAGTAAATCTTCTTTTCACGGCTGCCCATGCCGATCACGGCGGCAGAGGAGGGGACTGACCACCCCCTCCGGGCGGGCAGCGGGGAACAGGAGATGAAACGTTAACTGAATAGAGAGAATGAGGAGGTAACCACTATGACACTGAGTTCCGTAAACACCATTTGGGTACTGTTGGGCGCTGCAATGGTCTTCTTCATGCAGGCGGGCTTTTCCCTGTGCGAGGCCGGCTTCACGCGGGCGAAGAACACCGGCAACATCCTGATGAAGAATCTGATGGACTTCTGCATTGGCACGCCATGCTTCTGGCTGTTCGGCTTCGGCATTATGTTCGGCGCGGGAAGCGCGGTCGTGGGCTGGCTGGATCCCGGCATCACCAAGGATTACAGCTTTATTATCCCGGCCGGCGTTCCTCTGTGGGCGTTTGCCATTTTCCAGACCGTATTCTGCGCGACCTCTGCCACCATCGTTTCCGGCTCCATGGCAGAGCGTACCAAGTTCAGCGCGTACTGCATTTATTCTGCCTGTATTTCTCTGTTTATCTACCCCATCTCCGGGCACTGGATCTGGGGCGGCGGCTGGCTGAGTCAGCTGGGCTTCCATGATTTTGCCGGTTCCACGGCCGTACATATGGTTGGCGGCATCTGCGCCTGCATCGGCGCGTCCATGCTCGGCCCCCGTATCGGTAAGTACGACAAGGAAGGCAAGCCGAAAGCCATTCTGGGACATAATATTACGGCAGCTGCGCTGGGCGTGTTCATCCTTTGGTTCTGCTGGTTCGGCTTCAACGGCTGCTCCACGGTGGCCATGGATTCCGACGACGCGCTGATCAGCGCCGGTATGATTTTCTTCAATACCAATCTGGCTGCGGCGGTTGCCTGCTGCGTGACCCTTGTGTTCACCTGGATTCGCTACGGGAAACCCGATGTGTCCATGACCTATAACGCGGCTCTGGCCGGCCTTGTGGGCATTACCGCCGGATGCGACGCCGTTTCTCCCCTTGGCGCTGCCATCATGGGTGCGGTATTCGGTATCGTTATTGTCCTTTCCGTCGAATTCTTTGACAAGGTTGCCAAGATCGACGATCCGGTTGGCGCCGTCTCCGTACACGGTGTGTGCGGTGCGCTGGGCACCATCCTTACCGGCCTGTTTGCCACGGGTGTTTCCACGGAGAAGGGTCTTTTCTACGGCGGCGGATTCCATTTCCTGGGGATTCAGTGCCTTGGTGTCGTCTCCGTAATGGCCTATGTGGCAGTGATCATTACCGTTGTTTTCATGATCATCAAAAAGACCATCGGGCTGCGGGTCAGTGCCGACGAGGAGATCGCCGGTCTGGATGTCTGCGAGCATGGTCTTCCCACCGCTTATGCTGGTTTCGCCATGCTGCCTGACACCGCTACGGCGGATGAGGCTCCCGTGGTCGTTTCCGGCGATGTTCCCGCTGCCGAGGCGGTTCCCGTGAAGAAGGTTCCCGACTTCCGGGAGGAGGGCGCGCCCAAGTTTACCAAGGTGGAGATCATCTGCAAGGAATCCCGCCTTGAAAACCTGAAGAACGCCATGATCTCCATTGGCATCACCGGCATGACTGTATCCCATGTTCTGGGCTGCGGCATCCAGAAGGGAAAGCCTGAGTATTACCGCGGCGTGCCGGTAGAGACGAATCTGCTGCCCAAGGTGCAGGTGGAAATTGTGGTCAGCAAGGTGCCTGTCCGCACCGTGATCGAGACCGCCAAAAAGGTGCTGTATACCGGACATATCGGCGACGGCAAGATCTTCGTCTACGATGTTGAAAATGTCGTCAAGGTTCGCACCGGGGAGGAAGGCTACGACGCGCTTCAGGACGTTGAATAAAAAGAGAACCCATGGGAGAGCCGCAAGGCTCTCCCGCGGGCTATTTGAGGAGGAATTCCTATGTGTTCCATCATTGGGTATTGCGGCAGGCCCGCCGATCTGACCGCGTTTCAGGCAGGCTTCGCCAGAACGGTTTCCCGAGGCCCTGACGATTCCCGCGTCATCGACGTGGGGCAGGGGATGCTCGGCTTTCACAGACTTGCCATCATGGGGCTTCACCCGGAAGGAATGCAGCCCTTCGGCCTGAACGGCAGCTGGGTGGTCTGCAACGGCGAGATTTACGGCTTTGAAAAGCTTAAAAAGGAATTGTCCAAGGACTACACCTTTACCAGCGAGTCCGACTGCGAGGTGCTGCTGCCCATGTACGAAAAGTACGGCGTCGGCATGTTTGCCAAGCTGGATGCGGAGTTTGCCTGCATTCTCTATGACGGAAAGCAGAAAAAGTTTATCGCCGCCCGTGACCCCATCGGCATCCGCCCGCTGTATTACGGCTACGACGGAAACGGCACGATCCTGTTTGCCAGCGAACCGAAAAATCTGGTGGGGCTGACCGACAAAATCCTGCCGTTTCCTCCGGGACATTATTACTGCGACGGGAAATTCGTCTGCTACTGCGACATCGCAGCGGTAGACCATGTGCTTCCCGATGATCTGGAAACGGTCTGCGCCAACATCCACGACAAGCTGGTGGCCGGTGTGAAGAAGCGTCTGGTGGCCGACGCCAAGGTCGGCTTCCTGCTCAGCGGCGGACTGGATTCTTCTCTGGTGTGCGCCATTGCCGCCCGGGAAAGCAAAAAGCCCATCCGCACCTTTGCTATCGGCATGAGTGAGGACGCCATTGACCTGAAATACGCGAAGCAGGTCGCGGATTACATCCACAGCGACCATACCGAGGTCATCATCTCCAAGGAGGACGTTCTCGCCGCGCTGGAACCGGTGGTGGAGCTGCTGGGAACCTTCGACATCACCACCATCCGTGCCAGCATCGGCATGTATCTGGTGTGCAAGGCCATTCATGAGACGACTGACATCCGGGTTCTGCTCACCGGCGAGATCTCCGACGAGCTGTTCGGCTACAAGTACACCGACTTTGCCCCATCCGCCAAGGCGTTTCAGGAGGAAGCCCAGAAGCGCATCCGGGAGCTGCACATGTACGACGTGCTCCGGGCAGACCGGTGCATCAGCGTCAACTCTCTGGAAGCGCGGGTACCCTTCGGTGATCTGGACTTTGTCAAATACGTCATGGCCATTGACCCGGAGATGAAGCTGAACAAATACGGAAAGGGCAAGTATCTGCTGCGTCACGCCTTCGAAAAGGGCGATTACCTGCCTCACGACATTCTCTGGCGGGAAAAGGCGGCTTTTTCCGACGCCGTGGGTCACTCCATGGTGGACTATCTCAAGGAATATGCCGAAACCGTCTATACGCAGGAAGAATTTGAGAAAAAACGGGCAAAGTATACCCATGCCCAGCCGTTTACCAAAGAGTCCCTGCTTTACCGGGAGATTTTTGAGAAATACTATCCGGGGCAGAGCCAGATGATCGTGGACTTCTGGATGCCTAACAAATCGTGGGAGGGCTGCAATGTGAACGACCCCTCCGCCCGCGTCCTTGCCAACTACGGCGACAGCGGGAAATAACCGGGTTTCCGCGGCTGCACGGGCAGACAAAAGTTCCAATTTTCGCCCCGCAAAAGCGGCACATATCGTGGAAATGATGATTGCGTTCCGCCACATATTGTGGTATTCTAAAGAGTGTGAGATGGGGGCCGCAGTGGGCTGCCGCCGTTTCCTGAAACCGACAATGAATACACATATGGAGGTAAACACAAATGGAAAAATTGCAGCAGCTGTATGAGGGCAAGGCCAAAAAGGTTTTCGCCACCGACGATCCCGAACTCCTGATCGTGGATTACAAGGACGACGCCACCGCCTTCAACGGGCTGAAAAAGGGCACCATCGCAGGCAAGGGTGTCATCAACAACCAGATGAGCAACCGCCTGATGGCTTATCTTGAAAAGCAGGGCATTCCCACCCACTTTGTCAAGGAGCTGTCCGAGCGGGAAACGCTGGTAAAGAAGGTCTCCATCGTTCCGTTGGAAGTCATCGTCCGCAACATCGCTGCCGGTTCCTTCTCCAAGCACTACGGCGTGGAGGAAGGCGTTGTGTTCGAGCAGCCCACCATTGAGTTCTCCTATAAAAATGACGAGCTGGGCGACCCGCTGCTCAACACCTATCATGCCCTCGCTCTGAAGCTGGCGACCCCCGAAGAGATCAAGACCATTGAAGACTACTCCTTCCGGATCAACGACGCGCTGAAAGCCTTCTGGCTGACCTGCGGCGTGACTCTGGTGGATTTTAAGCTGGAATTCGGCCGCCTGTCCGACGGCACCATCGTTCTGGCTGACGAGATCAGCCCCGACACCAGCCGCCTGTGGGACAGCAAGACCCACGAGAAGCTGGATAAAGATCGTTTCCGCCGCGACATGGGCGGCGTGGAAGAAGCCTACGCCGAGATTATGAAGCGTCTGGAAGAGCATCTGAAATAACCGTATTCTACAGGACGGAGGACCCCCTCCGCCCTGTAAACGTGCTGTCATCGATCCTTACAACTTTAGAATCGGAGGAAATCCAAATGGCTAATACTGTAATCGTCGGCATCAACTGGGGTGACGAGGGCAAGGGACGCATGGTCGATCTGCTGACCGAAAACTATGACATCGTTATCCGCTATCAGGGCGGCGGCAATGCCGGCCATACCGTTATCAATGAGCACGGCAAATTTGCCCTGCACCTGCTGCCCTCCGGCATTTTCCGGGAGGGTGTCGTGAATATCCTCGGGAACGGCGTCGCCGTTGACCCGGAAAACCTGTGGCAGGAAATGCAGGATGTTGCCCAAAAGGGCGTCCCCATCACCCCGGACAACCTGAAAATCAGCGACCGGGCGTCTCTGCTGCTGCCCTGGCACCGTCTTCAGGACGGTCTGGAGGAAGCCCGTCTGAAGGATAAAAAGTACGGCTCTACCAAGCAGGGCATTGCGCCTTTTTACTCCGATAAATACCAGAAAAAGACCATTATGGCGGGAGAACTCCTGCATTCCGAGCATCTCTATGAGCATTTGCAGGATTTGCTGGAGTGGAAGAACCTGACGCTTACCGGCGTTTACGGCGCTGAGCCTGTCACCATGGACGAGCTGACAGCGTGGATGGACAATTACTGCGAGAAGATCAAGCCCTTCATCTGCGACACTGGCGTATACCTGCGCAAGGCGCAGGCGGAAGGGAAGAAGATCCTGTTTGAAGCCCAGCTGGGTGCTCTGCGGGATCTGGACTACGGCATCTACCCCTACACCACCTCTTCCAATGCCATTGCCGCCTACGCTCCTGTGGGTTCCGGTCTGCCCACCGCCAAGATCGACGAGGTCATCGGCGTTGTGAAAGCCTACTCCACCTGCGTGGGCGAAGGCCCCTTCGTCTGCGAAATGTTCGGTGCCGAAGCAGACGCCCTTCGGGAAGCTGGCTTTGAGTACGGCGCGAAGACCGGCCGTCCCCGCCGGGTCGGCCCCATCGACCTTGTTGCCACCCGCTACGGCGTTCAGGTGCAGGCTGCGACCAACATCGCCCTGACCAAGCTGGACGTGCTGAGCTATCTGGACAAAATCCCCGTCTGCGCCCACTACGAGCTGAACGGGGAAGTGATCGACGAATTCCCGTTCCCCACGCTGCAAAGCAGCGCCAAGCCCGTGATGGAATACATGGAGGGCTGGAAGTGCGACATTTCCGGCGTGCGCAAGTGGGAAGATCTCCCGGAAGCGGCGCGGAACTACGTGCAGTACGTGGAAGAAAAGATCGGCTGCCGCATCGGCTACGTTTCCGTAGGCCCGGAGCGGGACAGCATCATCATTCGCTGAGCAGGGGGGGCAGACTATGACGGACAAGTACGAATCCCCCTTAAGCTCCCGGTATGCCTCCGACTACATGCTGCACCTGTTTTCTCAGCAGAAGCGGATTGAGACCTGGCGGAAGCTCTGGATTTCTCTTGCCAAGGCCGAGCATTCTCTGGGGCTGCCTATCACCGAGAAACAGATCGAGGAGCTGGAAGCCCACATCACGGACATCGACTTTGCCTGTGCCGCGGCACGGGAAAAGGAAGTCCGCCACGACGTGATGGCTCACGTGTATACCTACGGTAAGGCCGCGCCCTCCGCCGCCGGTATCATCCATTTGGGCGCCACCAGCTGCTATATCACCGATAACGCCGACATCGTTCTCTACCGGGACGGCCTGAAATACCTCCGGGGAGAGCTGCTGAAGGTCATCGCCAACCTTTCCCGTTTCGCGGAAACGTACAAGGCGACCCCCACTCTGGGCTACACCCATTATCAGCCTGCCCAGCTTGTTACGATTGGCAAGCGGGCGACGCTGTGGATGCAGGACTTCGTCAGCGATCTGGTAGAGCTGGATTTTGTCGTGGAAACCATGAAATTTCTGGGCTGCCGGGGAACCACCGGCACGGAAGCGAGCTTCCTCGAGCTGTTTGACGGGGACACGGCAAAAATCGACGAGATGAACCGCTGCATCAGCGCCGACTTTGGCTTCACCCAGTGCTTCGACGTCTGCGGCCAGACCTATCCCCGGAAGCTGGACAGCCGCATCCTGAACTGCCTGTCTTCCATTGCCCAGAGCTGCTACCGCATGGCAAACGACATTCGACTTTTGCAGCACGACCGTCAGGTGGAAGAACCCTTTGAAAAGAACCAGATTGGTTCCTCCGCCATGGCCTATAAGCGCAACCCCATGCGCTCCGAGCGCATCTGCTCCCTGTCCCGCTACCTGATGGCGGACGCGCTGAACGCTCCCATGACCGCTTCCACCCAGTGGCTGGAACGCACGCTGGACGATTCCGCTAACCGGCGTATCTCCATGCCCGAGGGCTTCCTCTGCGCCGACGCCATTCTCAGGCTGGCACAGAACGTCACCGACGGCCTGCACGTGAACGAAAAGATCGTAGAGAAGACCGTGCGGGAGTATCTGCCCTTCATTGCCACGGAAAATCTGATGATGGAGGGCGTCAAGAACGGCGGCGACCGTCAGCAGCTGCATGAGATCATCCGCACCTGCTCCATGGACGCCACGGCCAAGATGAAAAACGGCGAACGCTGGGATCTTCTGGCCGATCTGGCAAACCATCCGGAGTTCGGCATGACGAAGCAGGAGATGGAGGCCGTTCTCGACCCCATGCTGTACACCGGCCGGTGCGCGGAACAAGTGGAAAGCTATGTGAAAAAGGTAGCCCCTCTGATCGCCGGTATTGACCGCGAACAGGCGGAGATCAATATTTAACCGGCGTCGCGGCAGGGAAGGAGAGAGCACTGTATGCAAGAAAAAATCCTGATTCTGGACTTTGGCGGACAGTACAATCAGCTGATCGCCCGGCGGGTGCGGGAGCAGAACGTCTACTGCGAGATCAAGCCCTACACCACAACCCTGGACGAGATCCGCGCCTTTGCGCCCATGGGCATTATTTTCACCGGCGGCCCCAACAGCGTGTATCTGGAGGAATCTCCCCACGTTGACCCGGAAGTGTTCCGGCTGGGGGTTCCCATTCTCGGCATTTGCTACGGCTGCCAGTTGATGGCGCATACGCTGGGCGGTCAGGTCACGGCCGCGCAGGAGGATACAGCCCGGGAGTACGGCAAGACCGTCACCTATTACGATACCGGCTGCAAGCTGTTCAAGGGTATTCCGGAACAGGCCATTTCCTGGATGAGCCACGGCGACTATATGGCGAAGGTGCCGGATGGCTTTTCGCTGGTCGCCCACACCGACGCCTGCCCCAATGCCGCCATTGCCGACGAAAGCCGGGGCTTCTACGGTGTTCAGTTCCACCCGGAGGTGAATCACACCCAGTTCGGCAGCCGGATGCTGCGCAACTTCCTTTACGAAATCTGCGGCGCCAAGGGCACTTGGACGATGGGGGATTTCTGCAAAAATACCGTGGCACAGCTCCGGGACACCATCGGACCCAAGGGCCGCGTGCTGCTGGCGCTGTCCGGCGGCGTGGATTCCTCCGTTCTGGCAGCGCTGCTGGCCGAAGCGGTAGGGGATCGTCTGACCGCCGTCTTTGTCGATCACGGCTGTATGCGCAAAAATGAGGGCGACGAGGTGGAAGCCGCCTTTGCCAAGTGGAACATTCACTTTGTCCGGGTGGACGCGGAGAAGCGCTTCCTGGACAAGCTCAAGGGCGTGGAAGACCCCCAGCGCAAGCGTCAGATCATTGGCGCGGAGTTCGGGTATGTATTTCTGGATGAAGCCGTGAAATTCGGCATCACCAAAGAGGACTTTTTCGCTCAGGGCACCATCTATCCCGACGTCATCGAGTCCGGCGCGGGGGATGCCGACGTCATCAAGAGCCACCACAACAAGCTCCTGCCCAGAGAGGTCATTGAGCAGTTCAAGGCCGTTCTGGAGCCGCTGGATCATCTTTTCAAGGACGAAATTCGGCTGCTGGGCAAAGAATTGGGGCTTCCTGATTATCTTGTCCACCGTCAGCCCTTCCCGGGCCCCGGCCTTGCCATTCGTATCCTCGGCGACGTGACGAAAGAAAAGCTGGACATTCTCCGGGAGGCGGACTTCATCTTCCGGGAGGAAATTGCCAAGGCCGACCTGGGAGACATTTGCAGCCAGTATTTTGCGGTTCTCACCAACGCCAGAAGCGTCGGCGTCATGGGCGACGGCCGCACCTATGAAAACGTTCTTGCCCTTCGCAGCGTCACGACCAGCGATTTCATGACGGCGGAGTGGACGCGGATTCCCTATGAGGTGCTTGACCGCGCCTCGGTACGAATTGTCAACGAAGTGCCCCATATCAACCGCATTGTGTATGACATCACAAGTAAGCCCCCGGCGACGGTGGAATGGGAGTAAGCGCTACTGTAGGAAGATACAACAAGGAGGTCTATTATGTGTGGAATCGTAGGATTTACAGGCACGCAGAACGCCGCGCCGGTACTGCTTGACGGACTTTCAAAGCTGGAATACCGGGGCTATGATTCCGCCGGAATTGCGGTGGTGCAGGGAAACCGAATCGCCATCAGCAAGGTCACGGGACGCATTCAGAACCTCCGGGAAAAGACGGAAGACGGGCGGCTGGTTCCCGGTACCACCGGGATCGGCCACACCCGCTGGGCGACTCACGGCGCGCCCAACGACATAAACGCCCATCCCCATGCCAGCAATGACGGAAAATTCGCCGTTGTTCACAACGGCATTATCGAAAACTACATGGAGCTTCGGGAAGAACTGCTCCGGAAGGGCTATCGTTTCGAGAGCGAGACGGACACCGAGGTCATCGTCCATCTGATTGAAATGTACTATGCCGGCGATTTCCGGAAAGCCGTCATGAAGGCTTCTTCCCGGCTGGTTGGCTCCTACGCTCTGGGAATTGTCTGCACGGACACGCCGGATACGGTTCTCGCCGTCCGGGAGGCAAGCCCTTTGATTCTCGGCGTGGGCATCGGAGAGAATTTCTTTGCCTCCGACGTCACCGCGCTGGTGGCGCACACCCGGAACGTCATCTATCTGGAGGACGGCGAGCTTGCGGAGCTGACGCCCGACTCCATTCAGGTCTACGACTGCTCAGGCCACCCCATCACCAAGAAGGCCAGCCGTATCACATGGGACATCCAGGCGGCGGAAAAGGGCGGCTACGACCACTTCATGCTCAAGGAGATCATGGAGCAGCCCCGGGCGGTGGAAGCGACCATCACCCCCAGAATCCGGAATGGGGAGATCGTTCTGGACGACCTGAACATCGATCTTTCCCAAATCCATAAAATCGTCATTACGGCCTGCGGCTCGGCCTATTATGCCGGGTGCGCGGGGAAATATACCATCGAGAAGCTGTGCCGTATCCCCGTGACTACGGAGCTGGCAAGTGAGCTTCGCTATGCAGACCCCCTGATTGACGGGCATACGCTGCTCATCGTCCTGTCCCAGTCCGGCGAGACGGCGGATACCATTGCCGCCATGAAGGAATGCCAGCGCCGGGGTGCGAAGGCGCTTGCCATCGTGAACGTGGTGGGCAGTACCATTGCGAAAATCGCCGACTACACCCTGTACACATGGGCAGGCCCGGAGATTGCCGTGGCCACCACCAAGGGCTACACCACCCAGCTGACGGTGCTGTACCTGTTTGCCCTGTACGCGGCCAAATCTCTGGGGACTGTCGAGGGGAAGGAGTACAAGCGGCTGCTCACGGCGCTGCGCTCCCTGCCCAAGCAGATGCAGACGGCGCTGGACATGAACCCTGCCATTCCTGCTCTGGCAAAGAAATACCACGGCAGCCCCTCCATGTTCTTCATCGGAAGAAACACCGACTACGCCGTCGCTCTGGAAGGGGCGTTGAAGATGAAGGAGATCTCCTACATCCACGCGGAATCCTACGCGGCGGGCGAGTTGAAACACGGCACCATCGCCCTGATTTACGAGGGGCAGCCGGTGATCGCCCTGTGCTGCAACGACGCGGTCATGGAGAAGACCATGAGCAACATCGTGGAGGTCAAGGCGCGGGGCGCGGAGGTGCTCGCGGTGGCCTTCAAGGGGAACGGGAAGATCGTTTCTCTGGCCGACGACATGATCTTTGTGCCGAAAATCGACCCGCTGCTGTGCGCGGTGGCCGAAATCGTCCCGTTACAGCTGCTGGCCTATTACGTGGCCAAGGAAAACGGCTGTGATATCGACAAACCGAAAAATCTGGCAAAATCCGTTACAGTAGAGTAAAGGAGAGATCACCAATGACGAAATACATCTTTGTGACCGGCGGCGTGGTTTCCGGTCTGGGCAAGGGCATCACCGCGGCGTCTCTTGGCCGTCTTCTCAAGGCGCGGGGACTGAAGGTCGCCGCCCAGAAGCTGGACCCCTACATCAACGTTGACCCCGGCACCATGAGCCCCTACCAGCACGGCGAGGTCTACGTCACCGAGGACGGCGCGGAGACCGATCTGGACTTGGGTCACTACGAGCGCTTCATCGACGAAGACCTGAACAAGTTCTCCAACCTGACCACCGGAAAGGTGTACTGGAACGTGCTGAACAAGGAACGCCGGGGCGAGTATCTGGGTTCCACGGTTCAGGTCATTCCCCACGTGACAAACGAGATCAAAGAGTTCGTCTACAGCGTCGGCCGGAAGACCGACGCGGATGTGGTCATCACCGAGATTGGCGGCACCATCGGCGATATCGAGTCCCAGCCCTTCCTGGAGGCGGTGCGCCAGATCGCGCTGGAGGTAGGGAAGGAGAACAGCCTGTTCATCCACGTGACGCTGGTGCCGTTCCTCCGTGGCTCCGACGAGCATAAGTCCAAGCCCACACAGCACTCTGTCAAGGAATTGCAGGGCATGGGCGTCAAGCCGGATATCATCGTTCTGCGCTGCGATGAGCCGCTGGAATCCTCCATTTTCCAGAAGATCAGTATGTTCTGCAACGTCAAGCCGGACTGCGTCATTGAGAATATCACCCTGCCCGTGCTGTACGAAGCCCCGCTGATGCTGGAAAAGTCCAATCTGTCCGGCATTGTCTGCCGGGAACTGGGTCTGGAAACGCCCAAGCCTGAACTGACGGAATGGATTCACATGGTGGAGCGGATCAGAAACAGCAGCAAGCACGTCACCATCGGCCTCGTGGGCAAGTACGTCCAGCTTCACGACGCCTATCTCTCCGTGGCGGAAGCTCTGCGCCATGCGGGCTACGCGCTGGACGCCGTGGTGGACATCCAGTGGATCGATTCGGAGACGCTGACGGAGGAAACCGTCAATGAGAAGCTGTCCCATCTGGACGGCATCATCGTTCCCGGCGGCTTTGGCGGCCGGGGCATCGAGGGCATGATCCTTGCGGCGAAGTACGCCCGGGAAAAGAAGGTGCCTTATTTCGGCATCTGCCTTGGTATGCAGATCGCCGTCATTGAGTACGCCCGGAATGTTGCCGGTCTGGCGGATGCCAATTCCGGCGAATTTGACCCAGTGAGCGAGCATAAGGTCATCGACTTCATGCCCGGACAGAGCGACGAGGTGGACAAGGGCGGCACGCTGCGCCTTGGCGCTTATCCCTGCGTCATCACCCCGGATACCACCATGGCGCGGTGCTACGGCGCGGGTCTTATCCACGAGCGTCACCGCCACCGCTACGAATTCAACAACGATTTCCGGGACGTCCTGCAAAATGCCGGACTTACCTTAAGCGGCACCTCCCCGGACGGGCGGCTGGTGGAGACTGTAGAGCTGTCCGACCGTCCCTTCCATGTAGGCGTGCAGTACCATCCGGAATTCAAGAGCCGTCCCAACAAGCCCCATCCGCTGTTCCTGGGCTTTGTCAAGGCCAGCCTGGGGGAATAACCATGAGTATCCACGAAGAATGCGGCGTGTTCGGCGTTTACAGCCAGCATCAGGAGGATGTAGCGAGCCTTGCCTACTACGGTCTGTATTCCTTACAGCACCGTGGGCAGGAGGGCTGCGGCATTGTCGTCAATGATGACGGCGTTTTTGACGGCCACAAGGGTCTGGGGCTGGTCAGTGAGGTGTTCACGGGCAGCGTCATGAAGCAGTTCCCCACGGGGAAAATGGCGGTTGCCCACGCCCGCTACGGCACCACCGGCGGCTCCAATCTGGCAAACTGCCAGCCTATTCAGGTCAATCATTTAAAAGGCAAGCTGGCGCTTGCCCATAACGGCAATTTGAGCAACGCGCTTCAGCTCCGCCGGGAGCTGGAGCTTTCCGGCGCCATTTTCCATACTACCTCCGACACGGAGACCATCGCCTATGTGATCACACGGGAGCGGATCACCGCTCCCTCCATTCAGGCGGCGGTCAGCCGCGCGGTGGACAGGCTGGAGGGCGCTTTTTCTCTGGTCATGATGTCCTCCACCAAGCTCATTGCGGTGCGCGACCCCCACGGATTCCGCCCGCTGTGCTATGGAAAAATGAAGGACGGGACGTATATCGTCGCATCGGAGAGCTGCGCCCTTCACGCTGTCGGCGCGGAATTCCAGCGGGATATTCTGCCCGGAGAAATCCTGACCTTTGACTGCGACGGCATCCACTCCGACACCAGCCACTGCGGCACCGCGCCCAAAAAGATGTGCATTTTTGAATATATCTACTTTGCCCGGCCGGATTCCGTCATCGACGGTGTCAGCGTTCATGATGCCCGGGTCAGGGCAGGGGAGATCCTCGCGAAGACCCATCCGGTGGACGCGGACATTGTCATCGGCGTGCCGGATTCCGGTCTGGACGCCGCCATGGGCTATGCCCGGGAATCGGGGATTCCCTACGGCATCGGCCTGATCAAAAACAAATATATCGGCAGGACCTTCATCGCCCCCGGGCAGGATCACCGGGTAGATCAGGTCAAGATCAAGCTCAGCCCCGTGGAAAGCGAAGTCCGGGGCAAGCGGGTGGTGATGGTGGACGATTCCATCGTCCGCGGCACGACCTCCGGGCGCATTGTGCAGCTTCTGCGGGACGCGGGGGCGAAGGAAATTCACATGCGCATCTCCGCGCCGCCGTTCCTGCATCCCTGCTACTATGGCACCGACATCGACTCCCGGGAGCACCTGATCGCCTGCCATCATACCGTGGAGGAAATCGGGGAGATCATCGGCGTTGACAGCCTGGGCTATCTGCCGTTGGGGAATCTGCGTGACCTCTGCGGCAGCGAAGAATATTGCAGCGCCTGCTTCAACGGCGACTATCCCACATCGATTCCCGAGGACACCCGGAAAGACCAGTTTGAGCAGAAGCTTTCCCAGAGAAAGGCCGGTGAAAAGCCATGAATCGGAACTTCGACAGAAAAATCATTCTGGAGGACGGCACCGAATTTTACGGTTACGGCTTTGGCGCCAAGAAAGATGCGCTGGTGGAGCTGGTGTTCAACACCTCCATGGTGGGCTATCAGGAAATCCTCTCGGACCCTTCCTACACCGCGCAGGCCGTGGTCATGACCTATCCCCTGATCGGCAATTACGGCATGTGCAATGAAGACTACGAGACGGACAGACCCACCATCAGCGGTCTGGTCGTCCGGGAATTCAACAGCGAGCCTTCCAATTTCCGCGCCGCGCGGACACTGGAAGACGTGATGATCCAGTATGACATTGTGGGCATCGCCGGGGTGGACACCCGCCGCCTTGCCCGCCACATCCGGGATGAGGGCACTTGCAAGGCGCTGATCGTGGACGCGCAGACCCCCAGCATCGCCTGCCTTGCGAAAATGCGCTCCACCGCTCTGCCCACCAATCAGGTTTCCGTGGTGAGTACGAAATCCCCGTGGATATCCGCCTGTGCAAATCCAAAGCACCGCGTTGTGGCCGTTGACTGCGGCATCAAGCACAACATCATCCGCAGTCTGAACGCCCGGGGGTGTGAAGTGACCATCGTTCCGTGGACGGTTACCGTCGAGGAAGTGATGGCCATGCACCCGGATGGCCTGTTCATCTCTAACGGCCCCGGCAACCCGGAGGACGCAAAGCCGGTGATCGACCTCGTCCGCGCCCTTCGCGGAAAGCTGCCGATTTTCGGCATCTGTCTTGGACATCAGATCATCGCCCTTGCCTACGGTGCGTCCACCTACAAGCTGAAATTCGGCCACCGGGGCGGAAATCACCCTGTCAAAAATCTCCAGACGGGGAAGGTGGAGATCACCTCCCAGAACCATTCCTATGCGGTAAAGGCGGATTCTCTGGCGGGAACCGGCCTGACCGTGACCCACGTCAACCTGCTGGACGGTACGGTGGAGGGGCAGAAGTGCGCCGCCGACCGGATATTCAGCGTCCAGTACCATCCGGAAAGCGCCCCCGGCCCGCAGGACAGCGCCTACCTGTTCGATGAATTCATCGCCATGATGGAGGGAAAGTAACATGCCGAAACGTACCGATTTGAAGAAAATTCTGGTCATTGGCTCCGGCCCCATCGTCATCGGTCAGGCGGCGGAATTCGACTATGCCGGCACACAGGCATGTCTCGCCCTGAAAGAAGAGGGCTATGAGGTCATTCTGTGCAACAGCAACCCCGCGACCATCATGACCGACCCCGCCATCGCGGACAAGGTTTACATGGAGCCGCTGACGCTGGAATATATCGCCCGTATCGTCCGCTTTGAGCGGCCGGACGCCATCATCCCCGGCATCGGCGGCCAGACGGGACTGAATCTTGCTATGCAGCTGGAAAAGAAGGGCATTCTGAAGGAATGCCACGTGCAGCTGCTGGGAACGCCCAGCGAATCTATTGAGCAGGCGGAGGATCGGGAACTGTTCAAGGAGCTTTGCGAGCGCCTTGGCGAGCCGGTGCTTCCTTCTCAGATCGCCAATACCATGGAGGAAGGTCTTGCCGCGGCGGAAACCATCGGCTATCCCGTGGTGCTTCGCCCTGCCTTTACTCTGGGCGGCACCGGCGGCGGATTTGCCGACAACGAGGAAGAATTCCGGGAGATCATGAAAAACGCTCTGGTGCTGTCGCCCGTCCATCAGGTTCTGGTGGAGAAGAGCATCAAGGGCTTCAAGGAAATCGAATACGAGGTCATGCGGGACGCCAACGACACCGCCATTGCCATCTGCAACATGGAGAACCTTGACCCCGTGGGCATCCACACCGGCGACTCCATCGTGGTCTGCCCGTCGCAAACGCTGACCAACAAAGAGTATCACATGCTCCGGGATTCCGCCCTGCGCCTGATTCGCGCGCTGAAAATTCAGGGCGGCTGCAACGTCCAGTTCGCGCTGGACCCCAAATCCTTCCAGTATTACCTCATCGAGGTCAACCCCAGAGTGTCCCGTTCCTCCGCACTTGCCTCCAAAGCTTCCGGCTACCCGATTGCCCGGGTCTCCGCGAAGATCTGCGTTGGCATGACGCTGGATGAAATTCGTCTTGCCAACACCTGCGCGGCCTTCGAGCCGGCGCTGGACTATGTGGTCACCAAAATGCCCCGGTTTCCCTTCGATAAGTTCTCCGACGCCAACAACCGTCTCGGCACTCAGATGAAGGCCACGGGCGAAACCATGAGCGTCGGCCGCACCTTTGAAGAGAGCCTGCTCAAGGGCATCCGCTCTCTGGAGATTGGCGCGTACCACCTGCACATGCCAAAATTCGACAGCTGGGGCAGGGAAGACCTGCTGGACTATATCAGAATCGGCACCGACGACCGCATCTACGCCATTGCCCAGCTGCTGCGTATGGGCGTGAGCGTGGAGGAAATCGTGGAAAAAAGCACCATCGACGCCTTCTTCATCCGCAAGCTGCAAAATATCATCTCCATGGAGCGGGAGCTTTCCGGCGCGGTCATGGACAGCAGCGTATATTATCAGGCGAAGAAGATGGGCTTCTCCGACCGGGCGGTGGCGCAGCTCTGGAACGTCCCGGAGCGGAAGGTCTTTGCCCTGCGCCAGAGCAGCAATATCCGCCCGGTGTACAAGATGATCGACTCCTGCGCCGGGGAATTTGACAGCTATATCCCATATTTTTACTCCACCTACGAGACGGAAAACGAGTCCGTCGTTTCCGACAAGAAGAAGGTCATCGTCCTCGGCTCCGGCCCCATCCGTATTGGTCAGGGTGTGGAATTCGACTATTCCACTGTCCACGCCATCCAGACAATTAAAAACGCAGGCTATGAGGCCATCATCATCAACAATAACCCGGAAACGGTTTCCACGGATTACACCACCTCCGACAAGCTGTACTTCGAGCCGCTGACGGTGGAAGACGTAATGAACGTGGTGGAGCAGGAGAAGCCCGAGGGCGTCATTGCCTCTCTGGGCGGCCAGACGGCTATCAATCTGGCGCAGCCCCTGACGGATTTGGGCGTGAACATCATCGGCACCGACTGCGCCGCCATCGAAAAGGCGGAAAACCGGGACGCCTTTGAAAAGCTTCTGATTTCCCTGAACATCCCCCAGCCCAAGGGAAAGGCCGTCACCCGCATTGAGGACGGCGTCGCCGCCGCCCGGGAGATCGGGTATCCCGTTCTGGTGCGCCCCAGCTTCGTGCTGGGCGGACGGGCAATGCAGATCGTCGCCAACGAGGAGCAGCTGCGGCATTACCTCCACACCGCCGTGGAGATCGACGCGGACAAGCCTGTGCTGGTGGATAAGTATATCCGTGGCAAAGAGGTGGAGATCGACGCCATCTGTGACGGGACGGACGTGTTCGTCCCCGGCATCATGGAGCTGGTGGAGCGCACCGGCGTTCACTCCGGCGACTCCATCTCCGTGTACCCGTCCTTCTCTATTTCCAATAAGGTCAAGGGCATTATTTTGCAGTACGCGAAGAAGCTGGGGCCTGCCATCGGCATCAAGGGACTGTACAATATCCAGTTCATCGTCGATCCGGAGGATCATGTGTATATCATCGAGGTCAACCCCCGTTCCTCCCGTACCGTGCCGTTCCTGAGTAAGGCCACGGGCTATCCTCTGGCGGACATTGCCACGTTGGTGGCGCTGGGGCAGAGCCTGAAGGAGCAGGGCATCGACATGCTGTACCCCGACGAGCAGAAGCGGTACTATGCCAAAGCTCCGGCCTTCTCCTTCTCCAAGCTGCGGGGGCTGGATGCCTACCTGTCTCCGGAGATGAAATCCACCGGCGAGGCCATCGGCTACGACAACAACTTGACCCACGCGCTTTACAAGGCGATGCAGGCGTCGGGCATGAAGCTGGAAAATTACGGTACTGTATTCGTGACCATCTCCGACGAGGACAAGGAGGAAGCGCTGCCCCTGATCCGCCGGTTTTACCAGCTGGGCTTCAACATTGAGGCCACCGTGGGCACCGCGGTTTTCCTGCGCCAGCACGGCATCAAGACCCGCGTCCGGGCGAAGGTGGACGACGGCTCCGATGAAATCCTCAATTCCATCCGTCAGGGCTACGTCACCTATGTCATTAACACCATGGACGTCCGCTGTGAGGATGTGCATTCCGGCTCCAGCCAGATCCGCCGCTGCGCGGTGGAAAACGGCGTCACCATGCTGACGGCGCTGGACACGGTGCGGGTGCTGCTGGACGTGCTGGAGGAGATCACCCTCGGCATTTCCACCATTGACGCCTGATTCTTTTCCATTTGGAGCCGCCCTTGTCGGGCGGCTCCTTTTGTATGCGAAAAATGTCAAGGAAAATATTTCACAAAAGTTTACATAATTCTTGTCCATTTTTCCAAATTGCGGCGGGCGACGGGGTAGGGTATAATAGCGGCACAAGAAAAGGACGGAGGGAACGCATGAAACGGTGGATACCCATTGGGGTGGTTTTGGTGCTGGTGATTCTGGCTTTTGGTCTGTGCGCCACGGCATGGAATCCGGGGCAATTCGCAGGGGACTGGTACTGCGCAGAAACCGGGGAGCTGTTCCGGTTTCAGGACGGGCTGGTCAGCTGCGAGCAGCATAATCTGCTCACCGGCACCATTGATGCCATGTGCGGCGCGTACTGCTTTGACCGGGAGTCCGTGACGGTTTTCTCTCTGGGGGTAGCCGGGCTGGAAAATCCGCGGCAGCTGTACCTCATACACGGCACCGACGGCGACCGCCTGTGCGGGTCGAAAGACGGTTCCGGAGAAACATATTTTTGCCGCAGTCAGCAAGCGGCGCTGGCAAGTTGATGAATCCCCTCTGCCTCGTTTATTTGAGGCAGAGGGGATTTTCTCAGCTGAATGGATACTCGGAAAACGGCTTCATGTTCAGTTCGATGGGGTGATATTGAGCGATGTAAGACCGGGCGGTTTCTTCGGAGCAGTTGCTCGACTGGGGATTCTCGCCGCCGACCACGCGCCACCAGTATTCTTGCAGGCGATCCTTAAAAATCTCTTCAATCAATTCCAGTTCCATGCCCTTCATACGGTAAAATTCATAGCGCGTCCCGTCCTCTTCACGGTACATCAGAATGCCGCCTTCGCAGACATCGGTCATACCGTGCGGCTCTTGAACAATTACCAGTTCTCCGTCCACGATGGTATGCACGGAAAGGACGTATACTGGCTCTGTGCTTCCTGCCTGTGTCGTCCATGTATCCCTGGCGATCAGCTCCTGTATTCCGTCGCCGTTCAAGTCCATCAGCGTGTAGGCAAATTTCCCAGAATCCTCATACCATTCCAGCGCCTCGGCAATGTATATGGCATATGGGTCTGTCCATGGGATGGGCTTCACCGGCTCGCCATAGCGCTTCATCTGCTGCCGCTCGGGCTGGGTTTCCAGCGGAACATAGGACGCAATGATCGCCTGCGCCTGCTGCTCTGTGATCTCCGTCCGCTCCTTTGCTCTCGGGTCTGCCGGAGGGAGAACGGGCAGGGAATACCAGATACCTTCCTCCCGTTCCAGCCCTTCCAGATACGTTAGCCCATCTGCTTCCGCCCGGAAATAATACCGTACTTCATAATCATAAACCCTCATTTTCAGGATATCATCGTCCTTCAGTTCCAGAACATGGTCTTCACAAACCGTAAATCTGAACAGTCCGGCGAGGTTTCCGAAATCCGCGTATTGATAAGACTTGCCATCCCGCATGGACAAAATCCCCCAAAGAGACACCTTTCCGCCGGGTAAAAGCTCCATTACGCCGTCCCCATTCAAGTCACACAGGGAGTAAAACAGGCCGTCCCGTGTGCCATGTTCCGCCGCTCTATCCAGCTCTTGTTGAATATACTGCTCATAGCCCTTGGTGTACAGATTTTCGTCGGCTGCCGCGCGCTCCGCCTCGTAGGCCGCCTGAGCTGCCTCCATAAGTGCATCCACCTTGGTCATGTCTGCCGGGTGGGGCTTGATGGAAAAGTCAAACTGTTCCGAGATCTGTTCCAGCGCGCTCTGCGTCATCTGCACCTTGGTTCCGCCGTCCCATTTGGACGAAGCGAAGGACACGGTGACAAGGGCGTCCTGAAGGTCGGCAATGATCCGCGCCCACTCGTCATTCATCACAAGAAGCACTGTCCTGCCGTCGCTGCGGGTGTAGTTCCACTGGGTGCAGTTTTCCAGGTCGGCAACCTCGTAGTACACAGGGTCAAAATATTCCTTCACGGAATAATAATATTCCGCAAGGTTGTCCTCATATGGCCACTGGTCGGTGTCCGGCTGGAACAGCAGCTCGATATTGAACGTTCCCTCCGGGTAAAAATAGCCTGACAGGTATTCCACATCCCCATGGAACACGCCGTCAATGCCCAGCGAGGAGAATAGCACGCTGGATTCATAGGATTGGCAGCCCACGTCCGGCGACAGCAGCTTCAGATCGTATTTTTGAACGATCTCGTCCAGCTTGTTCACCATTTCCCAGCTGTAGCATCCATAAGGGATATAATATGGGTTGGGGATTCCCAGCTCATTGTTGTCGTTGGCCGTCACAATGGCGCCATCCGGGTCATAGTCCCGGCAAAAGCTGTTCCATTCCGCCAGCGCCTCCTGATTGGCGCCTTGCAGCGTGATCTGGGTTCGCGGGGCGAGGGTAGGCAAGGAAATGACGTCCCCGTTTTCGTCGTAGACGGTGGGCGTGGTGGGGCGGTACTCGGCCACCTTCAAGTCCTGAAGCCGCAGCACATACGCCACCGTGCAGCCCACAAGCAGCAGCATCAGCCCGATCACGGCGGCCACCAGCCAGAGCCTGCGCCGGGGCAGGGGAAGGGGCTTCGCTCCCGCCGTGCCGTCTCTGTATTTCTGGGTTTCCCAGAGGTATGTACCCTTGGCGTCGCCGATCATATCCAGTATTTCGTTGGCGTTCACAGCAATTCCTCCTTTTCCAGCGCCTGTCTGAGCCTACCTCGGGTGCGGCGGAGCATGGAGGTGACCTTGCTGACAGAGAAGCCGAAATGCTCGGCGATGTCCGCGATGGGGTCTAAGTACCAGTACCGACTCAGGAATACCAGCCGTTCCGTTTCCGGCAGGGATTCCAGAAAGCTGTTGAAGGCCACGGCAAGCTCCTTGCGGTCCATGGCCTTTTCCAGACTGTCCTGAGACGCACAGTCCTCCAGCTCGTCCAGCGCCAGCGTCACCTCTCCGCCGCCCCGCTTGCAGGCGTTCCGGTAGCGCCAGCGGTCGATGGCGAGACGGCGGGTGATCTTGCCGAGAAAGGTTGCGAGAATGGAAGGGCGGCGGGGCGGCATGGCGTTCCATGCCGTGAGATAGGTGTCATTCACGCTTTCCTCGGCGTCTTCGTGGTTTGTCAGGATGTTTTTGGCAATCGAAAAGCAGTAGCCGCCGTATTTCTGCGCGGTTTCGGAAATGGCGGTTTCCGACCGCGCCCAATACAGCGCGATGATGTTCTGATCGTCCAAAGCAAGCACCTCCTTGTGTCTGTTTGAAGCGCCCTTCACTTATCATCACGAAAAAAGAAGGAAAATCTTGCGCGCCGGGAGGAAATTTTTTGAAAAATCGCAAGGAGCATTTCCGCTGGTTTTCATTCGCCGTTTTGGGGAGGCTGAATTACGGCGAATGTATCCACCATGGCCGCGAATCGCACGCCATGCCCCTCCGCCGCTTCCATGAAGAATCGGCGGATAATGCGGAAGCAGCCGCTCTGTTCATCGGATACATAGTCCCGCACTTCTAAAGGAGAGTTCCATTCGCTGCCGCTGTACATGGAGAACGTGATTCGGTTGGTTTCCGTGTGTTCCTGAATTTCCCACCGCGTTTCCAGCTCTGCGCGTTCCTGAGAAGCGGCATCTTTATAGGGCATATCCAGATGAACGATCTCGATTTCGCAGGTGGGCAAAGAGGTATCCGGCTGGGGATTCATAAGGGCGTCGATCTGCCATTCCCGTTCTTCTTCCGACAGCTGGGAAAGGTAATCTCCGTAGGCTTCCAGCACCTCTTCGCGGGTCATGGGCTTCTGATACGGGCGAATATAGGTGACGTCGCCATCCTTCACCATTGTGTAGTTGTCAACATCATAGTAAATCGCAAATCCCGGCTGGGGCGTTTCGGCGGTGGCCTGCGGCTCCACGCCGTCTGCCGCGTAATCGCCCTCATACGGCAACCCCTCAATATCCATGGACATCTTTTTCGGCGGGAAAAGGGTTTCAATCAGACTGGCGACCTTTTCCTTCACGTATTCAACGGCCGCCGCGCCGGGTGCGGTGTTCAGGAAAATCGCCAATATCAGAATCAGGGCAATCACCGCCGCCAGCTGCCGCACATAGCGGAAGCGGGGCGCTTTTTTGTGGCCTTCGCGCATTTTCTGAGCTTCCAATATGTATTTTCCCTTCACGCCGCACAGAATGTCCAGCAGTTCCATATCCGTCATACCAGTCCCTCCTCCGTCAGCTGCGCATACAGTCGCTTGCGGATACGGAACAGCATGGATTTGACCTTGCTGACCGTAAAGCCGGACTTTTCTGCGATTTCCTCAGTGGAATCCAGATACCAGTAGCGGCAGAGGAACACGCTCCGCTCCGTCTCTTTCAGCGTCCCGAGGAAACGGTTCAGGCTTGCCAGAATTTCCTTCCGAATGGCCGCTTCCTCGGCGCTTTCCGTCCCGCTGACGCATTCCCGCAGCTCCTCCAGCGCAAACTCGATCTGTCCCTCACCCCGCTTGAAGGCGCGGTGCTTTCTCCATCGGTCAATGGAAAGATTCCGGGTGATTTTCCCCAGAAATGCCGCCAGCGCCGGAGGACGCCGGGGCGGCATGGCGTTCCATGCGGACAGGTAGGTATCGCTGACGCTTTCCTCCGCGTCCTCCGGATTGGTCAGAATGTTGTAGGCAATGCTGTAGCAGTAGCCACCGTACTTGGTGTCCGTTTCTTTGATTGCCTGCTCTGAGCGGTCAAAATATAGCTGAATGATCTGATCGTCATTCATTTGCAGCCCTCCTTTTTCTGAGCGTTTCACCTTTCTATACGCAGAACTTTGCGTTTGGTTGCAAATTAATCATAAGAATTTTCTGCCGTCTTTTTGATATTGTACCACAGGGGGAATTCAAATACAAGATTCCCCCCGCAGCGCCCCGCAATACTTTTCCAGCGCGGCTGCCGCGACCGCGCCGTCCGACGCGGCGGTTATGACCTGCCGCAGGGGCTTGACGCAGATGTCGCCCGCCGCGTAAAGTCCCTCAACAGAGGTTTTCTGATTTTCGTCGGTGATAATATATCCCCGCGCGTCCCGCTCGGCAATGCCGGAAACCAGAGCTGTGTCCGGGGCGTACCCGGCAAAGACAAACACGCCGATGGTCTCGCCGTCCGGACTCTGGTATTCGGTGATCTCGCCGGTGGCGGTATTCTGGTATTGGATACGCCGCAGGCCGTCATCGCCGGAAACCTCCTGCACGACGGTATTGAAAAGAACGGTGATTTTCTCGTGGTTTCTGGCTTTGTCCGCCACGGAGGCGGGGCAGGCAAAGTCATTTTTCCGTATCAGCATGGTCACATGACGGGCAAATTTCGTCAGAAAAACACTTTCCTCCGCCGCCGTAAAGCCTCCGCCGATCACGAAAACGTCCTTATTCCGGAAAAACGCGCCGTCGCAGGTGGCGCAGTAGGAAACGCCGCGTCCCCTGAATTCCTCCTCGCCCCGGAAACCTGCCATTTTCGGCTGCGCCCCGGTGGCCAGAAGTACGCCTATGCAGCGAAAATCCCCCGCAGAGGTTTTCACGGTCTTCTCTGCATCGAAAAGGGACAGCTCCCGCGCCTCCGCAATCAGGAATTCCGCGCCGAAGTTCTCCGCCTGACGGCGCATGGTCTCGGTAAGCTCCATTCCGCTGGTCGTCAGGACACCGGGGTAATTTACTACCTCGTCGGTAATGGCGATCTGCCCACCGTATCCCCGTTTCTCCAACACAAGCGTCCGACAGCCCGCCCGGGCGAGGTACAGCGCTGCCGTCAGCCCCGCCGGGCCGCCGCCTATGACGATGACATCGTAAAGCTTTTCTTTCATCATGGGATTTTTCCCTCTTTCGTAGATATTTAGAACTTCCATAGTGTCAGTGTGCGCTATCCGGCCAAAATCATACAAAGCAGAAAGGGGAACGGCAAGCGCCGCTCCCCAAGTATTTACATGTCCAGTGCCGGATTCATAAAGTATACATTCTTCTGATCCAGCTTTTCCCGAAGCAGCTGCACCGCCTCGCCGAAGCGCTGGAAATGCACGACCTCCCGCTCCCGCAGGAATTTGATGACGTCGTTCACATCCGGGTCGTCAGAAAGCCGCAGAATATTGTCATAGGTCACCCGCGCCTTCTGTTCCGCTGCCATGTCCTCCACAAGGTCGGCCATGGGGTCGCCTTTCACCGCCATGGACGCGGCGTTCCACGGAGATCCGGAAGCGGCAGTAGGGTAGACCCCCGCAGTGTGGTCCACAAAATAGGGCGCAAACGCCGAATCCTTCATCTGTGAATCCTTCAGATTCCGCGTCAACTGGTGGACGATCGCGCCGATCATTTCCAAATGCCCCAGTTCTTCTGTTCCGATATCTGTCAGCAGCCCTTTCAGCTCGTCAAAGGGCATGGCATAGCGCTGGGACAGATACCGCAGGGACGCACCCAATTCGCCGTCGGGGCCGCCGTACTGGGAAATGATGATGGCGGCAAGCCGGGGATTCACCGCGGCAATTTTCACCGGATATTGCAGCTTCTTATCATATACAAACATGGTTACGCCTCCTTATTCGTCGTGTATTCCCACGGCCACGGGTCATCCAGCCATTGGTAGCTCTCGGATGTCTGCGGCGTGCCGTGGTTCAGGGGGCCAAACCGTTTCTGATATTCCGCCCGTACCTTTTCCAGAAGCTGCTGATACCGGCGGTACAGCTCCAGAGCCTCCCGGTCGTCCCGGTGGGTGTCCAGATACAGCGCCAGCTCCTGAACGGCAAAGGCCAGTGCCTGCATCTGCGACGAAGGCGTTTCCGGCAGCTCGTTCAGATTCACCATGCCCATGAAGGGAAGATCCAGTCCCGGGAACAGCGTCCCCCGCACCAGTCCCTTCTGCGCCTCATACTGCGGCGGGTTTTCCAGCTGGAAGGGAACATAGGGATTTGCCAGCGGCGCCATGGCCGGAAGCCGCCCTTCGCGGCCGTTTTCCTCCTTTTTCTGGTTATCCAAAGGTCATTCCTCCTAACATTTTCGCAAGATTTGTCGCTCCGGGTCATTCTATGCGGTTTTTGCAAAAAGGTTCATGACGGCAGGGAGGACGCATAGACTTTGACGAGGTGGTGTCCATGATAAAGCGAAAACTCTGGGGGCTATTGTATATTCTGATCGTTCTGGGGACGCTGGCCGCGGCGGAATGGGGCTGCCGCACCGCGTCCGGCATGGTCGAAGCCGCCCCGTTAAAGCGAGGAAACTGCATCATCATCGACGCGGGGCATGGCGGAGAGGACGGCGGCGCGACATCCTGCCGGGGGGTGCTGGAAAGTACATACAATCTGGAAATTTCCCTCCGCTTAAATGACCTCCTTCACCTGCTGGGCTATGACACCCGGATGACCCGCACGACGGACACGTCCATCTACACGAAAGGGGAGACCATCGCCCAGAAAAAAATATCCGACCTGAAAGAGCGGGTGCGCATCGTCAACAAGACGGAAAACGCTCTGCTGCTGAGCATCCATCAAAACAATTTTACCGACAGCCGCTACAGCGGCGCGCAGGTGTTTTACGCCGGGACAGAGGGCAGCGCCCAACTGGCGAAGCTGCTTCAGGAGAGGCTGGTCTCCACCCTGAACCCGGGCAGCAACCGAAAATGCAAGAAAAGCGACGGCGTTTATCTGATGGAACACATTGACTGCACTGGCGTGCTGATCGAGTGCGGCTTCCTGTCCAACGCGGAGGAGGAAGCCAAACTCAGCTGTGGCACGTATCAGAAAAAGCTTTGCTGTGTCATTGCGGCAACGGTCAGTCAATATCTATCGAACACTTGACCGAATAGGTTTTCGCTGATATAATAAAAAAAACAGACCAAAGGAGAAACACAATGGCAAAAACGAAAACTGTTTTTTACTGCACCAACTGCGGCAATGAGACCCCCAAGTGGATGGGACGCTGCCCCAGCTGCGGCGCGTACAATACCATGGAGGAACATGTGGAAAAGCCTGTGGCCGCCGGCAAGGCAAAATCGGCTCCCGTGGGCATGAGCCGGAAGCCCCAGCGCATCCGGGAAATCACCAGCGACGGAGAAATCCGGTTTTCCACCGGCATGGGGGAATTGGATCGGGTTCTGGGCGGCGGCGCGGTTGCAGGCAGTCTGGTGCTGGTGGGCGGCGCTCCCGGCATCGGCAAGTCCACGCTTTTGCTGCAAATTTGCAGCAGTCTGTGCGTCGGCCGTCGGGTGCTGTACGTGTCCGGCGAGGAAAGCGAGCGGCAGCTGAAGCTTCGGGCAGAGCGTCTTGGCGTTGCGCCGGAAGAGCTTTTTATTCTCTCGGAAACAAGACTTTCCGACATTGTGGACGCCGCAGAAGCGATGAAACCCGATATTCTCATCGTAGACTCCATCCAGACCCTCTATAATGAGGAAAACGAGTCCTCCCCGGGAAGCGTCTCTCAGGTGAAAGACTGCACCATGACCATGATGCAGCTGAGCAAGAGTCAGGGCATCACGGTGTTCGTGGTGGGGCATATCAATAAAGACGGCAATATCGCAGGCCCCAAGGTTCTGGAGCACATGGTGGACTGCGTCCTGTATTTTGAGGGCGACCCCAACACGTCCTACCGTCTCCTGCGGGCGGCAAAGAACCGTTTCGGCTCCACCAATGAGATCGGCGTGTTTGAAATGCTGGACGACGGCTTGGCCGAGGTGCCCAACCCGTCCCAGATGCTGCTGGAAGGACGCCCGGAGGGTGCCAGCGGCACCTGCGTGGCCTGTGTTATGGAGGGAACCCGCCCGGTATTGGCCGAAGTTCAGGCGTTGGTAACGAAAACGACTTTCAATGTCCCCCGACGGGCGGCTGACGGTTTTGATTTTAACCGTGCGGTTCTGCTCATGGCCGTGACAGAAAAACGGGCCGGGATGAAGCTGAACCTGTTTGACGCCTATATCAACGTGATCGGTGGATTACGGCTTGATGAGCCCGGTGCAGACCTTCCGGTCGTTCTGGCAGTGGCATCCTCATACCGGGATGTTCCCATTGCGGACGATCTGGCAGCAATAGGGGAGGTGGGACTGACCGGAGAGATCCGCGCCGTGTCCCATTTGAATCAGCGTTTGGCGGAAATTATGCGGCTGGGCTTCAAAAAATGTATCATCCCCAAGAGCGGATCAGACAAGGCAGAGATTCCCGCCGGTCTGACGGTGTATCGCGTCAAGAATCTGCGTGAAGCCGTTGAAATTGCACTGTGATATACAGAAATACAGATTGTGCAACTGATAGTTGACATATAATTCGAGAATAAATTAGTAAAAAACGAATAAATCGTAAAAAGGCAGGGAACAAAATCCCTGCCTTTTTACGATTATGGATTTTACGAGACGACCAAGAGGGGAGGAGGGCTACAGAAAATAGCCCACCAGCAGCCCCAACAGGAAGCAGGCAAATCCAACAATGGCCAGTTCCGCCGGATTCCTGCGGTACTTTGTCCGAAAAACCTTTTTGATGACCGGCTTTTCCACATACTGCACTACGGTTTTTTCTACCGGTTTTTCTACAACCTTCTCAACGACCTGCACCACGGGCTTTTCGATAACCTTTTCGACGGTTTCCACCGTCTTTAGAACTACAGGAGGCCGTCTGCCATAGCTTCTGCGGCCAGTTGTGAGGTATTCGATGTCCGTGTCCAGCACCTCAGCCAGCCGGATCATCTTGAGTGAATCCGGGCTTGTCTGATCGTTTTCCCACTTGCTGACGGCCTGACGGGACACATCCATAGCCTGGGCAAGCTGCCCCTGGGATAGATTCTGCATTTTCCGAAGCTCGGTAATCCGTTCACCAATCGACATAATTGTATTTTCTCCACTATTACTTTGTCAATTATTGGTTGCTATCGTTATTATCTTCCATTTTATCAGAAAAGTCAAGCTTGGAAAGGGGATTGGCCTCTGCGGCAATTTTCAGCTCTGTGCTTTCGATATGGGTATAAATCTGGGTCGTGTTCAGGTTCTCGTGTCCCAGGACTTCCTGAACGGTTTTGACATCCACGCCGCCGGAAAGCATCATGGTCGCCGCCGTATGACGCAGTTTATGGGCAGAATATTGGGTAGAATCCAGTCCAGCCTGTAAAAGCGCCTTTTTCACCAGACGATGAACGGCCGTCACACTGATCCGGTTATTGTCCCGTGAGCCAAACAGTGCCCGATTGTCTGTAAGCACTTTCTGATTGCGTTCCGGAAGATAGGCGTCGATCGCTTTCCGGCAGGCAGAGCCAAAATAGACAAACCGTTCTTTGTTGCCCTTGCCAATGACGCGGATTCTGTCTTCATAAACGTCTGACAGGTTCAGATTCACAAGTTCGCTGCGCCGTATCCCGCAGTTGAGAAACAGCATCAAAATCGCATAATCCCTTTTTTCGTTCTGCCCGGACACCGATTTCAGCAGCGCGGCGGACTGTTCCATGGTAAGATACTTGGGGAGACTTTTGCGAAGCTTTGGATATTCCAGATCTGCCACAGGGTTCTCCTGCAGCTGCTTGGTTCGTGTGGTCAGATATTTATAGAAGGACTTAATGGACGAAAGCTTTCTGGCCCTTGCGGCAGGGGAAATTCCGTACTCCGGAGCAGCTGAATCCGGGTTAATTGCCCGTTCATTTGCCAAATAGGAAAGAAAGTCGAAAATATCCGATGTGTCGATATCCCGGATAAATTGAATGTCAATTTCCTTGATATCGATGTCATCCAGATTCGTGCTCATTGGCATATCATTTCGCATGAGCTTTATGAAGCGCAAGAACATTCTCAAATCCAGATAGTACTCCGAAATTGTCAGCGGCGACTGACCCTTGATATTTTCGTGGTAAATCAAAAACTCCCGCAGCACCTGGGGACAATCATGGTATCGCTGCATAAGGACCTCCTGTAAACTTGATTGATGCCATCATTATAGCATACATCCGCTTCAAACGCAACAAAATTTTTATTTTGTTGCGTTCGTTTTGTGTAGGCTCAAGAACAGCCCCAAAAGGCCGTTTTTACCCTTCCCCCACTTCCAACTTTTTGCCGCAAAATGATATCCCCCGGTCGTGGACACTCTGCCCATGACCGGGGTCATTTTTTTACTGGAATCATCCTTTGCTCAGTGGTTCATCATACGATCTTGCCGCCGCTGCGCTGCTGTTAAGCTGCTCCGTTTGACACAGTAAGGCGTTCATGGATTCTAGGAAAGCCTGTGCCACGGGATTATCCCCGCCGTTGGCTGCCATTTGTTCTTCGCACTCTTGAAGCTGCCGCTTCAATTCGTCAATCTGCTTCTGCGCGTCCTCGTTGGTTCTGGCCAGCCTGTCCCGCTGCACCAGAATATCAACCGGGCAATCAAACAGGTATGACAGCCTTACAAGTATCTCCGTGGGCGGTTCTGTCCTTCCACGCTCGTATGTGCTGTACGTTGCTTGACTGATTCCCAACAATGCAGCGACTTCTTTTTGGGAGTAGCCCTTCCCTTTCCGGACTGACGTTACGGTCTGCCCTATCATGCGCTTACGTTCGTCCTCCGTAAACTGGCACTCATATGGGGCGAATGGATTCGACATGGTATCACCTCAAGGATATTTTAGTACAAACTGTAGTAAATTCAACATAAACTTTTCAACAACTTGTACTAAGTTCGCCAGACTGTATTGACAAGCATGACTAGTTGCAGTATTTTAACAAAAACAAGTATTTTCAACTGCTTGTACTTTGCTTATCTCTCAGCCCCTCAGCGCCCCTAGAACAGCACTTTACCCGCTGCATGGTGTCCCGGTATTCTGGCAGAGCTGTCCGGGCGGCCTGTGGCCGCGATGGACGGCGAAATAGGTACTCCCTCAGACTGGTACAACGTCCGTTGGTTCCTCTCAGGTTACGCGACAATAGCGAAGCTGAAAGCGCACGGTACACGGCTCGCCAGGGGCTTTGCACTCCCCTGCGCGTTCCTGCTGCACTTACGAGGGTTCCCTGCACCCCTGCCCAGCTTCCGATTACCGCCAGCGTCCCGGTCGGGCAGATAGCCCCCATGTCTCTGAGTGGCTGCAATCCCGCTTGACCACATATGCGCCCCCGGCGCAAACGTCCGGTACTCGCTGCACCTCGTGTTGACGCAGGGGCAGGGGCATGGGGTTCCTTGCCCCTGCGGTAACGCATGGCTGCATCAGTCCCGGCTTTTCGTGAGGGGCTGCACCCGACGATTCAGTGGTAGACTTTTGCAGCTTCTACGGACGCAAGCGGTCACGGGATGACCTCGGGCAACCGTGACGCTGCGCCCGGAAACGCTCTCAAAATCATCCCCGGAAAGGAGGTCATGACCCGATGGAAAACCACCCCGAAACCCCTATTTCTAACAGGGGTTTCAACGCGCAATTTTTGAGCATTGTACCCTACTCAACCCCCCTGCTTCTCGACGGCGTCATTGCCTCCGTTGATTCCCTCAGAATCAAGTTCACCTATCCAAAGTGTTATACCGATCTCGTTACACATGAGCGCCACGACACGCTTGTTTTCCTGCTCGACCGTCTCACGGATAATTCCCGGTGGCTGCTGGGACAGTACGACGTAAAAGTTGCAGAAAGCCGATTCAAAATCGGAAACTACGCCTATTCCGTCAATTTTGAACTGAGAAACGACGTGTCCTTTACGATCTTGGCCGGTCGCTATGCAACTCCCGAAAGCGCAACCGGCTACGCCTACGACAAGGTCAACCGCTATGTTTACGACGCTGTCATAGACTTTAATCCGAACAAAGTTTCCGGCACTATCCTCCGCGACACCATCGGCATTCTGTCGGCCTACGCTATCAGCTCATCCGTTCAGCGGTTCGATCTGGCGCTTGACTTCCCTATTGCCCGTGACGATCTCCAGCTTGTGCAGCGTCCCGGCTCTGGCTATCAGTGCTTCATTGACACCAAAGGCGTTAAGACGGAGTACACGGGGAAACGTCAGCAGCACAATGCAATCAAGCTCTATGACAAGGCTGCCGATCTCGGCCTAGCCGGTGTCTCCTCCACCCGCTGCGAACTGACGCTTGTTCCCGGCAAGTATGAATCCATCAAGGACGTGTTTCCGAAAATACTTCGTACCACCCCCGTGGAGCTGTCCATAGGCTTCTCAGACCTCCCGTATCCGGTTCAGTCTGTGATCCTCCATCCGGATCTCTACAGCATTCTGAAAGCCACTACCAGCCCCAACACATTCCGCAAGTATGACCGGCAGATCAGGGAGTACGGACAGACATACCTTGAGCTGCCAGACGATCAGGCACGGCAGATTGACAGCTACGTCCAGAAATACCTGACCACCATCAAGACAACGTATTAACTGTCCTATAAAACGGACTAAAAGGAGAATAGCATGGATAACGAAATGATTACAGTCAGAGAAATTGCAAAGTACCTTAGAATCAGTCTACCGTCCGCGTACAAGCTGATTAACACCGGGACGATTCCCCACGTAAAAGTTGGGTATCGGTACATAATTCCCCGTGAAGCCTTCCAGTTCTGGGTCAATCAAAACACGTTTGGAGGTGATAACCGTGAATAACGCAGAATTTTGTTGCGTTGAGAATTTCCCGGTGCTGATTCCCTACCGGGACTTGGTCAAAATCGTGGAAGTGGCAAAGAATATGGAACGCTATGAAAAATGTCTCTCCCGGACAAACGAACAGCTTACCGCACTCCGGTCGCAGTACGCAGAACTATGCGAAAAAGTTCGGGAAATGGATAAGCTGCTCTGACTTCCCTCCCCTTCTCCGCTCTCTACATCCCAACGCACACAAAAACATTATTTTGTTGCGTTCGTTTTGATAAAGGATTATTATGGCTTCAACTGCATTTACAAATGTGTTTCTGTCCTCCCCTCGGCCTGATGCTGGGATTCCTGACTTTGACAGTCTGCAAATTGTGCCGTCCGACTTCTGGCGCAGACATTTTCTTGTGCATGATGGTAGTTTCCGGAAGCTCGGCAACTGTGATTTCCACCGGGGTGTCTGGTACTTCACGCCTATAGGCTTTGACACTTCTTTCATGGGTTTCTCCCGTGATGATGCTATCAAATCTTGGCTGTCCTCTGTAAATTGAAATATTAATTTCAAACCGTCGCACATAAAAAAACCGGGGTTCCCGTGAGGGTTCCCCGGTTCGCTTTATTCCTCCCATGGAAATTTTTTGTTATTTTCAGCTCTGAGCCATTCCAGGAATTCATCAACCTCCATGTTCAGCTCCATAGCTGCTTTTCTGACCTGTTTAATGATATCTTCTATCATGCGTCCTCCTTCGGGGAGTGTTGCCACTCCCCTTTTGATATTAATATTTCAAGGATTTTTTCAATTAACTTAGGATAATTCAAAATCCACGTTGCACGTTCCGCAAATGATGTGCAAGTCCTTCGTGGCTCTCACGATGGCCTTGCACTGTGGACACTGGTATCTTCTGCTGTTCCCCTTCTTGGGCAGCTCCTGACCGTCTGCGCCCGTCTGTGTGCCTTTTGCGGGTTTACCGTCGCTTCCCCCTCCTAGCAGCCCAAACAGGCAACCACGCCCCATGTCGATGTCCTCCCAGCCCTTATCCATGATGTACTCCAAAAGTTCATCCGTGGGGCTTGTGATTGTCCACCCGTATTTATCAGAGTGGTCAATCTTAATCATGTGCTTTTCGGCTTCCTCCTTGAATTTCTTGTTGTGGTACGTCCCTCCCCTGCTGCAATCCTGTACATTGTGCTGGATGTTGTACAGATGTGTCATTTCGTGAATCATGGTAGCTACCACGTTCTCAATCGGCCTTTCCAGCCAGTCAGCAGCAATGTTCAGCTCATGCCTCCAATCGTCCTTCCTTTTCCACGTCTTGGCAACGGTAACGTGACCGAATGCCGTTGGTGTGCTCTGAATGGTGATGATGGGTTCTTCCAGCTCCCCGCCGAAGCTGTCGTTGTTCAATGCCCGGAAAATCTTCTCAAGGTATCCTGCGGTTCTGCTGGTTTTCGTTGTCTCTTTCATAGTTGACATTTCCTTTCTGGGCTTGTATAATAATGGTGCGGGGCTTCGTTTCTTTCACCCCGCTGCCCGGTACTGCTGTTGGAGCGCGAGTACCGGGCTTTTTCCTTTTGCCCGCCCTTGGCGCGATCCTTTTTGTGAGTAAAAGAAAGAATTGCCCCTGCAATTCGTTTTTTGTCAAGGGGAAAAGAAAAGGAAGGTCAAAAAATGCGTCTCCCGCAGCATTTTTTGACCTTCCTTTTCGTACCTTGACAAAAATTTTTTTACTCATAAAATGGATAGTGCTAGGCGGCAAAAAAACGAATTGCCCCGCTGGTACAGGCTGAAACAACATCAACCTTCGGCGGGGCAACTCGTTTTCACCCTGAGCGGGGGCATAGTCCCCCGCTCCATACCGCACTTCCCTCCCCTGCCCATGTATACAAAAACCCCGGAACTGCCGTGATACAGTTCCGGGGTCTATGTTTTATCTGCAATGAAACACGAAAAACGAGTTTAACGGTTTGGCTATCAGCCCTAAGAGGAAATATATGGTTGCGTTTTCTTTGTCGCAGAGTCTGTAAAAGTAGTAGTAGGCAAATGCCTGATTGAATGACAGCAGCACCAGCAGAATCGCCGGAATGACCACTAGTACAGTGTTCCCCACTTTCGCCATTGCCAGGACGCATATTAAGCACAAAACCGTAATGATTTCAAATTGAACGGTCAGTCTTTTGGGCTTTCCAGCCTGAACTCTGCGCAAGTCTGCGATTTCGGTTAGCAGATGTTTCCTTGCAATCGGTAGCCATGCCATCCAGCTATGTCTGATTCTGCACGTCCTAGCTACGCTGCCTAAACCGATTGCAAACAGAATGTACGGAACGATTGATAAGGCAACCACTATGATAATCAGCGAATTGCCTAAAGCTGCTATCTGTTGTGTAGCTTCTTCAAATGCTTGTGTCATTGTGTCCATGCAGTCTACCTCTCTTTTTTGATTATCTATATTCAAATTTACCGCTGCTTGAAAACCCGCCCTTGTTGTTCGTGCGTCCTGTCATGTAGTCCAGACTTGCATTGTAATAGTTGGCTAATACTATGAAAAGGTGCATGGGCAGTTCTCTTTCTCCCCTTTCATATTGCGAATAATGTTGTTGCGATATTTCAAGAATCCTTGCGATTTCTGCTTGTGATTTGTCAGCGTCTTCTCTCAGGTCTTTGAGCCTTTGGTAGTAGTACATTCCTATCACCTCTTTATAAGTATAACAGAAAATTTTTTAATGGGGCTTGACATACATACGAATGTATGTTACTCTATCAGCACAACATACTAACGTATGTGAACAATAAAGGAGGAAAACCTAAAATGGCAAGAACAAAAATGAAAATCGTTGGCCTTGGCAATCGTATGCAGGGCGTAAGCAAGAAAAATGGCAAGCCTTATGACTTTCAGCCCATTTCCTTCGTTTACAAAGACCAGTATACGAACGGCTACAAGGCCGCAACTTCCAATGTCCCCGGTGACATGATTGACGCTATCGGCGGTGTCAAGGTGGATGAGGAACGGGAGATCTTTTTCCACGGTTACAACGGCACGGTTACGGTTGACGGCATTCTGTAACCCATGCCCGGTTCTGACTGGCGTGTATCTGTTCCCATGGAGGAACTCACTGCGCTTATCAATTTCAAGAGCGAAATGAAGCAGATACACGACGAAAACGCCCAACTCCGCGGTGAGCTGGACGGACTGAGAACGATGTTTAACGAACTGCTTGTGCAGTTCGGTGAGGTCAAGAGGGAAGTCAAGGGGAGATAAGCCCTCCCCACCTCTTGACACAGGCGGCGCCACTACGACATAGCGCCGCTCGTGTCAGGTGTCAAAAATGACACTCTAAAGAATTTAACACACGGTACTATTCTGTGTCATGTGTCAATATTTAGGAGGTAAAACAAATGGCTGATACTCAAAAATTCCGTGACCGCAAATTCTGCGCAGTTCTCTACCCGGAGGACGAAACCCATGTAGCCGCTATCGAAAAGCTGAAATCCGGTGGCTATAACTTCGCTGCCATTCTGCATGACAAGGACGTTTATGAAGATGGCGAACACAAGGGCGAAATCAAAAAGCCTCATTGGCATGTGGTAGTACGCTTCAAGAACGCTGTGTGGAATACGGCCATTGCCAAAGAGTTAGGCATTCAGCCCAACTATCTGGAAGCCTGCGCCAACGTGGATTCCGCATTGCTCTATCTGGTTCACTTTGGCAATGAGGACAAATTTCAATATGAGTATGAAGCGGTTTTCGGCCCTCTCCGTGTGCGTCTCTCGACCTTGCTTGCTGAGCCTGATGAGGGTGCCAGAGTGCTGAATTTGGTAGATATCGTGGACAATACGCCGGGTCCGATTGGCTATTCTGAGCTGATAAAGAAAGCGGTTGCCGCTGGTATCTATGCAGACCTCCGCCGTATGGGTTCAATCGCCGTCCGGCTTGTCAACGAACACAATTATGAGTGCTACCGTGAACTGCAACACAATTCCGGCGTATCTCAGGATTTTGAGAATTTCCGAGGTTTTCTTGCATTCACGGGAGACCGGGATATCAGACCCTTGGACGATGATTGAGGTGCAATATGGCCTGTATTCTATACATTCAGACCCCCGCCGGAACAATGTATGCGTACCGATTCTCAAGCCGGAAAGCCGCCGAACGGTTTTACGAAATTTATCAGCTGTCCAGCGAATGCAACAGCCGCTTCGCTCCATTCCCTATTTACGTTGAAACTCGAACTCGAAAAGTCAAAAGCAAGGACTGAGTATGCCTATGGAAACAACTGTCCCAACTGAAACTGTCACAAAAGTAATAGAAGTTGTAGAGCAAATGGACTATACCGAATATCTGGTCAAGCTGGTTAATTCCAATGAGCTTATTCTAGACGCGGTTCATGTTCTTTCCGGCTTTGCCCTGTTCGCAATTGTCGTTTGCCTTTGCTACTTTTGTTATAAATTCTTTCGTATTTTCTTTTGAAAGGAGATTTGACAATGTTCCTGACTGACGCTGCCACCGGTCTTTCCGGTATTGTTACCACTCAGATGATGAGCGGTGTTCTGGATGAAATTCTGGGTCTGCTGCCTGTCGTGATTCCCGTCATGATCGGTTTCATCGGTCTGCGGAAGGGTATTTCCTTCCTTCAGAGTGTCCTGCACAGTGCCTGATATGGCATCCATGCCCCCCGGCATTGTCGGGGGGCTTTTCTACTTGAAAGGAGTTTTTGAACATGAATTTTCAAAATGTGCGCTTGCGCCCCCTGTTGTGTGCAGTGCTGTCTGTAATCCTTGTAACCGGTTCTATGATTCTTCCCGCATTTGCAGCGGAACAGAATGTGAATTTTTCCTACGTTGATAGCGTTCCCTCTGCCACCGTTGCCCCTGCCCTCTGGAAGGTTGCCGGGTGCAGTGAATCCCTCCCCGCAAGCTCTGCGCAAATGGTCTTAAACGAGCGTGTCGGGGCAGCAGTTGACGGCTATATTTCTTCGGACAAAAAGGCATTCATCCTGAATCATGACTACCTTGACATGTTTCTTCAATCTCATGACGAATTATCCACCACGCATAATATTCTGGGATGGCAGCCTACGGAGTCTTATACAGGTGGAGAGGGTAAATACTTCGCCGTTCCCATTGATACGTCCGGCTTGACCTATGACCCTGATAGCGCAGAAACCTTTGTATTCCATTCCGCTGCTGCGCCTGAACCTGAGCCGACCGCCCCCGCACAAGAACCGTCTACCCCCGCTTCGACTGCCGACTTGGCGAAAATCGTTTCCCCTGAGAATCTTTCTTCGGTATTCGATGAAGTGAAATCCCTGCTTCCTGTCGTGTGTGTCGTGATTGTGGGCTATATTGGTCTGCGGAAAGGTATTTCTTTTCTGCAAAGCGTTTTGCATAGCGCTTAAATGATACCGCCAAAAGGAGTGATAAATTATGAATGTTAATTTTCAAATTATGAAGCGTATTCTATGCTGCCTTTTGGCGGTTCTTGTTTTATTCTGTGCTTTTGCTCGTCCAATTGAGGTTAGTGCTGTTGCTGCCGCTGCTGGTGCGCTGGTTTGTGCTATTACTCCGGAAATCGCTGTTTCTGCGGCAATAACGGCTTTAGGCATTACGTATCTGGTACAGACAGACTATGAAGAATTGGTTGCCGCCATTTCTGCAACAGTTCCCGGTAAATACCTTATAGATACCCTCGCAGATGGAAAGCAGGTTCGTGGTGTCGTCTACGACCATAAATGCTACCTCTCAAAAGATTTTGTAAGCTGGGTTTCTGACAAGCTTTGGACAGGTACGTCAGCAACTACAACCCCTGCCGTTTCACATACTTATGGCTTTACCGGCATTGTTGACGGCGTTTACAAAAATTGTGTTTCTTGGCTTAATTCAGCCTATCCGGGTGAACTGAATAAATGCGAAGCTTATTCAAATTGCTATGTTACAAGAGTTTTAGATGATGATCACTGACGCAGTTACGTCTATTACAGAAGCTATTTCAACTGCGATAGCGGACGTTGTGACTTGGCTTAAATCCGTGGCTGCTACCCTTAGCGATATTCTTGAATGGGCTAAAGGTTTGCCCGCTGCCATTTCTCAAGCCATTTCAACGGCAATCGCTGACGTAATAGAATGGCTTAAGTCTTTGGGCGCTGCTCTTGTGGATATTCTCGAATGGATAAAAAGCCTTCCTTCTGCTATCGTTGACGGTATTTCTTCTGTTCTGACCTCCATTTTCGTCCCCACTACAGACTTTATTACAGCAAAAGTTGAATCTTTACGTGCAAGATTTGACTGGATTGACCCGTTTATTGTATTTGCTGAAAACATATCAGGCGAATTGTTCAGCACAGAACCGCCTGTTATATATATTCATCTGGATGATGCAGAGGGTAGCTATAACTACGGTGGTACTATTCCATTCCTGGACATGCGCTGGTATGCAAGATACAAGAAACAGGGCGATTTGATTCTTTCCGGCTTCCTTTGGGCTTTGTTTGCGTGGCGTATGTACCTGAAACTGCCCGGTATTATCAGCGGTGCATCCGGTACGATAGGCCACATTTCCAGCTATTCCAGAAAGGGTGACGATTAAATGATTTCAGAGTTCTTTTTGAATATTATTTTTCAATTACTCGAATGGCTTCTGCGTATGCTCCCGGAAATATCATTTTCTGCGGATTGGGGTACTACTTCCACATTTTTCGGCGTTGTAAGATGTGTTTTATATATGCTCCCCCTTAATACGATATCTGCTATTGTTGGTTTACTTCTGGCAATTTCCGGATTCCGTGTCATTATCGCTATTGTAAAAACTATCTGGGATTTGCTGCCCCTTGTATGATGGAGGTTAACTATGTTTAAGCAAGGATTGCTGTATGAATTCAAGTGCTTTTTCAAATGTGGTCTTATCCCCCTCTCAGTCAAGGTCAAATTCGCTGGATTTTGATTCCTTGAAAATCGTCCCGTCTGATTTCTGGCGCAGACATTTCCTTGTGCATGACGGTAGTTTCCGGAAGCTCGGCAACTGTGATTTCCACCGTGGCGTCTGGTATTTCACGCCCATAGGCTGCGATACTTCCTTCATTGGTTTCATCCGTAATAATGCTTTCCAAATTTGGACGATATCCCCTCTTTCGCACTGTCCCCCCTTCCCTCACATACAGCATAAAGCCCCGGAACTGCTGTGTTACAGTTCCGGGGCTGCCCTATTCATTTTCCTTAAATCAGACCTTGGCTTCGCTATTGTGCTTGCTGGCAACGTAGCTTCTCATGGAGTTGACCACGATGGTCGCGCCGAGCACGATGAGCAGCACCGCGATGATGAGCTGCAAACCATTGGCGACAAATACCGCGCCCCAGGTCGTTTCACCGGCGGGAATGGTAACCGCTGCTGCATTCTGGATGGCACGCACCATGGCCATCAGCCGCTGCACCAGCGCCGTGAAGGTGACGCAGAGCATGATGATCAGCGGCGGGAACAGCATCTTGTTGCTGCGGCCCGTGACCTTGAGGAAAACGCACAGCGTGATGAGAACCAGCGCGGAAAGCAGCTGATTGGCCGAGCCGAACAGCGGCCAGATGTTGGAGTAGCCAATCTGCGTGAGCACATAGCCCAACACAAGCGTCAGAACCGTGGAGAAGTAGGTATTGCACAGAAGCTTGCGCCATGGCTCGGCGTGCGCCATATCGTCCACGCTGAACAGCTCCTGAAAGCTCATCCGCGCGATACGGGCAACGGCATCAAGGCTCGTCAGGGCAAGAGCGGAGACGCACATGGTCATAAAGACCGTGGCGGCGTAGGTCGGGACGCCGAACATCTGAAAGAAGCCCGCGACACCGCGGCTGAAGATCTGGAACGGAGTACCGGCGGCGGGGGTGCCATCCGCAGCAGCGGCTGCACCGGCCACACAGAGGGCGAGAACGGCAAGCAGGCTCTCCAGAATCATGGCGCCGTAGCCGACCTTGAGCATGTCCTTCTCGTTTTCAACGGTCTTGGAGGAAGTGCCGGAGGAAACAAGGCTGTGGAAGCCGGACACCGCACCGCAGGCGACGGTGACGAACAGGATCGGGAACATGGTGCCGAGCTTTTCGTTATTGAAGCCTGTGAAAACGGGCAGGTTCATCGTCGGGTGCGCGACAAACAGGCCAATGACCGCGCCTGCAATCATTCCGATGAACATGAAGGTGGTCATGTAGTCCCGGGGCTGCTTCAGAAGCCACATGGGCAGCACGGCGGCGAAGAAGATATACACAAAGGTGATGTAGCTCCATGCGGTCTTGTCGAGGACGAGGGGGCAGTTCATGCCCACGGCAAAGGAGGCAGCGATGCACAGAACACCGACGACGGCTTCCTTCCAGCCGGAGAGGTTCAGCTTCTTCTGCACAAGACCGAAGATGACGGCGAACACCATGAACATGATGGACACCATACCGGCAGCGCCGTTGGTCTTGGCGGTGTCGGCGAGCTGCGTCACGCCATCGGCCACGGTGTAGGCGTTGAACGTGCCGGCAACCATATCGGCAAAGGCCGCAATGACGATCAGGCAGAACAGCCAGCAGAACAGCAGAAACAGCTTCCGGCCCAGCTTGCCGATGTATTTTTCAATGAGCATACCCATGGACTTGCCTTCGTTCTTGACGGAGGCGTACAGTGCGCCAAAGTCTGTCACAGCGCCGAAGAACACGCCGCCGATCAGCACCCACAGCAGCACCGGCAGCCAGCCGAACGCGGCGGCCTGAATGGCGCCGGTGACAGGGCCTGCGCCCGCGATGGAGGAAAACTGATGGCTGAAGACCGTCCAGCCGTTGGTGGGGACGTAATCCTTGCCGTCGTTGTACTTAACGGCGGGTGTCTGCGCTTTGGGGTCGATGCCCCATTTCTTAGCCAGCCAGCGGCCATAGAGCGCATAGGCGGCGACAAGAGCGACCGCCGCGATCAGCACGATTACAAGTGTGTTCATGTGATTTCCCTTTCTTTCCTAAAAGCTTTGCCATTCGCCAATGCCGGGAGCAAAAAAGAAGCCCTCGTCCTTGCCGCAGGTCTCCCTGATAGGAGTCCCGATGCAAAGACGAAGGCTGATCCGGGGACAAATGCCCGCCTGGAATTTCAACTTCCGCGTTACCACTTTGCTTGCCGGAAAACCGGCCTCTCAACCGCTGCCCGAAAATCGGAGAGCGTTCCCCATTAACGGAGGGATACCGGCTGCAACTACTCGGCGCAAGCGCCTTTCACCGCGGCTGCTCACAGGGGATGGCCTGCCCGTTCCTTGCTGCCGTTTTGCACCAGCCAACGGCTCTCTGAAAGCGGTGATCCGGGAAAGTCGTGTCCTGCTCAAAGCATTTGACGAAATGTTAGGTGTATAGTACCACTTTCTTTGGGATTGTCAATACGGTTTTTCTGTTTTTGGGTGATTTTGGTAAAGGAAATGAAATTTGCCTGTTCCGGCCGCGTGGATTTAGGCAGAATACAGATGAAAAATGCACGATATTACCTTGATACAAAGAGCTGCCTGCGCAGAATGCGCAGGCAGTTCTCTGGTTTGGCTCCCGCTATTGCAGGAGATCTATTTATGTTTCAGAAGCTCCATTAGCACAAAAACGGGGAAAAGAATAATCAAAATCACCCACATATCTTAGCCCTCCCTCTGGTCAATCACGCTCTGTTCTGCCCTTCTGGCACCCGGTCTACGCTCCTGAATGACTACCTCATAGCCTAGAACGCTCAGCATTTCAACCGCCTTGTCGAAAGACATATTAGGGTTCGTCAGTCTGGAACTGACTTCGTTGGCCTTCTGCTTTCCGATTGCTTTTGCCATAGAAAGAAGCCGTAACACTTTTATCTCGCATGACTTGTCTGATTACTTGTTTATCTGCATCGGAACCCCTTCTATTTAAAATATACACTAGAAAAATCTACCCGTCAATATAGGCGCTAAAATATTTATAGTTGGAAAATCTCGTGCTCAAATGACGCAGTCTTCACATCTGCACACTCCCGCACTCGCCGACCCTCACGTATCCTCCCAGTCCCGAAAATTTACAAAAAAGTCTCTTTACTTTTCCTGAAAAACTCTGTAAAATATGGTCATGTATTAATCCAATCAGGAGGAATCATTATGAGCGTAAAGAGAATCGGTGTGCTGACTTCTGGCGGCGACGCGCCCGGTATGAACCCTTGTGTCCGTGCGGTCGTCCGTACTGCGCTGTATCGTGGATTGGAATGCTACGGTATCCGCCGGGGCTGGAACGGTCTCATCACCGGCGATATCGTTCGTCTGGATGAAAAGAGCGTTTCCCATACGATCAACCGGGGCGGCACCATTTTGTATACTGCCCGCAGTCAGGAATTTATGACCGAGGAAGGCCAGCGCCGGGCGGTCTCTACCTGCAAATTTCTGGGACTGGACAGCATCATCGCCATCGGCGGCGACGGCACCTTCCGGGGCGCGCAGGCGCTGAGCAAGTACGGCATCAACGTCATCGGCATTCCCGGCACGATCGACAACGATATCTCCTGCACCAACTACTGCATCGGTTTCGACACCGCCGCCAACACCGCCATTGAGTGCATCGATAAGCTGCGGGACACCATGCAGTCCCACGAGCGCTGCTCCGTCGTGGAGGTCATGGGCCGCAACGCCGGATATCTGGCCATGTACGTCGGTCTGGCCGTGGGCGCAACTGCTGTTCTGGTTCCCGAGGAGCCTATCGATTTCGAGCGGGACGTGATCGAGAAGATCCGTCAGGCGCGGTTCAACGGTTTCACCCATTACATGATCGTTGTTGCCGAGGGTGCTGGCTCTGCCGCCGACATTGCGGCGAAGATCAAGGACGCCATCGACCTCGACCCCCGCGTGACCGTTCTGGGTCACATTCAGCGTGGCGGCTCCCCCACCGGACGCGACCGCGTCAACGCCACCAAGATGGGCTATCTGGCCGTAGAGCTGCTGCTTCAGGGCAAGACCAACCGCATCGTCTGCACCCACATGGGCGATTTTACCGATGTGGATATCAGCGAGGGCTTGGCTATGAAGAAGAGCATCCAGAAGATGGAAGTGGATGTTCTGGCGGCCATGACCGGAATTTAAGCTCTGACACAATACATAAATCCGCACCCCGTTCACGATGGGGTGCGGATTTTTTTCGTGACAATTATTTGAAGCCAAGCAGGCCGCCGATGCTGCCCAGCAAAACCAGCAGATCGTCCAGCGACCATTCGTCCAGATTCTTGTACTTCGGCGTGGTGATGGCAGAACCTTTGCGGACGGTCATGGTGCTGTCGAATCCCTTCTGGCTGTTAATGCCGATCAGGGCCGCAAAATCCTTTGTCTGGATTTGGAAACCGTCCTGCGCCTGAGAAAGATTCAGGGAAATGGGCGATTTTCCCGGAAGCGTCAGCACCATGTCCCCGGTCTTCGGCTCCCATTCGCAGGAAATAGACTGAGTGCCGAATGCGGCGGTTTCGGTGTGCGAACCGTCTGCTCCCCGTGCGCCGATCTTATAGGAAAACGCGGACTTTTCCCCGTTTTCCAACTTTTCGACCGCAATGGACACATCGCCCTGCGCCGCGTCCAGCCCTAAATCCAGTCTGAGGGCTGCCCGGTTCTCCCCTGCCCTGCCGTCACAGCGGACGGCGACCAACGTCTTGTCATAGAGATAAAACGAAGCGTTAATGTCCCCCTGAGAAAGTCCGCCGGTGTCCATCAGATATCCGAGAAGCGTCCCCGCCTGTTCGCCGGTGGCGCTGTAATCAAAGCGAAGGCATTCCAGGCTCTGGCCGTCCACCGTCAGCGTCTCCTTGTGGACGTCACTTTTCAGCACCAGCAACCCCAGTATCAGCTTGTGAATGTCCTCTTCCTGCACCTCCGGAAGCTGGGGAATCTGCCGGGTACGGTTCATATACACCTGCAGCTTCTCCACGGAGGAATCCAGCTTGCTGAGGGTCGCGCTGGGAATCAGCCGGGAAAGCAGCGGAAACGAGCGGACGTCTGAGGAAAACGTGTCGTAGGTGATGCCGTAATAGCCGCCCTTGAAGAGATCTTCGGAGGTGATGGCGGCGAACTCTTTGTCCAGATAGGCCGACAGATTCAGCGCCTTTCCGTCTATCCGGATCGTACCATCGGCGAGGATCTGATTGGAGGTCAGGTCGGTCTGAACCTGCATATCGTACTGAACGCCGTCTGAAACGGTCAGTGCCAAAGACGTTGTGTTCCTCCCGCTTTCGTCGTACCCACTGGCAAGAATCGGGACGGGGCTTTCCGCCAGCCGCTGTTCCAGCTTGGAAAGAGCGTCATCAGCGGCGTTGGACAGCGTCATTCTGGGCGACAGATACAGAAACCAAACCAGCGCCGCCGCCAGAAGCAGAACCGCCGGAATGAGCAGAAGCAGCCATTTCTTCTTTTTCATAGGAATCACAACCTTTCGCCTACTACTATATCATGGATTGTCAACAAGAAACAAGGCCAGCCGTTCCGGCTGGCCATTTTACTTCATCCATTCTGCAAGGATTTGCTCTGCATTTCGCTGCTCAAACGCCATTATAAAAGAAAACGTCTTGCTTTCTCTTTTTACCGTTGCATCTTCATCTGCCCATTCCGGCATCTGAACGATTCCGCTTCCTTCGATTCTACAGATATCTCCCTTGACATCAATGGAATGGATATCGGTTTTACGGATTCTATAAACGAATTTATCTTCCTCCCTATAAACCGCACGTTTGCTGCTGTAGGCCGCTGGCTCCTGGGGGCCTACCCTCCAAAAAGCATACTCCAAGGTATCTTCGCCCAGCAGCAATGATGCGTTTGCATAGCTGGTATACGGAAACGCACACCGATATTTTGCCGTATTCTTGACGGACAATCCACAGAAAAAAGGCACACACGCAATGCATATGGCGCTTCCAATAAAAGCCATGATTCCATCCACCGAAGTAGGATGCCTAATCAGCAGGCCTATGGTCCCGCCTAAGACTCCGACTGCAGCGATGAACAGTACGGTAGTGAGAGCGATCCGTATCTTCCATTGCGGGTGGTTTCGGCAGATATCTTTTAGAATCCGTTTCCTTTCCGCAAGATCAGGCGTCAGTGTTTTCATTCCGGCCTCCATATCTTCTCCGTCATTTCTCTCCGTAAATTCCGATTTCATACTATTTCTCGATAAAATGGTTAACACCATTTTATCCTGCGAATTCTTCGCAGGCCGTTATCCATTGGAAACAGTCTGAAGGCCAGCCGCTTCGGCTGGCCTTTTACGCTTTGGGATGGCATTTTTCATAGACGGATCGCAGCTTCTGATTGACCATGTGGGTATACATCTGAGTAGAGGATATGTCGCTGTGACCCATCAGCTCCTGCAAAGAGCCGAGGTCGGCGCCGTTTTCCAGCAGATGCACCGCGAAGCTGTGCCGCAGGGTGTGGGGCGTAATGTCCTTCTCAATGCCCGCCTTCTCCTGATAGCTCTTGAGAATTTTCCAGAAGCCCTGACGGCTCATCCGCGCGCCGCCCACGTTGACGAACAGCGCCTGCTCTCCGGGGTCGTCCACCATGAGCAGCCGGACTTCCTTTAAGTACACGCTCAGCGCCCGGAGGGCGGCGGGATACAGCGGAATGACGCGTGATTTCTTGGCGCTGGTACACTTGAGAATGCCCAGCTCCAGATTGACGTCCTCCACGTTCAGGTCGATCAGCTCCGTGACCCGGATGCCGGTGGCGTACATGACTTCCAGCATGGCCTTGTCCCGCAGTCCCTTGGCATCCACGCCAGAGGGCTGCGCCAGCAGAAGCTCCACTTCCTTGCCTGTGAGGATCTGGGGCAGCTTCTTCTCTCCTCTGTCCACGTGAATCTCCCCGCTGACGGGGGATTCTTCCAGGAAGCCGGTGGAAATGACATAGGCATAGAAATTTTTCAGACTTGCCAGCGTCCGGGAAATCGTAGCACCCGACTTTCCTTCCACGCGCTGATGACTCAGGTAGTCACTGATATTCAGTTGGGTGGCATCCAGAATGTCCGTATGCTCGCTTTCCTGCAGCCACTCGGTGAACTGCCGAATGTCCCGCATGTAGGAGCAGACCGTGTTGGCGGATGCCTGCTTTACCTTCGTCAGGTAATTTTCATAGGCGTGAATCAAGTCCAGCATGAATGCGCGTACCAATATGTCCTTTCTACCCGTGTATCAATCTCGCCAGAAGCGGCGAAACCAAGCGAAAATCAACGCTTCCGATCAGTGCGCATAAGCAGAGCACGCAGGCGGCCTCAAGGCCGTCAAAGCGCCTGCGCCCCGTCAGGTGCCGCAGCCAGTACAGGTACATAAGCGGCGAAGCAAGGCTGGCACTGAAAACGAGAAGCCACCGGACAAGCCATCCGGCGGAGCCGCCGCACCGCATCACGCCGAGAGAAACAAAGGAAAGCACGAACGCATCCCCAAAGCTCACGATCAGAAGCAGCCACGGCTCGGAAATATAAACCGCAAAAGCGGAAAGTAGGAAAGGAAACATGGTCACGCCCAACAGGGATACGATCGACACGGGCCGCGCTGCGGCGCCGCGCATCAGAGAATTCAGGGAATCCCCTGCCGCGAGACAGGCAGAAGCGCCGGACAGAAGTCCGGCTATCCAGCAGAATGCAAGAAACAAGAAGCAGTACTTGCGCCACCAGGCGGGCATACTCCGATGGAAAAGCTGTGCCATGAGACGGGTTACCTCCTTTGGTATGGAATCAGCAGAGGTGTACATGGCACAGGTATAACTGAACCTTTATTAAATACACTCATACTATACTCCAGAATTTACAAAAATTCAAGCTGTTTTTAGCAAAATCAGGAATTTTTGTGGATTATGACAAGATTTATGTTAGCATTTTTATGTAAACCACGTAAACCAGACTGTTATTTTTCTTTACCATTTTCAACTATTTGACAACATATTGCGGGAAACTTAAGAATTACGCACTAAATATTGATTCTGCAATTTTTCCTGCATTCTACCTATGGTGGGTAAATTTTATTTACCCACCATTACCATTTGTACAGATTAACGATGCGGCACCTTAATTTTTGTTCGTTTTGCTCCCCTGCCCTGCCGCAGTCCCAGTAGTGCGGCCGCTCCGCTGCCTGCCAGAACCAGCAGTGCGGTCGTACCCACGGCGCTGTACTGCCCCCCGAAGAACAGTGCGGTCATGGACATCAGCATGGCGAAGTATATCACCCCAGACACGATGCACACCAGCATCCGCTGCCGTTTGATCCGGCCAAAGGAGATCATAGCGCCCGCGAAAGACGACACAATCAGCAGCACCATAATGCCATAGCCGACTTTCTCCACCGGAAGCGTTTCCGCTTCCACCAGCTTCGCCAGTATCGCCGTCAGAATCAGCGTCGCGGCAAGACTGCACACCGCTCCGATGGCCAGTCCGGCAGGCAAGGATGTCGCCCGGCCCGTGATCTTCTTGTTTGCAACCATTCCCCTCTCCCCTTTCGCTCAAGCATATTCGCTTCCGGAGAGGAAAAGAACCTGTCCCTTTACCATCATCGGATCAGGGGTCTACCGCCGGACAAACATTTCCCCGGCTTTGTAAAAAGCCGGGGATAAAAAACCGGGACGGGCAACGCCCATCCCGGTGCAGTTTTCAATTAAGGATGCCTTACACTTCTACGTCCACATTGGGGGTCTTGCGCTGCTGCTGCGCTTCGGTGACGGTGCGAAACTTCATCCGCGTCTCCCGAATCTCCGCCAGTGCCTTGGAGACAACCTCCTCCGTCTGACGCAGGGAATCGTCCATATAGGCGTTTCCGGCCTTGCGCAGCTGCTCGATCTTCGCCTGGGTCTGACCAACCAGCTCCTCACTGCGCTTCTTGGCCTCGACATAGATGGCCTCCTTGGTGACCATCTGCTTCGACTGCTCCTGCGCCTGACGCACGATGTTCTCCGCCTCCCGGCGTGCCTGGGAGATCAGCTCATTGCGGGATTCCACAATGGTTCTCGACTGCTTCAGCTCGGCAGGCAGCTGGGCGATGATCTCATCCAGCATATCCAGAACTTTGTCCCGTTCCAGAATGCACTTGTCGGCTGCCAGAGGCATGGACCGGGCATCCTGCACCATGTCGTACAATGCGCCAATGATGTCTTCGCTATTACGATCGCTCATGTTCATTTTCCTCCTTGAAGGGATAGTCTTCGTTGCTCAATTCGCCTCTGAAAGTCCGGAATGATCTCTGCGGGCAGGAAATCCGAAAGATCCGCGCCATAGCTGGCCAGCTCCTTCACCAGACTGGAGCTGAGGAACATATACTCGCTGGAAGCCGTCAGGAACATGGTGTCAAGCTCCGGGTTGATCTTGCGGTTGATCAGCGCCATCTGGAATTCGTTCTCAAAGTCGGATCCGGCGCGCAGTCCCTTGAGGATAACGCAGCTCCCCCGGCGGCGGGCATAGTCCGCAAGCAGCTCGGCGGAACAGTCCACCTCCACGTTGGGCAGGTCGCTGGTGACCCGGCGGATCAGCTCCACCCGTTCCTCCAGCGTGAACATGGGATTTTTCCCCGCGTTGACCATGACGCATACAATGAGTTTATCAAAAATATTCGCGCCACGGCGAATGATATTCAGATGACCGCTGGTGACCGGGTCAAAGCTGCCCGGATAAATCGCAACCTTCATATTGTTTCCTGACTGCCGCCGTCTTTCCGATAAAACGTCAGCAGAATCTTTCCATACTGATAATCCCGCGACCGGGTGTAGCCCGGGTAGTCCCAAGGCAATTCCTTCCCCAGCGGGCGCTCTGCTACTATTATACCACCTGAATGCAAAATGTCAATTTCGGTGATGCGATTTAAGGAATTTTCCAAAAAAACTTCCGCGTAAGGCGGGTCAAGGAAGATAATATCATATTGTTCCCGGCATCTGGAAAGATAATCCAGATAATCGCTGCGGACGACTCGTGCATCCTCCTGAAGCCGGGTGCGTTTCAGGTTTTCCCGGATGAGCTTGCAGGCATCCTCCCGGGCGTCCACGAACACGGCGCTTTTCGCCCCCCGGCTCAGTGCTTCGATGCCCAGCTGTCCGGTGCCGCCGAACAGGTCAAGCACCCTTGACCCCGGAATGTCAAATTGGATGACACTGAACAGCGCCTCCTTCACCCGGTCGGCGGTGGGGCGGGTCAGCATACCGTCAGGGGTTTTCAGCTGAACCCCACGGGCTTTTCCTGTGATGACACGCATTATTCTTCCCCCTTTTCACGAAAATGATGATATACCGCGGCGGCGGCGTCTTTGGGGAGCAGGCGTTCCAGTTCCGGGAGGGTCGCCTGTCCGATGGCGGAGAGGGATTTGAACTGCCGCAGCAGCTCCTGCTTCCGCTTTGCCCCGATGCCGGGAATGCCGTCCAGTTCGGAATACCGCAGACGCTTGCTCCTGAGCTGGCGATGGTAGGTGATGGCGAAGCGGTGGGTCTCCTCCTGAATCTGGCCGATGAGGGAGAAAATCGCCTGATTGTTGTCAATGCGGATCTCCTCCCCCTCCGGCGTCACCAGCGCACGGGTGCGGTGCCGGTCGTCCTTCACCATGCCGAACACCGGGAAGGACAGGTTCAGCTCCTGAAGCGCAGCCACGGCCACCTTCGCGTGAGTCACGCCGCCGTCGATGAGCAGCAGGTCGGGGGCTTCGTCAAAGCCCTTGTCCCCCGCCTTATAGTGGACAAACCGCCGGGTCACGACCTGACGCATGGAGGCGTAGTCGTCCTGATCGGTCAGCCCCTCCACCTTGAAGCGCTTGTAGTCGCTTTTCTTCGGCTTTCCCTCCTGAAATACCACCATGCTGGCAACGATGTCCGTGCCGGAAATGTTGGAAATATCGAAGGATTCCATCCGTTTTGGGGCGGGAATGGCCAGCATTTTTCCAAGAAGCGTCAGCGTCGCGCTGACCCGCTCTTCCCTGCCGGTGACACGCTCAGCTTCCTCAAAGGCATTTTTGCAGGCCAGCTCCACCAGACGCAGATTGTCGCCCCGCTGGGGGACGTGGAGCTTCGGCCGCCGCCCGTATTGCTGTTCCAGCAGCTCGGCGAACAGCTCGCCGTCGTCGATCTCAAAGGGCAGCAGAACCCGCTTAGGGGCGATGCCGCGGCTGAGATAGAACTGCTTGAGCAGGCTGGAAACGGCTTCCAGCTTGTCGTCGGGTCTGGAAAACACTTCGTAGTCCTTGTCCAGCAGATTGCCGCCGGAAAAATGCAGCACGGCAAAGCACGCCTTGGCCTCGGTCTCCCCGTAGCCGACCACGTCGGTGTCCGCGAGAGTACCGGCTGTCACCAGCTGCTTCTGGCCTAAGTTTTCCACCGCATTCAGGCGGTCGCGAAGACTCGCCGCCAGCTCAAATTCCAGATTGTCCGCGGCGGAGAGCATCTGTCCCCGCAGCTGCTCGGCCACCGCCTTGTAATTTCCCTTCAATAGCTCCCGCGCCTGTAGCATGGTCTCCCGGTACTCGGTGCAGCTTTTGTTCTCCTGACACCACCCGGCGCACTGATTCATGTGGTAGTTCAGGCAGGGGCGCTCCTTGCCGATGTCCCTGGGAAACTGCTTGTGGCAGCCGGGGAGCTTGAGGGTCAGCCGGATGGCCTCCATCACATCGTGTGTCACGGCTCTGCCGCCGTAGGGGCCGTAATAGTCCGCGCCGTCGTCCGCCGGTTTGCTGACCATGGTGATGACCGGGTAAATGTCCTTCATGTTAAGCCGGAGGTAAGGGTATCCCTTGTCGTCCTTCAGAAGAATGTTGTATTTCGGCATGTAGCGCTTGATGAGGGAGCATTCCAGCACCAGCGCTTCAAATTCGGAAGCGGCGACAATGACGTCAAAATGGTGGATTTTGCTCACCATCAGCCGGGTCTTGGGGGTGTGGGACGCCGTGTCCTGAAAATACTGGCTGACCCGGTTTTTCAGCTTCTTCGCCTTGCCCACATAGATGACCTTGTCCGTCTTGTCCCGCATGATGTACACGCCGGGGGCATAGGGCAGGGACAGGGCTTTTTCTTTCAGTTCATCAAAGGTCATTGTCTTCCCCTCACGAGCGTCAAAAAAGTACCGCCCCAATGCATTTGGGGCATTGAGGCGGTTAAGTAGGGTGTATCTGAATACTGGCGAAATGACCGGCAGCGAGGGATTTTTGCTCTGAGCAAGCCATTTTTCCGCAGGAATACTTGCTGTATTTCAAGGGAAAATGGCGCGGCACAGGGCAAAAAGAGCCGCTGTCCGGGCGTTTTGACAGTGTTCAGATACACCCTATGTAAATGTCTTAATACACGTCCCTCTGGAGCAGTTCATCCAGCGCGTTGACGGCGGCTTCGGCATCGGGTCCGGAGGCGCTCAGGGTCACGGTAGTACCGGTCACGACACCCAGAGACATGATACCCAGCAAGCTTTTGGCGTTCATCCTGCGGCTGCCGGATTCCAGCCAGATGCTGCTTTCAAATTCGTTGGCCTTCTGTACGAAGTAGGTCGCCTGCCGGTTATGCAGGCCGGATTCACAACGAACCACCACTTCTTTATTGAACATTTCCATACACTCCTTTTCACCATACCCACGCGGATACGACGGGTCTAGGGTGCATCTGAAAGCTGGCGAAATGACCAACAGCGAGGGATTTTTGCCCTGGGCAAGCCATTTTTCCGCAGGAATACTTGCTGTATTTCAAGGGAAAATGGGGAAGCACAGGGCAAAAAGAGCCGCTGCTTGGGCGTTTTGGCAGTTTTCAGATACACCCTAAATATATGATAGCTATTTTTACCGAAAATGTCAACTGTTTTTCGTTCTTTTTTCACAATACCTTAAGAAAATCGAAAGAAAGCCGCCTCCTCGTATTGAGAAAAGTGTTTTTCATTCCCGATTTAACGGAATTCTGCTATGGTCACGCCGTCCTCGCCCTCGCCGTAAACACCCAAGCGGAAGCTCTTGACGAACTTATTCTTTTTCAGGGACTGCTGCACAGCGGCACGCAGTGCGCCGGTTCCCTTGCCGTGGATGATGCGGACGGTACTCAGGTTTGCCCGCATGGCTTCGTCCAGATACCGTTCCAGAACGCAGATGGCCTCCACCGTGTCCATGCCCCGCAGATCGACCTCTGTCGGCATGGCGGTCATTTTCATTTCCCGGCCGGAGTGGGCGGGATGGCCGCCCTTGGCCTTGTAGGGGTTTTCGTTTTCCAGCAGGTAGATCTCGTCAGGCTTTGCGGTGAGCTTCAGAATGCCCGCTTGCAGCTGATAGGTGCCATCCTTGTTGATGGCAAGGACGCTTGCCTTGGTTCCCAATTTCAGCAGCTCCACCGTGTCCCCCACCAGAATGCCCCGGGTGGGCTTGGGGCGCTCCTTCTTGGGCTGGGAGGCGCGGAGCTTGTCCTCCACCTCGTTAAGATTCCGGCGCAGCTCGGCCTGACGCTGGTTGATGCCGCTGACGTCGGCGCTGTCGGCCAGCTGCTTGCGCATGGCTTTCAGTTCCTCGGAAGCAATGTTTGCGGCAGCACGGGCTTCGTCGATGATGTGCTGGGCTTCCCGGCGGGCGGACTCCACGGCCTTTTCCTTTTCTTTGCGGAGCTGCTCCTGATATTCCTCGTTCTGCTGCTTGATCTTTGCCGTCTCCTGCTTCAGGCGCTCGGCTTCCTGACGGGCAAGCTCCATCTGCTGGCGCTGCTGCTCCAGCTGGGACAGCACGTCCTCAAAGTCCTTGTCGGACTTGTCCACAAGGTCGTCGGCTTCCTTCAGAATTTCCTCTGAAAGTCCCAGCTTCCGGGAAATGGCAAAGGCATTGGACTTGCCGGGAATGCCGATGAGCAGCTTATAAGTCGGGCGGAGGGTCTCCACGTCGAACTCACAGGAGGCGTTGATGACGCCCTTCGTGCGCATGGCGTAGAGCTTCAATTCGGCGTAATGGGTCGTCGCAACCACCCGGCTGCCCAGCTTCCGACAGAATTCGATGATGGCGGTAGCCAGCGCCGCGCCCTCCGCCGGGTCGGTGCCCGCGCCCAACTCGTCGAACAGCACCAGCGTCCGGTCGTCGCACTGGGCGACCACGTCCACAATGGTGCGCATATGGCTGGAAAAGGTGGACAGGCTCTGGGCGATAGACTGCTCGTCGCCGATGTCGGCGAGAATGGCGTCGAAGGTTGACAGCACGCTTCCGTCCCCGGCGGGGACATGCAGGCCGCACTCCGCCATCAGCGTCAGAAGCCCCACGGTTTTCAACGTGACGGTCTTGCCGCCGGTGTTGGGGCCTGTGATGATCATGGTATCGAAATCCGTACCCAGCCGCAGGGAGATCGGCACCACGGTTTTGGGGTCGATGAGCGGATGCCGCGCGTTACGCAGCTCCACCCTGCCCTGATCGTTCATAATGGGCGCCCATGCGCGCATCCGATAGGCCAGTTTGGCCTTGGCGAAGATCACGTCCAACTGCACCAGCATCCGGTAATTCAAGTCAATGGCTTCCCGGTAGCCAGCGGCCTCGCTGGACAGCTCCGCCAGAATCCGCTCGATTTCCTTCTTTTCCTTTAATTCCAGCTCCCGCAGGGCGTTGTTGGCGTTGACAGCGGACATCGGCTCCACAAAGTATGTAGAACCCGTGGCGGACACGTCATGCACCAGTCCGGGCACGTCGTTTTTGCACTCGCTTTTCACAGGAACCACGTACCGCCCCTGACGGATGGTGATGATCGGCTCCCGCAGGAATTTGGAATATGCCGGGGAAGAAATGACTTTTTGCAGGCTGTCCCGGATCTTCCCCGCCTGAATGCGCATATGGCGGCGGATGTCGGACAGCTCCGGGGAGGCGTTGTCCGCGATTTCTTCCTCAGAAAGAATCGCGCCGAAAATTTTGTCCTCTAAATATTTGTTAGGGCTAAGCGCCTGAAACAGGGCGTCCAGCACCGTCGCCTTGTCGTCCTCGGCGACGTAGCCCTTGATATTCCGGGCGCAGCGGAGAATGCCCGCAATACGCAGCAGCTCCACAGGCTGCAAGCTGCCGCCCCGGTCTGCCCGCTCCAGAGACGCGGAACAGTCGGTCACGTCCCCGAAGACGGGGTTGCCCTTCCGGGTACACAGGTCGGAGGCCGCGGTGGTCTGATTCAGCATCAGCTCCACTTCCTCCAAGTCCGAAGAAGGCTGCAGCGACAGGCAGGCTTTCTTGCCGCCCTCGCTTCCGGCACATTCGGCAAGAAGCTGCAAAACCTGATCGAGTTCCAGTTTTCGCAGAGATTTTTCGTATAATTCTGACATGGTTTTCTCCTATATAAGTAACGATTTGTAGAAATCCAGTGTGGAAAAGCCCCGTTCCAGCTGGGTGGCGAGGTATGCCTCCGTCACCTCGGAAAGCTGCTGTAAGGTATCCTCCCCCGCCTGAAAGGAAAACAGCTTCTTGCTGTCGCAATAGCAGATGTAACGCATGGCTTCCAGCACGGAGGGCGGCACCGGCATCCGGATACCGTTCGACTCAGGGCTTCGGCAATTCCGGCATTCCAGCATACCCGCCGACAGGTCGAACCGCTCCGGCGTCTGGCTGCCGCAGACATGGCAGCCGGTGAGGTCGGGGGTATAGCCGGACAGGCAGGCGGCGCGCAGCTCGAACACGGCCTTGACCTGACTTTCCGGAAGGTCGAGCTTGGAAAGGGCGTACAGGCAGTTGAGCAGCAGCGATTGCAGCTCCGGGTTCGGCATATCCTCCTGAGAAAGGACCTCCGAAACCTGTGCAAAATACGTACCCAGAGACAGCTTGGTCAAATCCCGGCGCAGGGGCGTAAACAGCTCGATGGACTGGGCTTCGTTGATGGTGTACTGTCCCCGGTATTCAAACAGCGTGAACTCTCCGTAGGAAAGCAGCTGGCACGGGGCGATCAGCGGGCTGTTTTTCCGCCGCAGTCCCCGCGCCTTCACGGTCAGTCTGCCATGGCGGCGGGTCAGCATAGTCAGCAAGGCGTCCTTGTCATTGTAGTCCGTAACTCTCAGGACGATGCCCTGAATCGTCAAATACATGGGTTTCCTCCGATTTGTGCTTGCAGTACATGAGATACATTTCCGGTGCGCCGGTCTCGAGAAACAGCTGCCAGTAATCCAAAGCGTTCATAGACATCCCTCCTGAAGGTAGGGTTTGCCGCACTTTGGGAATTTACCACTGGAAATTATTCGCTGTAGCCGAAATTGCGCACCAGAAAGTCGCTGTCCCGCCAGTTTTCCTTCACCTTGACCCAGGTGGTCAGGAACACCTTCGTTCCCATGAATTTCTCGCAGTCCGCCCGCGCCATGGAGGATATCTTTTTCAGCATGGCGCCGTTTTTGCCGATGATGATGCCCTTATGGCTGGCCTTTTCGCAGTAGATGGTGGCGTCAATGTCGATAATACCGCTGTCCCGCTCGGAGAATTTTGTAATTTCCACGGCGGTTCCGTGGGGAACCTCCCGGTCAAGGCACCACAGCAGCTTTTCCCGGATAATCTCCGCCATTACCTGCCGCTCAGGCTGGTCGGTGGTCACGTCCTCCGGGAACAGGAAGGGGCTTTCTTCGGCGTATTTGCCGCAGGTTTCCAGCAGATCCTCCACCCCGTCGCCGGTTTTGGCGGAAATGGGGATGATGGCGTCAAAGGCCGCCGCCTGAGAATAGACGGCAATGACCTCCAGAAGGGCGTCCTTTTCCACGGTGTCGATTTTGTTGATGGCGAGAATGGCAGGGCAATGGCTGCTCTTGATCTTGTCGATCAGCCCTTCCTCCTGCGGCCCGATGGACGCGATCGGCTCCACCACGAGGATGGTCAAATCCACGTCGGAAATGGATTCCCGGGCAACATTTACCATGTAATCGCCCAGCTTGGTTCTCGCCCGGTGGTAGCCGGGGGTGTCCACGAACACGAACTGAGTGTCCCCTCTCGTCACGATGCCGCAGATGCGGTTGCGGGTGGTCTGGGGCTTGTTGGATACGATGGCGATTTTCTCGCCCACCAGATAATTGGTCAGGGTGGACTTGCCCACGTTGGGGCGTCCGGCAATGGTGATCATAGCGGATTTTGTTTTCATTTTCTTTTCTCCTCAGTCCCGGCTCATATTGGGGATGGACGCGGCAATGGCTTCCTCCCTGCCGCGCATTTTCTTCTTCTCCTCGCCCTCGTCCAGATGGTCATAGCCCAGCAGGTGGAGCATGGAGTGGATGGTGAGATACCCCACCTCCCGGCGGGTGGAATGGCCGAACTCCTTTGCCTGTGCGATCGCCCGCTCCAGAGAAATGCACATATCCCCCAGCGGCACCAGCCCGGTCTCCGGATCCTGAAAGTCCGTCCAGTCCGTGGGCGGTTCCCCGGCGATGAGCTGGAACATGGGGAAGCTCAGCACGTCCGTAGGCTTGTCCATGTGGCGGCTCTCCCGGTTGACCACCTGAATGCCTGCGTCATCCGTCACAAGGACGTTGATTTCGCAGGGGACATTGATGCCCTCTGCGTCCAGAACCGCGTTGATGCACGTGCGGATGATGCTTTTGATGGCAAATTTTTGCAGGCTCAGCTGCTCAAATACGATGTTGATTTTATGTCTCATATCAATTCTTCCTCTGATGGTAACGGCCCTGAATCTGACGGGTCGGTTTTTTGACTTCCTTTTTCTGGGCGGAGCGCTCGTAAGCGCTGATGATCTCCTGCACCAGCGCGTGGCGCACTACGTCCGCGGCGGTCAGGCGGCAGATGGCGATGTCCTTCACCCCGTCCAGCACCCGCACGGCGTCCTTCAGGCCGGAAACCTTGTCGTCTGGCAGGTCAATCTGGGTCACGTCGCCGGTGATGACGATTTTCGAGCCGAAGCCAAGACGGGTCAGGAACATTTTCATCTGCTCCCGGGTAGTATTCTGGGCTTCGTCCAGAATGATGAAGCTGTCGTCCAGGGTGCGGCCGCGCATATAGGCCAGCGGCGCGACCTCGATGGAGCCGCGCTCCTGATACTTCTGGAAGGTCTCCGCCCCCAGCATATCGTACAGCGCGTCATACAGCGGCCGCAGATAGGGGTCTACCTTGTTCTGCAAGTCGCCGGGCAGGAAGCCCAGCCGCTCCCCCGCTTCCACCGCCGGGCGGGTGAGGATAATGCGGTTCACCGTGCGCTCCCGGAAGGCAGCCACGGCGGCGGCGACTGCCAGATAGGTCTTGCCGGTACCCGCGGGGCCGACGCCGATGGTGATGGTGTTCTTCATGATGGCCTTCATGTAGTTCTGCTGACCCACGGTTTTGGCCTTGATGGGTTTTCCCTTGGCGGTGATGCACACCACATCCTTCGCCATCTGCGCCACCTGGGCGTCGTTGCCCTCGTTGACCAGCGTAATCAGGTAACGCACCCGCTGCTCGTCGATGGTCTCGCCCTTGGCGGCCAGAGACAGCAGCCCCTCCAGCGTACGCACGGCCTTATCCGCCATTTCCTCGTCCCCGGAGACCCGGAGGTCTGTCCCCCGGTTCACCACCCGGACGTTCAGGGCTTCCTCGATTCGTTTGATATTTTCGTCAAAAGAGCCAAACACCGTGATCAGGTCTTCCACCCGCTCGGCGTTGACGATTCGTTCAACCACTTTTCCCATTTGTATCTCCAATCTGTTCTCTGCGGACCCGGCCGATCATTTCCACGCAGGCGTATGTCCCTTCCAGCAGGTACTTATCCTCCGACTGCGTGATCGATTCCTCCCGGCTTAAAATCCGCCCGGCCACCATCTGCTGGGTCAGGGCGCTCTGAGCGAATTTGGAAAGCGCCGCTTCCGCCGCGTCCGGCTCCAGAGTCATCATTTCCCCATCGTAGAAAGTATATTCCTCCACGCACAGCGTGACCGGCAAACGAAAGCCGCCCGGCAGGGTCAGTTCATATCGCCTATCCATTCTATCACAACTGCCCTGCAAAATTCCACTGTCTTTCCATAAATTTATACGTTTTTTTCCGATGATGAGGCTGTATTTTCGCCTGACGGCAGTCTGCTCCCCCCGAACCGTCCACTCGGCGGGGGTCACGGCGGCAAAATCGCGGCTTGTCTGGGCATAAATCTCCCCCTCCGCCCTCGTCGCCTGAATGCAGATGCCGCAGTCGGTGTACCCGGAGATCAGAACCTGCCCTGCCTTCACCGACTGCCCCACCCGGCACAGAAAATTGCCCCGGGTCACCGTGGCGGAGACGATGAAGCCGTCCCGGGAGGCCACGATGCTGCTCACCGCCGAATCCTGCTCCGTCACCTCCGGGTCTGTCCGCTCCCGCACGGAAACGGTGGCCACACATCCGGAGGTGTTCACCCCCGCCCATTGCAGCTGGGGAAGCGCCGACAGCAGAGCGTTTTTCATTTTCTCACTCCGCACCGCCCGCCGGGAAGCGCCGAAGCGGATGCCGCTTTCTCCCGCGGCGTCCAGAATAAGCCGGGTGGGCGTGTTCACGTTGCCCTCCACCCGCACGAAAAAGATACGGGTGGGAAGGAAAATCGCCGCCGCCAGAAACACCGCCAGCCCGCACAGAAGCATAGGCCGTGCCAGAAGCCGTTTCAGCGTCCAGTACGCGCCCATCCGGCGGCGCAGACGCAGCGTCTCTCCCCGCTTTTCGCTGAGGGCTTCCAGCGTCCGGTAATCCCGCCTGCGCACCCGGAACCGGGCGGTCAGGTCGCCGACCTGTATCACGTCATAAAGCGGGATGCCCCGGGCATTGACTGCTTCCAGCGCCGCGCCCGGTTCCGCGCTGGTCAGCTCCGCCTCCACCATCCCGTCCAGAGACTTCCAGATATCCATGTTACCCCCTCCGGATCAGCGTTACCGCGTCAATTCTCCCGGAAATGATCAGCTGCTCCTTCGTCATGCGGATCAGTTCCAGATCACAGCCGCAGACACAGACCAGACCGTATTTCACCTTGACTCCGATTTTCTCCCGGCTGTATTCCTTGACGCCGAAGTGGTTTTCGATCAGCACCCGGCGGTCGCCGGCGATCTCCACAATGGGCTGCCCCGGCAGCGGCTCTGCGGAAAGGTCAGCCCCGTCCGCCAGCCGCTGCAAAATCATTCGTCCCTTCCCCATGAAACCAGCCCCCTTGGGAAAAGCATATGAATGGACAGCGGCCGATTTGCATAGATTCTTCCGAGGTGAGGTCTGGTGAAACGGAGAAATTTCTGGACAGGAATTTGTGTGAGTTTTGGAATGCTGGCGCTGATTTTGGATGGAAGAACGGCGATCGATGGGGCGCGTCAGGGCATCGAGCTGTGCCTGCGGACGGTTATCCCCTCGCTGTTTCCCTTTTTTGTGCTGTCCATTCTGCTGACAAGCTCCCTGCTTGGCAGCTCTTTGACGGTTCTGCGGCCTTTGGGGCGGCTGTTCGGAATGCCGGATGGGGCGGAATCCCTGCTGATTCCGGCGTTTCTGGGCGGGTATCCCGTGGGAGCGCAGAACGTCGCCGCCGCATTCCGCAGCGGGCAGCTGACAAAACCGGAGGCGGAACGGCTGCTTTCTTTTTGCAGCAACGCGGGGCCTGCGTTCCTGTTCGGCATGGCGGCGGCCATGTTCCCCCGCCGGTGGATGGCGTGGGCGCTGTGGGGCATCCACATCGTGGGCGCGTTGTTTGCGGCGCTGCTGATTCCGGGGAAACCCGCCGCCCCCGTCAGGCTGACGAAGACAAGTCCCCACTCCCCCGCTTCCGCCCTGAACACCGCGATTACGGTCATGGCAACGGTATGCGGCTGGGTAGTGCTTTTCCGGGTTCTGCTGGCATTTCTGAAACGGTGGATTTTCTGGATTCTCCCAGCGGCAGTACAGGTCGCGGTCACGGGGATTCTGGAGCTTTCCAACGGCTGCTGTGAGCTGCTGGCCGTCACGGACGTTTCCACCCGGTTCTGCATCTGTTCGGGGATACTGGCCTTCGGCGGCCTGTGCGTCACCATGCAGACCGTGTCCGTCACGGCGGGACTTTCCTTAAAACCGTACTTTTTGGGGAAGCTGCTGCAAACGCTTTTTTCTCTCGCCCTTGCCGCGCTGATAGCATACGGCATCTGGCTTCCCTTCGGGGTGCTGTCCGTCGGGGCGCTGGTGATAAAGCTTCAAAAAAGGGGTAGCTTTTCCAGAGTATTTGGTGTATAATACAAGAACGATTGTTGGGAGGATGCCGCCATGCTGTTTCGCAAGAAAATAGAACGTTCCTGCGCCTACTGCGCAAACGGCGCCCGTCTGGGCGGCGGGCAGATCCTGTGCGCCAAAAAGGGACTGAAAACGGTGGACGACCAGTGCCGCAAATTCAAATATGACCCCTGCAAGCGCATCCCGCCCAAGCCCAAGGCTGTGGATTTTTCCAAGTATGACAATGAGGACTTTTCTCTGTAGCGAGGCATACTAAAGATGAAAGGGGCTGATTTATATGACGAAGGAACAAATTTTACAGGAAGCCAAAGCGCTTCAGGAGGAGATCAAATCCCATCGTCTGTGGCTTCACACCCACGCGGAAACCGGATTTGACCTGACGGAAACGAAGCCTTATGTAAAATCTGCACTTACGGAGATGGGTTATGCCGTCCATGAGTGTGGAAAAGCGGGACTTGTTACAACCGTCGGCAAGCCCGGCGGGAAAGTTCTGCTGCTTCGGGCGGATATGGACGCCCTGCCCATTGCCGAGGAAGCCGACGTGGATTTCGCCTGCAAAAACGGACGTATGCACGCCTGCGGCCACGATATGCACACCGCCATGCTGCTGGGCGCGGCGAAAATCCTGAAAGCCCACGAATCGGAACTGGGCGGGATGGTCAAGCTCATGTTCCAGCCCGCAGAGGAAATTTTCGAGGGCAGTAAGGACATGATTGCCTCCGGCGTGCTGGAAAATCCCAGACCCGATGCCGCTTTGATGATTCATGTAGCGGCGGGAATGCCGCTTCCGGCCGGAACAGTGGTTGTCTCCGCCCCCGGCGTCAGCGCCCCAGCGGCGGACTATTTCACCATCCGGGTGCATGGCAAGGGCTGTCACGGCTCCGCACCCCAGAACGGCATTGACCCCCTGACGGCGGCGGCACATATCCTCATTGCCCTTCAGGAGATACACGCCCGGGAGCTGTCCGCGTCTGACGAGGCAGTCCTGACCATCGGCACCTTCCACGCGGGAGAGGCCGGGAACGTTATCCCTGACACGGCGACCATGGGCGGCACCATCCGCACCTATGATGAGAAAACCCGCGCTTATCTGAAAGAGCGCATGACCGCCATCGCGCAAAGCATTGCGGAAGCATTCCGCGCCAGTGCCGAGGTCAGCTTCGGCAGCGGATGCCCCACCCTTGTCAACGACAAAGATCTTTCGGAAAAAGTCACGGGGTATCTCAAAGACCTGCTGGGCGCAAACCGCGCGTTCACCACGGCGGAACTCAACGGCGGAAAACCTGCCCGGGGCGGCGGCTCGGAGGATTTTGCCTACGTCAGCCACAAGGTTCCCTCCCTGATGCTGGCGCTGGCGGCGGGCGAGCCGTCCAAGGGCTACCCTTACCCCCAGCACCACCCGAAGGTGAAGTTCGACGAGAGCGTCCTTTCCACAGGCGCGGCCATATTTGTGGATTGCGCCCTACAATATCTGAGAGAATGATTGGAGGAGAAAACCATGGAGGAACAAACCCGCGTCCTGGAATACAAATGCCCATGCTGCAACGCCGGTCTGCACTTTGGGTCGGACGCCCAGAAGCTGACCTGCGAATACTGCGGCAACACCTTTGACATCGACACCGTCCGCGCCTTCAACGAAAGTCAGAAACCGCAGGACGCCGAGGAATTTCAGTGGGAGCCGGAACAGACGGAGTCATTCAGCGAGGACGAGGAAAGCACCCTGCGTGTCTTCCAGTGTCCCTCCTGCGGCGGAGAAATTCTCTGCGACGAGAACACGGCGGCTTCCTTCTGTCCCTACTGCGAAAATCCCACCATTATGCCCGCCCGTCTCAGCGGCGGCCTGAAGCCCGACGGCGTCATCCCCTTCAAAACCGGCAAGGAGGACGCCAAGGCCGCGTTTCTCCGCCTTTGCAAGGGCAAGCCCCTTCTTCCCAGAGGCTTCACCTCGGAACAGCGGCTGGAGAAGATCACCGGAATGTACGTTCCCTTCTGGCTGTATGACTGCGCCGCGGATTTCAGCGGCAGCTACAAGGCCACACGGATACATACATGGTCGGATTCCAAATACGAATACACCAAAACCGACCATTTCCTGCTGAAGCGGGACGCGGCGGCGGATTTCGTGGGCATTCCCATGGACGGCTCCACAAAAATGGAGGACGCTTTCATGGAGTCCATTGAGCCGTTTGATTACAAACAGCTTACGTCCTTCGACATGGCGTATCTGACCGGTTATCTCGCCGACAAGTACGACGTTCCCTCGGAAAACGGCGAACCGCGGGTTCGTCAGCGGGTAGACGCCGCCATGGACGACCGGCTGCAAAGCACCTTTGCCGGCTATTCCTCGGTGGTTCCCACCTCCCGGCAGCTGAACATCAAGCACAACAGGGCACGCTACGTCTTCTTCCCCGTGTGGATTCTGAACACGAAGTACAAGGACAAAATCTACACCTTCGCCATGAACGGCCAGACCGGCAAAATGACCGGCGCATTCCCCATCTGCCCCAAGAAGACAGCCGCATGGTTTGCCGGAGTCACCGCCGGTGTCGCGCTGCTTGCGTCGCTGGTGCAGCTTCTGATGCTTTAAGGAGGGAAACAGTATGAAACACAAACTGATTTGCCTGATCCTGTGCCTGCTGCTTCTCCCCTCCCTGTTCCTGAGCGCCGGCGCAGAGCAGCAATACGTCATTGACAACGCCGATCTCATGTCCTCCTCGGAGGAAGCGGCACTGGACGAAAAGGCGCAGGCGCTTCGCCAGGAATACGGGATGGACGTGGTCATCCTGACGGTGGACAGTCTGGACGGAAAGCGTCCTCAGGACTATGCCGACGATTATTACGATTACAACGGCTATGCAGACAACGGCGTTCTGTTCCTCCTGTCCATGGAAGAACGGGACTGGTACATTTCCACCAAGGGAAACGCCATCTACGCTCTGACGGACTATGGCATCCAGCAGGTCGGCGAAAGCGTCCTTCCGTACCTGAAAAACGGCGATTATTATGGCGCCTTCGACGCGTTTCTGGCTGCTCTGCCCACCTATTTTTCCGCCTACAGTGACGGCTCTCCCATTGACGGGTACGCAGACACCTCGGGCGATTACTACCACGGCGATCAGGAAGATGTCGTCTATTATGAGCAGCCCCGGCACGTAAGCATTTGGATTTCCATTGTGATCGGCGCGGTCATCGGCGGGATCACCGTCCTCATCATGCGCGCCTGCATGAATACCAAACGCCCCCAGCGCAGCGCGGGCAGCTACCTGAACGACAGCTCCTATCACCTGCGCACCAATCGGGATCTGTTCCTGTACAGCAATGTCACCAAAACCCGCATCCAGCAGGAAAGCAGCAGCTCCGGCGGTGGCGGCAGCTCCGTCCACACGTCCCCCAGTGGCAGCAGCCACGGCGGCGGCGGCGGAAAGTTTTGATATCAAAAAATTTTTACATAAGGAGAAAGCATTATGGGTCTAATCAAAGCAGCATTGGGATCGGCAGGCGGCGTCCTTGCCGATCAGTGGAAAGAGTATTTCTACTGTGACAGCATGGCGGCCAACGTTCTGGTCACCAAGGGCAAAAAGCGCACCTCCTCCCGCAGCAGCAACACCAAAGGCTCTGACAACATCATTTCCAACGGCTCCGTCATCGCCGTCAACGAGGGGCAGTGCATGATGATCGTGGAGCAGGGCAAGATTGTGGAGTTCGCCGCCGAGGCGGGCGAATACACCTGGAATTCCTCCAGCGAACCCACCATTTTCCAGGGCGGTCTGGAAGGTCTGGAAAGCAGCTGGGAAACCCTCAAGCGCCGCTTCGCCTTCGGCGGAGATACCGCCAAGGATCAGCGGGTGTACTTCTTCAACCTGAAGGAGCTGGTTGGCAACAAGTACGGCACCCCCGCCCCCATCCCCTTCCGGGTCGTGGACAACAACATCGGCCTCGACATGGACGTTTCCATCCGCTGCAACGGTGAGTATTCCTACAAGATCGCCGACCCCATGCTGTTCTACAAGAACGTATGCGGCAACGTATCTCAGGACTACACCCGCGACCAGCTGGACAGCCAGCTGAAATCCGAGTTTCTCACTGCTTTGCAGCCCGCGTTTGCCCGGATTTCCGCCCAGGGCATCCGGTATTCCGCCCTGCCCGGCCACACCATGGAGCTGGCTCAAGCCATGAACGAGGTTCTGTCCGGCAAGTGGGGCGCGACAAGGGGTCTGGCCATCGTCGCCGTAGGCGTCAACTCCGTGACCGCCTCCGCCGAGGACGAGGCTACCATTAAGGAACTGCAAAAGTCCGCCGTTTTCCGCAACACCAACATGGCAGCGGCGCACATGGTGCAGGCACAGGCCGAAGCGATGAAGACCGCCGCCGGGAACAAAAACGGCGCAATGATGGGCTTCATGGGCATGAACATGGCGCAGTCCGCCGGCGGCTTCAACGCCAACTCGCTGTTCCAGATGGGTCAGCAGCAGTCCGCCGCACCTGCCCCTGCCGCACCCGCTGCCCCCGCAGCCGATGCAAACACCTGGAAGTGTTCCTGCGGCGCGGTGAATACGGGCAAATTCTGTATGGAGTGCGGCGCTTCCAAGCCCGCCGACGGCTGGGTCTGCTCCTGCGGCGCAGTCAACAAGGGCAAGTTCTGCTCCGAATGCGGTGCGAAGAAGCCCGCGTCCGAGCCGCTGTACCGCTGCGACAAGTGCGGCTGGGAGCCGGAAGATCCCCGGCATCCGCCCAAATTCTGCCCTGAGTGCGGCGACAAGTTCGACGACGAGGACATCCGGTAATCCGTTTTCCCGCGCGGAACGCGCAGCCAAACCATGAAATCATGAGGTAATTTTTTGTTTAATATGAACCAAATGGATATTGTGATCTGACCGGGAGGTTGGCAGTCACAAATCCGCGAACCTCCCAAAAGATTTTTTCAAAACTTTTAGGAGGAATTCCCAAAATGAACCGGGAAAACAAAAGAAAACAGTACGAAAAAGGCTATTATAAAACTCACCCCTGCGATAAAAGCTTTCCCTGCCGGAACTGCGGATTTCCCGTCGTCCCGGCGGGTGCGGGGAGCGACCACCGGAACCATTGCCCCAACTGCCTGTGTTCCGTGCATCTGGACATCGAGCCGGGTGACCGGGCATCGGACTGCGGCGGACTGATGGAGCCGGTGGCGGTGTGGGTTCGGAAAAACGGCGAAGGGGCGATCATTCACCGCTGCCGCCGGTGCGGCGCGTTCAGCTCCAACCGGGTTGCGGCGGACGATAACCCTGTCAAGCTCATGTCCATCGCCATGAAGCCCATCGGCAGCCCGCCCTTTCCCATTGAGCGGATGGCGGAGATCACCGAAAAGCTGGAATGACACACAAAATTGTCCCCGGCCGTATGGCCGGGGGCAAACTTTATCCTATGGTTTTTACACGCGCCGGGTGGTCAGGCTGTGAGCGAGGGCGGTGATGTATTCCGTATTTTCAAACGCGGACAGCGCCGAAATGGCATAATCCGTGTATTTCTTCACCAGCTCTTCGCACTTTTCAAGGCCGTACAGGCGAACGAAGGTATTCTTCTCCCCATCCATGCCGGTGGCTTTTCCCAGCTCCGACTGGGTGCCGATCACGTCCAGCATATCGTCCCGAATCTGGAACGCCAGACCCAGCCCTGCCGCGAACTGACAGGCGGCCTCAAACTGCTCGTCCGACGCGCCGCCGGCAATCGCGCCCAGGGCGCAGGCGGCATTGATAAGGGCGCCGGTCTTCCGGGACTGAATGTCCAGAACCTCCTGCTCGCTCAGCTCCCGCTCCTGACTCATGATGTCCAGCACCTGTCCGCCCACCATGCCGGGGGAACCGGCGCACTCCGCCAGCAGGCCGATGGCCGTCGCCATGTCCTCCGGCTTTGCCAGTCTGGCCTTGGACGCGACCATGAAGGCGTCCGTCAGCAGGGCGTCCCCCGCCAGAACGGCCATTCCCTCGCCGAAAATCTTGTGGTTCGTCAGCCGTCCCCGACGGTAGTCATCGTTGTCCATGCAGGGCAGATCGTCATGGATCAGGCTGTATGTATGGATCATCTCCACGGCGGCGGCGAAAGGCGCGGCGTCCTTCCAGTCCCGCCCGCACAGGCGGCAGAACTCAAAGGCAAAAATCGGCCGCAGACGCTTGCCGCCCCCAAGCAGACTGTATTCCATGGCCTTGTAGAGATCTTTCTGGGGCGCGTCGTGGAACTGCGCGTAGAAATCCTTCAGATAGGCTTCCACATACTCCCGGTATTCCCGGCTTCTAGAGTCAAGGCTCATCCTGAAAGTCCTCCTCTACAGGGCTGCCGTCCGGGGCGGTCATGATCTTCTTCACCTGAAGCTGGGCGTCGTCCAGCAGCTTCTGGCAGCTTCGCACCAGCTCAGTGCCCTCCTGAAAGAGCTTCAAGGACTCCTCCAGAGCCACGTCTCCCCGTTCCATTGCCCGGACGATCTGCTCCAGACGTGCCATGGACTCCTCAAAGGTTTTGTTCTGCGGATTCATCGCGCTTCCTCCTTTTTATCCATTACGGTTGCGGACAGTTTTCCATCGCTCAGCAAAACGCTGATGCGCTCTCCCAGCTCCACCTGCCGAACGGAGCGGAGTACCTCCCCCGCTTCCGTCTGCGCCATGGAGTAGCCCCGGGTCAGCACTTTCAGGGGACTCATGGCGTCCAGCTTGGAAACGGCGGCAATGTAGCGTTGATTTTTCCGAGTGATGCTCTGATTCTGCGCCGCGATCAGGCGGTTTTTCAACAGCTCCAGACTCTTCTCCCGCTGCTCGATGTATCCCGTGGGGCTTCGCAGCGCAGGAGACTGGGACAACACGTTCAGATGCTGCCGCGCCGCCTTCAACTGGCGGCTCAGGGCGGACGCTATAGCGCTGGACATGGCATCCAGATTCTGCCGCAAAGCGTCCTGATCCGGCACGGCAAGCTCTGCCGCGTTGGAGGGCGTCGCCGCACGAAGATCGGCCACGTAGTCGGAAATGGTCACATCCGGCTCGTGTCCCACGGCGGAGATCACGGGAATTTCCGATTCATAAATGGCATGGGCGACCAGTTCGTCGTTAAACGCCCACAAATCTTCAATG